>OBXZ01000993.1_pt1 | contig 16215 bp, 20 predicted proteins | sample 1538171 | NCBI WGS metagenome assembly OBXZ01 (sample SAMEA2580161, study PRJEB22360) | human gut metagenome | biome: human gut; feature: human-associated habitat; material: faeces | place: Denmark | collected 2008/2010
CCCCGCCAAAAAACAAAATTGCTACGGCAGCCCCAGTTCCTGCACCTGATGAAACTCCAATAATATCAGGTGCTGCAAGCGGGTTGCGGAACACCAGTTGGTAAACAAAACCCGCTACTGCAAGGGCAAACCCAACCGTGGCTGCAAGCACCGTGCGGGGCAGCCGTAATGTGTAGAACACTCGCGTTGTCATAGGGTCGCGGGCGATAAGTGCTGATAAACGCAACGGATAACGCCCTACACAGAGCGAAAACCCGAAGAGCAAAATGCAAACCAGCAGGGCAACCACCACCAGCATGCGGGCCGGGCGCTGTTTCGGCGCTTTCATTAAGCGAGCAGGCTCTGGTTGATTGACACGCCGCAGAATTCGTCGTAGTAAGCAGCGGTGTCATTTACAAACTGCTCGGGCTTATATTCCTGCGGGTGCAAAACACTTGCAAGCCAAAGGCTGCCCAAAACCGTGGAAGGTACCGGAGAATCCCATGCCTCAATGGCCTGCGGCATCTGGTATACTGCACCGTTGGTAACTGCTTTCACGCCCGAAAGCTGAGGATCAGCAAGCACGTCTGCTACTGTATAGGTTGCACCGGGAGCAAGCACGATAACGTCCGGGTTCCAAGCAAGCAGCTGCTCGTAAGATACTTCTGCCCAGTAGCTGTCTTCCAGCTCTGCTGCCACGTTTACACCGCCAGCAGCTTCAATCATAAAATTCTGGTACATTTTTGCGCCTGCGGTGGAAAGCAGTGAAGCGTTGCCGCCAAGGTATACGTTCGGTTTTTCTTCCAGTTTTTCCAGCTCTTCAAGCATGGTATAGCGTTCTTTAGAGAAGTCGATGAGCTTTTGTGCACGCTCTGTGGTGCCGGTAGCTGCGCCAATCATTTCGATGGTGTCATACAGCTGCTCAACGTTTTCGGGATTGACCGCAACTACGGTGATGCCGAGCTGCTCGAGTGCCGCAGCGCTGTCTTTCAGTTTTACAGGCAAAATTACGAGGTTCGGCTCCAGCGCAGCGCAGCCTTCAAGATCAAACTCTTTTGCAGTGCCTACATTCGGCAGCTCCAGCATATCCGGTGCAGCCAGTGCATAGATGGGGCGGGTATCTGCTTTCGCTTCAATGCCAACGGCTTTGTCTTTCAGGCCCAGTGCAATCAGCATCGAACTGGTGATATAGTAGCCGCTTACAATGCGCTCCGGCTCTGCTTCGATGGTAACAGTACGGCCAAGTGCATCGGTAACAGTTACAGGGAACTGCGCCTCGGCAGGCTGAGAGCTGCTCTGCACGGCAGAAGACGCTGCCTGCGAAGATGAGCCGGTAAGTACAAGCACGACCGCCAACAATAAGGCGATCAGTCGATTCGATTTCGTAAACATGATTTGCTCCTCTTTTTTCGTTATAGTTTCTAAACCACAACGAATTTTATCACAGTTTCCATTCTCCTGCAACCACAATTCTTCAAAGTTCAGCTTTTTCTGGCACTGCTACAAAAAAATCCGCTGCCTTCCAACGAGAAGTCAGCGGATCGACGAACTCAGCTAAAATCAAAAATGATAAGCGCAGCCTAGCTATTTAGCCGGATAAGCCTCTTTAATACAATTACTTTCCTATGCTTGGGTAAAAGTTGCAACGGGTAAATTCCACAGCTTTGCGCTCATCAAACCAGCTTGTTTTAGTAGTACATATAAACTTGGCACGGAATCATACCATTGTACAGCTTGCGGCGTTTGGCAGCCTTTTTGCCAAAGTTTTGCTCAAACTCGGCATCAGAGGTAATGATATATGAACCGGAAACCGGGTTAATGCGCAAACGCTCGCCTAATGTTTTCTCCAGCTTTGCTGCCATTTCCAGGTCACCCAAACGCTCACCATACGGCGGGTTGGTAAGCATAATACTGCGAGAATCCGGCATAAAGTCTGCAACATCTGCAACGAAAAACTTGCACTTGTTGCCTACACCTGCCAGCTTTGCATTGCGGTTAGCAAGCTCTACTGCACGCGGGTCAATATCAAAGCCGCGGCCCTCAAACGCAACGTCACGCTGAATTTCAGATAACGCTTTTTCACGTGCTTGCCGCCATTGGCCCGGCTCCATGAAGGAGTAGTGCTCGGCCAAAAAGCGTCGCTGTAAGCCCGGGGCAATACGCATTGCTTTTTGCGCTGCTTCGATAATCATCGTGCCACTGCCGCAGAAAGGGTCTTGCACAAGGCTGTCAGTGCGCACTCTCGCTAGGTCTACAATCGTCGCAGCCCGTGTTTCTTTGATGGGCGCTTCGGTTGCATTGGCACGGTAGCCACGCTTGTGCAAGCCGGCACCGCTGGTGTCTAAAAACACTTCTGCCATGTCTTTGCGGATAGAAAAACGCAGCTTATAAAGCTGTCCGCTTTCGGGCAGAAAATTGGTATGATGACCTACTTTCATGCGCTCAACAATTGCTTTTTTTACGATGCTTTGGCATGCGGGCACGCTGGAAAGTGTGCTGGAAAGCGAGGATCCCTTAACAGGAAACTCTGCATCTTTGGGCATCAGCTCTTCCCAGTGAATCGCATTTACGCCGTCAAACAGTTCATCAAAAGTGCGTGCCGGAAAACGCTTAAGCAAAATCAAAATACGCTCGGTGCAGCGGGTTGCAAGGTTTGCTGCTGCAATTACGCTTTCGTCTCCGCGAAAAGAGATGCGCCCGTCTGTCACTGTGACATTTTCCGCGCCGATGCGCTTAAAATCAAAGCTGGCGCTGCTTTCTGTGCCAAAATAGCAAGGGGCAACAAGGTCGTAGGTCATATTAAATTCCTTTCTGATGGGGCGGAACAGCACTACTCTGTACCGACCGTGTAAGATGAAGAAATGGAGCGGACAAAAGTGTCCGCTCCATAGGATAACGGGAAAATGCCGGAATATTACAAGGTTGGCTTAATCTTTTGGAATCAGCAACCCATAACTGCCATTTTTGCGGCGATAAACCACATTGAGCTCATCGGTGTCCACATTACGGAATAGATAAAAAGCGTGGCCGATCAGGTTCATTTCCAAAATCGCCTCTTCGACGGTAATAGGGCGCACATAGAAATGTTTTTCGCGCACAATTGCAAAGTTTTCTTCCTCTGCCACAGGCGCAAAATCTTCAAACGCAGGTTTATAAAGCCTGGTTTCCAGCCGTTTTCGGTTTTTGATGATTTGCTTAGCGATCACGTCAACGGCGGATTCAAGTGCGTCTTCCATCGCGGGTGCGTCTTTTTCCGCGCGGGCAACAAAACCTTTGTCACGCACAGTCACTTCTACCGTCTGCCAATCTTTTTCGACAGTTACGGTTACCTGCGCACTTGCATCTTCAGAGAAGAATTTATCCAGTTTTGCAAGGCGTTCTTGGGCCCGGTCAATAAAACTTTGCTTTAATGCTACTTTTCTGCCGGCGGTTGTGACTTTCATACTTATGCCTCCTAACGTCATCGCGGGGCATACGGGGCATGCCCCGGATAAGAACACTTTATATAGTTGTGTCCTTGCATGTATTATACCACATTTGCAAATCTCCCGCTACTGCTAATCTGCCAAATTTTGCGGTTTGCGTTTGGGCGAAAAAAGCGGTATTTTTTTGCATAGCATCAATTTGCAAAAGAGATTTTCAGCTTTATTGATTCGGCAGATTTGCTTTTGGGGCCAGTGTAAACAAAATCCACAAATGCATGCAAAGGCAGGATGGTACAGCACTGTACCATCCTGCCTTTAGCAAAACTTATAGATTTTTATCTACGGCGAGAATATCCACCGCCACGATGTGCTTCCGTCACCCGGCGAAGATCGGAAATCTTTTCTTCGCTCTGAGACTTAAAGCGAGACATCATATCCTCAAAGCTCAAATCGCTCTGAGGTGCCGCTGATTTCGGCTGCCAAGTGCGGCCGGTATCTGCACGAGTCGGGCGCGGTTTTGGTTCAGTGCGTTTGATGGAAAGTGCGATCTTTCCTTCGGGAGAAACCGACATCACCTTTACTTTTACCTGCTGACCTTCGTGCAAAACATCAGAAAGCTGCTGGATATACTCATTGGAAACCTCGGAAATGTGCACCATACCAGTGCCTGCGCCGCCGGGCAACTCTACAAATGCGCCGAAATTTTTAACGCCTGTGACTTTACCCTCTAAAATGCTCCCTACCTCTACTGCCATTGAATCAAAACTACTCCTTTTGTGCTTTATTTGCCTGAAATATCAATAAAAACGCGTTCTCCGGGGGCCGCAAAACCAAGCCGGTCACGTGCAATGCGTTCGATATAAGCTTTTTCATCACCCGATGCGATTAGGCGCTGCAATTCTGTGTTTTGCTGCGCCTGACGCTGAATGGAAAGCTGCAAGGTCGAAAGCTGCTGACGCTTGACCATAATGTCCACCTGGCTGACAACCAAAGTAACCGCAAGGTAACCAATCAGCGCAAACACACCAACGCGCAGCAATAGCCGCGAACGAGTGCCGCTTGTTTGCTTTTTCGCCATGGTTTCCCTTCTCTCTTTGCGCCCGGCCATTTGGGCATAGTACGCCCTTACCCAGTAGTATTAATTAGAATTATACAACACTTTCTGCTCTTTCCGCAAGTGCTTACGCTTACTTTTACGCTTTATAACACACCTTTTTTTGATTTTATCCGCGCACTTGTGCAGAGATACCCCTAAAGGTTTCAAAATATAACGAAAAGCCAAGCGTCCAGGTAATTTTAATACAAAGCGAATGCCACCAAAAAGGCGCGCGGTTAAGGGGGCAATTCCCCAAAGATAGGCTGCGTATCCTGCACCGGCACCCAGCGCCATATACCACCGAAATACACCGGTATAACTGTGCGAAACAGCAAAACTAATCAGCAACATACCCGCGATGCCAAAGGTGAGAAAATCGCAGATAAAAAGCCGTATTTTACCGCGCGGGATAAAAAAGCGCAGCACATCATAAAACAGGGCCAGGGCAAGCCCCAGCCCTGCTGCCGAAACGGCATCGAGCATCCGCAGCTGCTGCGGAACCTGTGGAATCATCAGCGCATCAGTTTGCCCAAAAAGCCACCTTTTGTTTGACGTGCGGCTTCATACTGGACAAACTCTATTTCGCCCTGTACCTTCAGCTCACCGCTCTGGCAGGACATTTCGCTGACTTTGAGGTTTTTACCGCCAATTACCAAAATCCCTTGCCCGGTTTCGGCGGTTGCGCCATTTTCATCATAGCTGATGACGCGCAAAATACCGGTCGCAGTCAGGTTTGTACGATTTTCGATGATCAGATTATGTTTTGCTGCCGGCACAGTAGAGATATTTTCTTTCACTTGCTGCATACGACCACTCCTTTTCATTTCATCTTATGCAAAAAGTCGCTTATTTAGGATTGACTTATCCAAAAAATGGAGTATAATCTAAATGATAACAATTATCAATAGAGAATTGATGCCAGATTGTTTTGGAGGTTTTTATGAGTAAACATCTTTCCCCTAGCATTCGCGTGCCGATTGACAGCGAAAATCCTTCGATTCTTCGTGATGAAGAAAAGTGCATTAAGTGCGGCGCATGCTGTCGTGTTTGCCATGACGAAATTGCCGTGGGTGAATATTACGACCTTGCGAGCTGCCGAGACTTGCCCATCTGTGTGGGCTGTGGGCAGTGCGCCAACGTCTGCCCTACCGATTCCATCACCGAACGTCCGGAGTGGGGCGAAGTGTGGTCCGCCATTCAGGATCCTGACAAAATCGTTGTTGTGAGCACCTCGCCATCGGTGCGCGTAGCGCTCGGTGAAGAATTTGGAATGGAGCTCGGCAGCTATGTAGAAGGCAAAATGGTGGCTGCCCTACGTGCTCTCGGCTTTGACTATGTGCTGGATACCACCTTTGCCGCTGATTTAACAATTATGGAAGAAGCGAGCGAGCTGGTAGAGCGTGTAACACAGAAAAGCCGCCCCCTGCCGCAGTTTACCAGCTGCTGCCCGGCCTGGGTCAAATTTGTAGAAACATTTTACCCGGATTTTATTCCCAATCTTTCTACTGCAAAAAGCCCCATCGGCATGCAGGGGCCGACCGTCAAAACCTATTTTGCAAAACAGCGGAGCCTTGACCCGACCAAAATCGTTCATGTCGCGCTGACCCCATGCACCGCCAAAAAATTTGAAGTCCGGCGTCGGGAGATGTGCGCTGCCGCGCTGCAGGATGGCCGCACCCCTGTGCCCGATACGGACCATATCATTACCACCCGTGAGCTCGCCGCCTGGCTGAAGGCCGCGAAGGTGGACTTTACCGCCTTGCAAGAAAGCGAATATGATTCGCTGCTTGGCCGTGGCAGTGGTGCCGGCATTATTTTCGGCAATACGGGCGGCGTGATGGAAGCAGCCGTACGCACTGCCTGGTATTTCGTTACCGGCGAAACTCCGCCAAAAGATTTGTATCATCTTAGCCCTGTGCGTGGTATGGAGGGTGTGAAATCGGCTACATTGGAAATTGGTGGTGTGCCGGTACGCATTGCTATCGCCCACGGGCTGGCAAATGCCAAAGCACTGCTCGAGCAGATAAAAATGGGCGAAGCTCCGTTTGACTTTATCGAAGTGATGACCTGCCGCGGCGGCTGCATTGGCGGTGGCCAGCCGAAAGACCGCGAAGGTAAAGGTGATGCACTGCGCGCTGCAAGAATTGCCGGACTTTACTCTAAGGACGATGCCATGGCAGTGCGCTGCTCTTATGAAAATCCGGACATTATCGCAGTGTACCGCGAATTTTACGGCAAACCCCTTTCCCCGCTTGCCGAATCCATATTACATACCATCTATTTTGACCGCCATGAGGATTTAGGCGCTGCTGGCATGTTAGAAGCCACCGTCCCGCCGACCTCTGAGCTGTCTGCGACATCTGGGTCCGGCACGCGTGTGTTCCGCTGCAAAATCTGCAATGAAACCATTGAAACAGGCTCTGAGGGACTACCAGCGGACTTCCAGTGCCCCATCTGCGGCGTAGGCGCTGACCAGTTTGAAGAAATTACACCAAAAGCAAAACGACGCTTTCGTTGCAAAATCTGTGGCGATATTACCGAAACAGGTCCTGAGGGCTTGCCGGAGGATTTCATTTGTCCTATCTGCGGCGTTCCTGCCTCGCAATTTGAAGAAATATAATCCGATATGACCTATCGGCGCCTTGCGGCGGGTTAGATATTTTATCGAAATATTGATAGAAAAATGCTGCTTTGTGCTTTTGCATAAAACAGCATTTTTTAATTTGCTCCACACAAAATTTAAGCGTTGCACTTTCCCAATGTTCCCCATGCCGGATTGCAAAAGAATCGGTACTCTACGTTTCGTGGATTGCACAAGCGCAGACGCTGCGCTATACTGATGTCAGAAAGGGAGGAATTTCGTATGGATTGCACCAAAACCGGGGCGCTGATTCAACATCTGCGCCGTGAAAAAAACTTAACCCAACGTGCCGTTGCGGATATTCTTAATATTAGCGACAAGACCGTGAGCAAGTGGGAGTGCGGTCTGGGCTGCCCGGATGTTTCCCTTTTGCCGGAACTGGCACGCCTTTTTGGCACCCCTATTGAAACATTGTTATGTGGCACCTCTCTTGCCACTGAACCAGTTGGAGGAAATATGAAAAAAACAGAATTTTACGTTTGTCCCAAATGCGGCAATTTACTAACTGCAACCGCACCGGCACAGGTCTGTTGCTGTGGACAAATTTTATCACCTCTCACCGCGCAAAAGGCAGATGAACACCACGCTTTAAACCTGGAGCTTATTGAAGATGAATACTTTGTCTCTTGTGAGCATGAAATGAAAAAAGAACATTTCATCTCTTTTGCCGCTTTTGTAAGCGGAGACAAACTGCTCGTCATCAAGCAATATCCTGAGTGGGGATTGCAGTTCCGTATGCCTCGCCTGGGCCATGGCAAACTCTATTTTTACTGCACTGTGCATGGCTTACACTATCAGTTGGTGTAGCTGCTTTGTGTAAATGTTTTTTGCAGCAATAAAAAAGACTGGCAAACCACTGTAAAGTGTTTCGCCAGTCTTTTTGCTTTTATGCCATAAAGTAAGCCAATGTGCCTTAATCGTAGAAGAAAACCGCAGATTTGGCTACTGGACTGGAGTTTCGTCCTCCAGTACCACGTACATTTCGCGGGCAACATCTTTGCCCGTGGGTGGTGTAATGCTAGTCACCTTTACACGGACAGGCTTTTGGCCGAACGTGACTTCGATGACATCACCTTCTTTTACTTGGTAACTTGCCTTTACCAAACGGTTGTTGACCATGATTCTGCCTGCGTCAGCCACCTCATTGGCAACAGTGCGACGCTTGATCAGGCGCGATACTTTTAAAAATTTATCGATTCTCATAATGTTCTCCTACCCCTTTTTGCCAAGTGCAAGTTCGCAAAAGCGGGGTTATTTTCTAACAATTTTCGGTCCGGATGCGGTATCCTCTACCACATAACCAAGCGAGGCAAGCTCATCCCGGATGGCATCTGCACGAGCCCAATTTTTCGCTTTGCGCACTTCGGTACGCTCTGCAACCAGAGATTTAACATGCTCCGGAACGTCATCAGTATTGCGATTGTAAAGAAGGCCGAGCACTCCGGTCAGGGAATCAAACATATCTGCGGCAGCCTGCAGCGATTCTTTGCTCTCGCTTGCCGACAGTGTGTTAATCTCGCGCGCAAACTCAAACACAGCTGCAATGGCATCTGCGGTGTTCAGGTCATCGTCCATCGCGTCGATGAATTTAGCCTTCGCTGCTTCTGCTTTTGCAATCAGCTCTTTGCCGTCTCCGCTTGCGTTTTCCATTGCAAAATCGAGATTGTTGCGCCAGGTGTACAGACGCTCAAGGCTGGCTTTGCAGCTTTCAATAACCTCTTTGGTGTAGTTGAGCGGGCTGCGGTAGTGGCCACTGATGAGGAAAAAGCGAATGGGCTCATAACCAACCTGCTCTGCTACATCGCGCACGGTAAAGAAGTTGTTAAGGCTCTTGCTCATTTTGTGGTTGTCGATGTTCAAAAAGCCGTTATGCATCCAGTAGTTTGCAAAGGTGCAGCCATTTGCGCATTCCGACTGAGCAATCTCGTTTTCGTGATGCGGGAAAACCAGGTCGACACCGCCGCAGTGCAGGTCAATGGTATCTCCCAGATGGCGGCGTGCCATTGCAGAGCATTCAATGTGCCAGCCGGGACGGCCCGGGCCATACGGAGATGCCCATGCTGGCTCGCCGGGCTTAGAAGACTTCCAGCAAAATCCATCGGGTCTTCTTTGATTTCACCTACCGAAATGCGCGCACCCGCCTCAAGGTCCTCCAGCGGCTGATGGGAGAGCTTGCCGTAGTCATGGTCTTTATGGGCACGGAAGTAAACGTCGCCGTTGTTTGCCACATAAGCAAAGCCTTTATCTACCAGGTCTTTGGTAATTGCGAGAATCTCGTCAATGTGCTCTGTTGCACGCGGGTGTACGGTCGCTGGCTTTACGTTAAGGCCTCGGCAGTCGGTGAAATATTCCTGCTCATATCGACGGGCAATCACATCGTAGGTTGTACCCTCTTCGTTTGCTTTTTTGATGATTTTATCGTCGATGTCAGTAATGTTAGACACATAGTAGACCTTATTGCCCAAGAACTCGAGATAGCGGCGCAGCGTATCGAACACGCAAACCGGGCGGGCATTGCCTACATGAATAAAGTTGTAAACCGTGGGGCCGCAAACATAAATGCGGTATTCGCCCTCTTTGATGGGGATGAACTCGTCCTTCTGACGGGTCAGTGTGTTAAAAATCTTCATTGAAAACCATTCCTTTCGAATCAGGCCGAAGACCGCTAAAATAAAAAAACGCCTTCTTCTGTTTTACACAGACGAAGGCGAAATATTCCGCGGTTCCACTTCGGTTTTAACTCTTTTGCCGATAACGGGGCATTCCGCAGCCAGATACTAGGCAAAACTCGCCTTTCCCTGTCTGTACTACCGGGTGCATTTCGTACTCTAGCTTTGTGGGGGAAGCTTTCAGCCAATGACTTCCCTTCTCTGGCACCTGCGCAGGGTCTTACTTTTCCCGGTCAACGTATTTTATATATAAGTCATATTATACCAGTTTTGTGTTTTTTGTCAAACAAATTCTCTTATCGCTTCTCTTTGTTTTTCGCCTTCAAAAGATATTGGCTTTGCCGAGTTTTATAAATAGTTATGGCTACTAAAAAACTGCATATAAAAAAGAACAGGCCTAAGCCTGTCCTTTTTATCTGTGTTATTTTCTCTTATTTCGCAACAGCGTCTTTCAGAGCTTTACCAGCTTTGAAAGCGGGAGCAGTGGTTGCAGGGATTTCGATGGTCTCTTTGGTGCGGGGGTTACGACCGGTGCGAGCCGGACGTTTGCGGGTCTCAAAAGTACCAAAGCCAACCAAAGCAACTTTGTCACCTTTCACGAGTGCTTCAGTGATAGCGTCGAGAACTGCGGAAACAGCTTTGTCTGCATCTTTCTTGGTGAGCTGAGCTTCGGTTGCAACTGCTGCGACCAGATCTGCTTTTGTCATAATAATAACCTCCAGAAAATAAATAGAATAATTTTATCATTTGAGAGCACCTTGCTCTAGGGAAAACATTGTTTTGCGCGCTGCCAAAAGGCATCAAGCTGCTCGGGTGAAAGCTCAGAAAGCGAATCGCTCTGGTGTGAGGCCATCGTTTCTACCGCCTTCGCGCGGGAAGCAAACTTGTCCGTAGAGCGGGTCAGCGCAAGTTCGGGGTCAATGCCCATCATGCGCGCGGTGTTCACTACCGAGAACAACACATCGCCCAGCTCGTCCATCTGCTCGTCGCGGCTTTGGGCCGCTGCAAGCTCTTTCAGCTCGCTTTCGAGGTCCTGCAGGGCGGTGGCGGCATCCGGGTAATCAAGCCCCAGTGCGCCAGCTCGTTTTTGAATCTTCGCCGCCCGCATCAACGCCGGAAACGCTTTCGGCACAGCATTTAGCTGTGAGGTTACCGTCGTTTGGTTCTTTTCCGTCTTTTTCAGCTCGTTCCAGTTTTTCAGCACTTCATCGGCTGAATCTGCCTCTACCGAGCCAAAAACGTGCGGGTGTCGATAAATCAGCTTTTTGCAGATGCCATCACAGACATCATTGAAGCTAAAGTTATTTTGCTCTTCTTCCATCTGGGTATGCAAAGCAACTTGAAGCAGAATATCTCCCAGCTCTTCGCAAAGCCCTTCGGTGTCCTCCGCGTCAATGGCATCTACCACTTCGTAAGTCTCTTCAATAAAGTTCATACGAATTGTGTGGTGGGTTTGTACTTTATCCCACGGGCAGCCATTGTCAGGATCTCGCAGCAACGCAACAATCGTCAACAAATCTGCAATCGTGTAGTTTTCTTTTTGACAAAACTCCATAGTATATGGCTCCTTCGATGCAAAAAAGTGATTTAAATGCGACTTGTGCGATTTGAAACATGTTACTATGATACCGCAAAAAGCCGCCTGTTGCAAGGGTTTGCGCGTTTTTTCGGCAAAGACAAGCAGTTTTCACAAAAATGAAAGAGAATTTGAATAAATTCTTTTTCGGCGTGAAATTTTCTCTCTTGACTTTAAGGATATTGCCCGGTTTGCCGCGGCTTAATCCTGATTCGGATGAGCTTTTTCTGCATTTACAGCAGACACCAAAGCCGCTGCAGAGCGATTCGCTTTGCGCAGCCTAGGTGCCGGGCCAGTCACATACCAGAATTTTGGCTGGGAACTAGTCAAGTTTTGCCCCGCAACGAGCGCAAAACCCGGCCTCATTGCTGACCTCCGCGCCACAAGAGGGGCAAATGGAAACGCAGTATTTTTCTGCTTCCTGAGCTTCCTGCTCATTCAGCTTTGCTTCTACCGCAGCAATTACTTCTACATAGTGGTTAATCAAATCATCGTTCTCTTCGCCGGACTTTTTGAGCGAATAGACCAGCGCGCCCAGTTGACGCTGTGCTTTCGAAAGCTGGTTTTCGAGCGCTACACGGTCAATTTTCTCTTTGCCTTTGGTGACGATTTCGCCCGCGGTATCTGCTGCACGGTTGGCAAGGTTTTTGCCCATAGCAATCCATTTGTCGAATTCGGACATAATACCCCTTCTTTCTGTTCTCTTAAATATAGTAAAAAACGTTCTCTTACAATTTATGCAACACGCCAATGGCGCAATGCGGCGGACTAGTTGGTGCTGAGAAATTCCTGCAGCATAGACTTTTTCGGAATGAGGTCGAGGCTGATTGAGCGGCAAGGCGCAAATTCCAGCATCAGCTGCGCAATCCGGTCGTGCGCCGGGCTGTTTTCTGCAACGGCTTCGAAGGTTTCTCGCACCAGCGGTGCCAGCGCGCAGATTTCGTAGCTGAACGAAGTATCCAGCAGCAAATCAGCCTCCGGCTTAAACACTTTTATAAAGCGGTCTTCGCCTGAGCAAACACCAGGCCACATCTCGAGCGTTTTTTCCGGGCTGTGTCCACGGAATTTATAGTCGCGCACAAGACGGCGCGCAAGCCGAATTTCGCGGGTAGAAAGGGTGCGTTGGCCTTTCAGCGCGTACTCTTCCCGCAGGCCTGCATAAATCTTATAGATTTGGTTGCGGGGCAGCGTGTCGGTCAACTGCGGGTTCAGCGCATGAATGCCCTCTACCACTACTACGCCCTCGCCTACCGAAATATCAAGCCACTCTTCTTTGCGCATCTCGCTCAGAAAATCGAAATCAGGGATTTTGGTATGTCCTTGCTTGATAATCTCTCCAAGGCTTTTCACAATCTGCGGCACATCAATGGCCGTGATGTTCTCGTAATCCTTTGTGCCGTCGGGCAAGCGAGGATATTCATCGAGGTTTTTAAAGAAATTATCCAGCGAAATCACGCAGGAAGGCTGCCCCATCTCTTGAATACGTTGAGACAGTTTGTGTGCTGTTGTGGTTTTGCCCGAAGCAGAAGGGCCGGTGAGCATAACAACGCGGCAGCCGGACTCGAGCACCTCGTTAGCGGCAGCGCGCACACGGCTTTCATATTCAATCTCACAATGGCGGACAAAGCTTTCGGGGCTTTGCGCCGCAGTGTTGACAAGACCAATGTCAACAAGACGTTTCGGAATCCAAATGGCTGGCATAAAAGCTCTCAATCCTTTCTTTTCGCTTCAGCATTGTATCGAACCCGCTGATGTATTCTTGCGGATATTTATAATTAAATACCCGTTCGATGCGCTTGGTACCCGGCGCGAGCAGCTTTGTTACACCGCCTGCCCCGGCCGAAAAAATACTGTGCAGCTCTTCCATGATGTAGATATTATACCGTCCTTCAAACCCGGGTTTTGCAAAGCCTGTATTTTCAAGATTTTGCAAAGTACCCTTCTGCCGGTAGAGGTAATAGGGCAAATATCCTGCGTCCGTAAGCAAGCTGTTTTTCTCTACCATCCGCGCAACGTCTTCGTAGCTGTCTTCTGCGTGGTCGATTACAAGATTCGAAGCGCGCTTTAACGTAAGCGTATGCACCGTGATATTCTCAGGTTCCATCGCGATGACCCCTTGCAGACTTTGCGTAAAGCCTGCTACGGTATCTCCGGGCAGCCCGGCAATCAGGTCCATATTGATATTGTTATGCCCAGCTCGGCGCGCATCTTCATAGCAACGGTAAATATCTTCTGCCGTGTGCTTGCGTCCAATCGCGGCCAGCACCTCATCCGAGAGGGTCTGCGGATTGATGGAAATACGAGTCGCCCCATATTCACGCAATACGGCAAGCTTTTCAAAATCGGTACAGTCAGGGCGTCCCGCTTCGACGGTGTACTCTTCGAGTGCGCCAATATCAAAGCATTCGCGCACCGTGCCCATCAACATGCGCAGCTCATCCGCAGAAAGCGAGGTAGGTGTACCCCCACCAATATAAATGGTGCAAAGGTGCAGCCTCAGCTTGGTGATATACCCTGCAATGTCGCGAACTTCAAGACAGAGTTTTTCTACATAGGGCGCTACCAGCTTTTTTTCGCTGCCAATGGTGCGGGAAACGAATGAGCAATAGCTGCACCTAGAGGGGCAAAAAGGAATGCCGATATATAAGCTACAGCTGTGTGGCGGCAATGCATCCATAAGCGGGCGCTGCGCATGTGCCGTAGCGAGGGCAAGCTCGGTTTTCTGCTCTGACGCGAGAAATTTCATACGAAACTCTTCACGTACTGCAGCATCGTCTCCCCCGCGGTTCCAGCGCTCGTGCACAAGGCGCACCGGGCGCACGCCGGTTAATACACCCCATGGTGGGCATGCGCCGGTAAATTCGCTCAGCAGACCATAGAGCAAACGTGCCAATGCAAATTCCTGCTCTTCGCCCGCTGCCGCCGGTGCTGTGCGAACAAGGCAGTGGCCCTTGCTGCGTACTGCGCAAAGCAAGCGGTATTTGCTAGCGCGCGCTACAATAATGTCATCTTTCGCGCGCGGAAATCCGCTTGTTACAGTGACCTGACGCAAAAATAAGCGTGTCACATTTTCGGTTTCGTAAATCGAGGGCATGCCGTCGATATAAAGCTGCATAAGGCAACCCCCTTTCGCAATTATCTCAGGTAACGATTGTGCAGTTTCTCTTGTTTCATGGTCGAGAACATCTCGTGACCGGGCAGTACCTGCGGATCGTCCTGCACTGCTTCACATAACTTGTGAAGCGATTCTTGAATTTGGGTAAAGCTGCCGCCGGGCAGGTCGGTCCGGCCGATGTCGCCGCAAAAGAGAGTGTCGCCGGTAAAAAGATATTCGCCGCAGCGCAGGCAAACACTGCCTGGGGTGTGCCCGGGGGTTGCAATGACCGTAAACTCCATCTCGTCAAACTTCAGCTTTTGGCCGTCGGTCAAAAATGCATCGGCAGAGAGGCCAAACTGCTCGGCATCACCGCGGGCAATGTACATTTTTGCGCCGGTTTCGTCGCGCAGTACATCAATCGAGCCTACGTGGTCGTGGTGACCATGCGTCTGCAAAATGGCAACCAGCTTTGCCCTGTTTTTTTCCAGCGCGCCCAGATACAGTTCAGAATCAGCGGCAGCGTCTACAATCACCGCGTTCCCGGCATCTGAAATCAGCAAGAAGCTGTTTGTGTAATATGGGCCGGGTGCATTTAAATGAAAAATCTTCATATTATTATTCCTTTCTTGACCATCGGCACCGCATTACATCGGCGCCGATTATCCTCTTAGGCAGAATATTTAGCTTCGCTTCCACTCTTCGGTATCCAGCACCAGCGTAACCGGGCCATCATTGACGAGTGCAATTTGCATTTCTGCACCAAACTCTCCTGTTTCCACCTTGGCGATTCCTGCCTCTCGCACGCACTGGATGAAAAGCTCATATGCTTCTACCGAAAGCGGCGGTTTTGCGGCGGCAATAAAGCTGGGGCGGCGTCCCTTTTTGGTATCCGCCTGCAGCGTAAAATTGCTCACAATCATAATGTCATATCCAAGGTCGAGGGCAGAGAGGTTCAGCTTTTCGTTTTCATCCTCAAAAATACGTAGCTCGGCACATTTTCTGGCAAGCAATTTGGCATCGTCGAGTGTATCGGTGGCGGCAACTCCCAGCAAAATCAAAAGGCCTTGCCCTATGGTGCGGGTCTCCGCGCCGTTGATGGTGACCGACGCGTTTTTTACGCGCTGCAGTACAGCTTTCATAATTCGGTATTCCCTTTCCTATTGCAATCATGCGCTACGGGTATTTCGCCCGCACTGTGCGGCATGCCGTTACAGGCGGTTCACCGCGACTACATCCTTGATCTTTTTAAGCTTTGTGATAACCGACCCAAGGTGGTCGATATTGCTGATGCCCACAGTAACCGTGATATTGTTGCGGCCGTCTGCCGTTTGGCGCGCCACAAAAGAGTAGATGGGCACCTTCATATTGGCAAGCGAACTGGAAACATCAACAATCAGAGATTCTCGATCCATTGCGGTAATTTCAAGCGTGGATTTAAAGCTTTCTTTCACGCCATCTGCCCACCAGGCTTTTACCCAGCGCGGGCTGTTGTCGTCCAAATTCATGCCAATCTGCACATTGGGGCAGTCTTTTTTATGAATCGACACGCCAAAGCCACGTGTAATAAAGCCTACGATAGCATCGCCCGGCAGTGGGTTACAGCATTTTGCAAATTTAACAAGGCAGTTGTCCAGCCCTTCCACAATAACGCCCTCGCTGCTCTTCTGCTTTTTCATCGGCAGCTGGAAGGTTTCCACCGGGTCGCTGGCTTTGATAAGCTTTGTATATTCCT
>OBXZ01001002.1_pt1 | contig 16029 bp, 18 predicted proteins | sample 1538171 | NCBI WGS metagenome assembly OBXZ01 (sample SAMEA2580161, study PRJEB22360) | human gut metagenome | biome: human gut; feature: human-associated habitat; material: faeces | place: Denmark | collected 2008/2010
AGCTTCAAGAACCCCAAGTCGCTGAAAAGCCGGTTCTTTCGCAGCCTGTGACGGCGCAGCCCGAAGTGATTGCCGCAACCGAAGAAAATGCAGCATTGCAGCCCGCCCGCGTCATTGAGCCACAAACGAAAAAAGAAGAAATACCGCTGGACGGTGATTTACAGCTGGTGTTTGGCGAACTTGAACATTTGCCGGTGAAAGTTGCAGAGCCGCAAGCCGTTGTAGAAGCAGAAACCCCTGATGTGGAAGTGCAGCTGGCAAAGCAGATCGACAAAGCCTGCAAAAACGGTGCAACCAAGCTTGAGATTGCACTTTCGCCCGAAACCTTTGGCACTGTCACGGTTGAGATGATTCGTACCGAAGACGGCGCGCTGAGACTGATGATGACCGCCAGCACAGACCGCGGGCAGACGTTATTGGAAAAGCACGCTTCCGGCCTGCAGGGAATGCTTGCAGAAAGCAACCGTGCTCCGGTACAGGTAGAAGTGCAGCGTCAGTCGGAAAGCCAATGGACCCAGCACTCGTACGATCGCGAAGGCGGCGGGGGACAGCAGCAACAACAGCGCCGGCAGCAGCATAATGATAATCAGGACTTCCTGGACCGGCTCCGGCTTGGACTCACGGAACGTGAAAGTTTCACGCTATAATGCAGAAAGGAGTACCAACATGGCAAACACATTGACAGGCCTGGACATCAGCTCTGTACTGAGTGGCGCAAACAGCACTACGATTAACAGCAGCAATAAGTCCGCAGGATCTAATTCGTTGGACATGGATGATTTTCTGAACCTGATTGTCCAGCAATTCCAAAACCAGGATATTGAAAATGCCGCTTCTACCAGTGATATGCTGAACCAATTGGTGCAGATGACGACAATTCAAGCAATCTCAAACATCACCGATGCAACTACGATGATGTACACCGCAAGCCTCGTAGGCAAAGAAGTTACCATCGGCCAGTACGACAAAAACGGCAAGCTGGAAGAAATTGTTGGCACCGTAACAGCTACCGGCACCTATGGCGGCCAGCCCGTTATTTTTGTAGATGGTAAAAGCTACAGCCTCAGTTCGATTATGGCAGTGGGCCGCTTGCCAGACCCGGATCCCAAACCGGACCCAGATCCCGATCCCGACCCCGATCCGGAGCCTGACCCGAAACCGGAACCCGACCCAACCACCCCGGTAACCACATAAAGGGGGCGAGCTGAGTGATTGAACGGATTTCACCTTATTCGCAGCTACAGACTACAGCCCCGGCACAGAAAAAACAAACCGGCGGATTTGGCTCGGTACTTCAGCAAAAGCTGCAGGAAAATGAAAATGGCAGCCAGGTTGCATTTTCAAAGCATGCAATTGCCCGCGCCGAAGAACGCGGTATTGAAGTTACCCCGGAGCTTGTGGATCAATTATCCGGCTCGGTGGAACGTGCGCAGGCCAAAGGGGTTACCAATGTACTGGCCTTTGATGCCACCCGTGCTTTTATCATTAACGTTCCGCACAACCGCGTAATCACCACCCTTACTCAAGACGAGATGAAAGAAAACATTTTCACAAATATCGATGGCGCCGTGCTCCTGTAAATGACAGAAGGCAGGACCGTATGGATGTCTTGGAGAAGGTTAGATGAACGCTTCTCCGGCGGCGCACATATAAAGGAGATTACAATATGACAGGTGCAATGTACGCAGCAGTTGCCGGCATGAAGTCTCACATGAACAAACTGAATGTCATCGGCAACAACGTGGCAAACGTAAATACCTACGGTTATAAAACCGGCCGTGCAACCTTTACCGAATCGCTGTACACCAGCGTTCGTACCGGTTCTAACGGCACTACCGCTATCGGCGGTACCAACCCGGCACAAATTGGCTATGGCTGCCAAATCAGCACAATCGACCTGGATATGAGCACGAAGAACTACGTGCCCACCGGCGGCCCGCTTCACTGCATGATCAATGGCGACGGCTTTTTGATGGTCGGCGACAAAAACTCGGCCATCAATGGCGCAGATGCAGTAAAAGATTTGAACCTCTCCCGCGTGGGCGATCTTAGCTTTGACGCAAACGGATACCTTGTAGACGGACGCGGCAACGTGGTTTACGGCTTTGTTACCGCAACCGGAGTAAACGGCAGCGGCTCCGCAGACTACGCCAATGGCGGCAATGCAAACCAGACTGCCGGCGTGAGCACAGAGCTCGTACCCATCCGCCTGCCGATGGCTGCTATCGCAGGTGCAACCGGTACAAATGCTCCGGCATACGAAGGCTCTGCCGTTTACCCGTATGTCGATGCAACCGGCAAAACACATGACGCGACCACCAACGTGCCCGCCGACGATGCAAAACGCATTCAGCTTGAGAGCGTCAGCATCGATGCAACCGGCAAAATCACTGGCATTAACAAAGCAACCGATGAAACCGTTGTAGTTGGCTATGTTGCCATTGCCAGTGTGGACAACCCGAACGGCGTAACCCACACCGAAGGCCCCTACTACCGTGCACTTGGCGGTGCAGGCGACGTGCGCGTTGCAACCGTTGGCAATACCGTAAAAGGTTATTTGAACAACAAAGCTCCCGGCGCGGCAAACCCGGCTGATTTGATTTCTGGCACCGGCGGCACCAAATTGGTACCCAATGGCCTGGAATCTTCCGGCACTGACATTGCAAACGAATTTTCTGAAATGATCACCACCCAGCGCGGCTATCAGGCAAATACCCGTATTATTACGGTTACTGACTCGATGCTGGAAGAAATGGTGAATATCAAGCGCTAATCTCTAACGCTGTAGGCCCGGCGGAGAACAGTCTCCGCCGGAAGCCTGCAACAGAAAGGCGGGCTTTATGATTGTTTTGACAAAGATGAACGGGGAGCGGTTTCTTGTAAATCATCTTCAAATTGAATGCATCGAGACGATTCCGGAATCTAAAATTGTTATGATGAACCACGATTTTTACATCGTGCGCGAAAACACGGTTCAAATCATCGATAAAATTGCGCAATACAATGCCAAAGTGCAGGACATCCATCGTCAACTGACGATTATGGATCGCCGATAAGAGGATACCTTTGAGAAAGCCGGGTGCCGAAGACACCCGGGAGGAGGCAAAAGTTATTCATGAACATTACATACTTAATTGGCAGTGTGATGGCTACGGGGTTCATCTTGCTGGGCATGATGTTTACCTCAGTGGATGGTGCGATGACAGTTGTACCCAGCCAGGTAGCGAACTTCTTCGATCCATCCAGTATTATGATTACGGTGGGTTGTACACTGGCGGTGGTAATCGCGAGCTTTCCGGCAAAGATGCTCAAATCAATGCCGAAGCACTTCAAAATCATGCTCAACACCAAAAAGTTCAACCCCATGTATTACATTGAGGAGTTGACCGAGCTTGCTACCGTAGCCAGAAAAAATGGTTTGCTTGCGCTGGAAGAAAAGGCGAACCAGCAGCAGGACCCGTTTTTTAAACAGGCAATTATGCTGATTGTGGATGCAAACGACCCGGACAAAGTGCGCGGCATTCTGAATAATGACATCGAATGCATGTCTTGCCGCCACGATGATGTGGCAGGCATGTACGAAAAAGCTTCTTCGGTGGCACCGGCTTTTGGTATGGTGGGTACGCTGGTTGGTTTGATTAATATGCTCAAGAACATGAACATGGATGCAGGCGGCTCATCCAGCATCGGCACCGATATGGGTACAGCGCTGATTACCACCTTATATGGCTGTATTCTTGCACACATGGTTTTTAACCCGATTGCATCGAACCTGCGCTCTCGCGATGAAGAAGAGGTTCTCTGCAAAATGATTATTGTAGAGGGCATCACTTCGATTCAAGCCGGTGAAAACCCGAAATTCTTGAAAGAAAAACTGCTGACCTTTATGGCTCAGAAGCAACGTGATGCAAGCATGACTACCGGCAAAGGCAAAAAATCCAAAGACTAATGATGCAGAGCAGCAAAATAAAAGTGGGACAGGAGTGAGAAGATGAAACGGAAAAAAGGCGGCGAGGGCGGCGCAAGTTGGATGGACACCTACGGTGACATGGTAACGCTGCTGTTGTGCTTTTTTGTATTGCTTTACTCCATGTCTACGCTGGACCAGCAAAAGTGGCAGCAGGTAGTACAAAGTTTCAACCCTGATGCAATTGAAGAAATGATGCAGGCAAGCGGCAATAACGGGCCTAACGCCAACACCGATAAGCCCGGGGGCAGCCCGGCAGCACAGGCAACCACGCAAGAACAGGTGGAAGCCATGCTCGAGCAGCTTTATGAGCAGCTTACAAGCTACACTCAGGCACAGGGGACGGAAGAAAATATCTCGGTCACCAAAGGTGATGGATACGTATTCCTATCTTTTAACGAGGCAGTTTTCTTTGACGGCGACAGTTACATCTTGCGGCAGGACGGACAAGAGGTTTTGAACGAGGTAAGCGCGATGCTCGACAAGGCGGCCGGCGGCATTGATGAAATCAAGGTGCTGGGACATACCGCACAGAGCAACCCGCAGATGCCGAACAATCCCTCATTGGACCGTTTCCTTGCATCAAACCGAGCAACCGTGGTACTGGTTTACCTGCAGGAACACAGCAGCCTGGACCCGGCCCGGCTCATCAGCGTGGGGTATGGCCAGTGGCGGCCGGTTGCCAGCAACGATTCTCCCGAAGGCCTTGCGAAAAACCGACGGGTAGAACTGATTGTAACCGGGCTGGATGTGGAAAACGCCATGGGCGACAGCATTGCACATTATTATACACAACGTGACGGCGGCCCCGCAAAAGAGGACGCCAGCGCCCCCGAAGATGCGCCGACAAGCACAGCTTCGGAAGCCGATTCGTCGGCAAAACCATCTTGATAAGAGAGGATAAGCAATGGCAGAAGTATTATCACAAAGTCAAATTGATGCCTTGCTCAATGCCGCTCTGAGTGGCGAGATGAGCTTAGACGAAAAGGCAGAAGAAAACGCACAGACCAAATATCGCAAATATGACTTTTACAGCCCGCGAAAATTCACAAAAGACCGCATAAAAATGCTAAACAGCATTTTTGAAAACTACACCAGAATGATTAACAACCGAATCAACAGCATGCTGCACACCAACTGCGAGATTTCGGTAGAATCGGTGGAAGAACAGCGGTACTACGAGTTTTCAAATGCACTTACCGAGGGCGATGTTCTTACTTTGTCGTATTTGGAACTGAAAGACAGGTTAGAGGATTCTCCCGTGCTGGTACATCTTACGACACCATTAATGCTGAGCATGATGGACAGGATGATGGGCGGCGAGGGGGAAGTGGACAACGAAGTTTCGGCAGAATATTCGTTTACCGAGCTTGAACTGGAACTTTACCAGAGCATTGTACAGGACCTCATCTCTGTGATGGGCACCAGTTGGGAGAGTTACATCAACCTTCAATTTTTGTACAAGCGTATTGAAGTAAACCCCACACTGGTACAACTGATTGGACTGGATGAAACAGTCGTCATCGTGGCAATCAAAATTAAGTTTGCAAACTGCGAAGGGCAATTGAGTGTTTGTTTGCCGGCAATGATGCTGACCAACATTTTTGCTGAAATCAACCGCGAAAACCCTGGCAGAAAGCTTTCCAATGAGGATTATTCCACCCAGATATTTGATAGCCTGCGTGATTCTGATTTGGAAGTCGTGGCAGTGATGGGCAGTACACAGCTTCAACTGCGCGACATTTACCACCTGCAACAAGGCGATGTTATTAATTTAAACCATCCGCAAAACAGCCCCATCTATTTAAAGGTGGGCAATCAGGTATGGTTTAATGGAAGAATGGGCACTTACAAAAAAAACATGGCGGTCAAAGTAGGAGAAACCTTCTATAAGGCCGAACAAAGGAGCGAACATAAGGATGAAAACTAATATTTTCAGCCCGATGGAGATTGATGCCATCGGCGAAATTATGAATATCAGTCTCGGCTCCTCGGCGACTGCGGTTTCGAATATGCTGGATCGCCGTGTCGACATTACGACACCCTGCGTGTCTGTAGAGACGATTAAGGATTTTACTCTCGGTAATATCCAACCCGCGATGGGGGTCGAAATCAAGTACACATCGGGACTGGAAGGCAGCAATATTATGCTGCTGAAAAAGAACGACATTAAAATTATCGTAGATATTTTAATGGGCAGCGAGACGCCAGAGGAAGAATTTGAGCTAAACGAACTCACCATTAGTGCCGTTTGCGAAGTAATGAACCAGATGATGGGCGCTGCTTCTACCGCACTTTCTGATTTTTTGGGTCGGTTGGTTAATATTTCAACCCCTGAATCGCTGGACTTACAGGATTTTGATGCCTTCAAGCGTTCGCGTTTTCAGGATGAGAATGGCTCGCTTGTTGTGGTGCGGTTCTCACTGAGCATCGAAAACGCGCTTGAGAGCGAGTTTATGAATGTGATGCCGATTTCTTTGGCAAGAGAACTGGTTGCCGGCTTTGGGCTGGATACCGAAGCAGAGGCACAGGCACCGCAGCCCATCCCGGAGCCTGTTGTTGCCGAGCCGGAAGCTCCGGCAGCAGAAAACGGCGGAAAACTCAGCCAGGAGGAAATCGAGCGTCTGCTTCAATCTGCACAGGCCCAGCCGGCAGCGCAGGCTCCGCAGGCAGAACCTGCTCCCGAAACTGCGCAGCCGCAGAGCACTCCGGAAGCACCGGCACAGCCTGCTCAGCCGACCATGCCAGGCGGTATGCCCGGTATGATGCCTGGCATGATGCCCCCGATGATGGCACCGGACGGAACGATGCAGGTGCCCCCGGGATATATGCCGCCTTATGGTCAGGGCTATATGGGCTACCCGCCGTACTATATGCAGCCGCCGATGCCCCAGATGGCCGAACCCAAAGTGGTTTCAGCACAGCAGTTGGAGATGCCTACCCTTGAGGCAACGGAAAAACTGAGCCAGGAACAGGCCAAGAACCTCGACCTGATTATGTCGGTGCCGCTGGAAGTTACAGTGGAAATTGGCCGTACCCGCCGCAAGGTGCAGGATATTCTCTCTTTTGCGAAAGGTTCGCTGGTGGTTTTGGATAAGCTTGCAGGCGACCAGGTTGACCTCTTCGTCAACGGAAAATGTATTGCACGCGGCGATGTCGTAGTCATCGATGATAATTTCGGTATCCGCGTAACCGAAATTCTGCAGAATCCTTCGCTGGAAGAACTGACGAACGCCTAAGTAATTGAATTGACATAAAACTAAAATAATTAAGAAAAAAGGATGGATTAACATGGCTAAGATTTTATTGGTAGATGACGCTGCATTCATGCGTAAAGTCATCAAAGACACCTTGAGCAAAAGTGGCTACACCGACCTTTATGAAGCAGTAGACGGCGCAGACGCTGTGCAGAAATTTGAAGAGTTGCAGCCGGACCTCGTGATTATGGACATCACCATGCCGAACATGGATGGTCTTGAGGCACTGAAAGCCATTCGCGGCAAACACAGCGATGCTAACGTGGTTATGTGCTCTGCAATGGGTCAGGAATCTATGGTTATTGAAGCAGTTCGCTCTGGCGCAAAAGACTTTATTGTAAAGCCCTTTAAAGCAGACCGCGTGCTGAAAACTGTTTCTACCATCCTGGGCAACCCCTAAGCTGCGATGCGGGAATTGTTAATGCTGCTGGGCACAGTGGCCGCCGTAGTAGCAGTGCTGTTTCTCTCTTACTGGTTCACAAAATATGTGGTAGGCGGGGGCGCTTTGCAAAAAGCGCTGCCCTCTGGCGCAGGCAAGCGAATGCAGGTGTTAGACCAATTTGTGCTGGGCAAAGACCAAAAGCTGCTCGTGGTACGGGTGGCACAGCGCTACTTTTTGCTGGGGGTAAGTGCAGCACAGATGACCAACCTGGCGGAGTTGACTGCAGAAGAAGCAGCCGCCTGGCAGCCGGACCCGGCACAGGAAGGCGCGCCAACACCGCCCAGCTTTTATGAATCACTGCGCACCGTGCTGAACCAGAGAAAAAAGTAAGGAGGAACCGCCAAAGATGACCGAAGGCTTGCTGAATATCAACGGCGACAGTGTGCAGACGCTGGAAATTCTATTTTTAACGACTGTTATGGCAATGTTGCCCTCTTTGCTGGTGATGATGACCTCCTTTGCACGGTACATCATTGTATTTTCGTTTTTGCGCTCTGCAATGGGCACCCAGCAAACACCGCCCAATATCGTGTTAATTGGTATGGCGCTGTTTTTAACCTTTTTTACGATGTCTCCTGTTTTGTCCGACATCCAAACCAATGCGTATCAGCCTTATGTAGCAGAACAGATTACGCAACAAGAGTTTGTGGAACGTGCGCAGGTGCCGCTGAAAGATTTTATGCTGCGTCAGACCGAGAATTCTTCTTTAAAAATGTACTGCGACCTTGCCGGTAAAGAAGTACCTGCCGACGGTGAAGCGGCAAAAGACCTGCCGATGACCATCGTAGTGCCTTCTTTTATGACCAGCGAGCTGAAACGCGCTTTTGAGATTGGATTCTATCTCTATATTCCGTTTATGCTAATCGACATTGTGGTTTCATCCACGCTGATGTCGATGGGCATGATTATGCTGCCGCCCTCGATGATTTCGATGCCGTTTAAATTGCTTTTGTTCATCACAATTAACGGTTGGCAGCTGTTGTTCTCTACTTTAGTACAAGGATTCCGATGACGGGCCGGGTACAAGTTAGCGTGGCAAATGGCCGCAACATAATGCTTTGGCGCAGGCGGCGCAGAGGAGGTTGACAGGATGGAAACAGGACAGGTAATGAGCGTGCTGCGCGAAGGCGTTGGCGTTGCCTTAAAACTGGGCGGCCCAATGCTGATTTTAAGCATGGCGGTCGGTGTACTGGTTGCTATTTTCCAGGCGGTCACCCAGATTCATGAGCAGACAATTTCTTTTGTGCTCAAGCTGCTGGTCGTGGTTTTGGTTTGCACCATAGGCGGTGGCTGGATGCTGACCACGCTGCAGGAATACACACGAGAGCTATTCACCCTGATGCGCGGCTAACGGACGGAGGCAGTTATGTTCGAATGGACACAGCTGACGCTGTTTCTGTATATTGTGATGCGCATGTCGGGGTTTGTGCTGTTTAATCCGCTGTTTGGGCGAAAAGAAATCCCCGCAATTTTCCGCACCGGATTGATTTTGGTGCTTTCCGTAGCGGTGAACAGCTTTACCACACAGCGTGTCGAAACACCAACCAACCTTGTAGTGTTTATACTTCGGTTGCTGCTGGAGCTGGCGCTTGGTTACCTGCTTGGGCTCATCGTTGCATTTTTCTTTTCGATTCCCGCACTTGCGGGCGAGGTAATTGATACGCAAATGGGCATGACGATGGCAAAAACCTACGATGCAGGTTCCCAGGCTTCGATGTCAGTAAGTTCTACCTTGCTGAATATTCTGATGGTGCTTCTGTTTTTTGCGGCAAACGGACATTACACGTTGCTGCGCATTCTGCTGACCTCGGGCGACATTGTGCCCTATGGAGAAGTGATGTTGACCAGCTCAATTGCTTCGGCCGTTGCGGAACTGTTTATAGAAAGCGTATTACTTTCGGTAAAGCTTTGTTTGCCGGTGCTGGCCGCAGAACTGATGGGCCAGGTGGGCATGGGTATTCTGATGAAAGCCATCCCGCAAATTAACGTATTTGCGATTAATATCGAGCTGAAAGTCCTGGTGGGGCTGGTGATGATGTTCTTTTTGATCTCTCCGTTCAGCACCTTTTTGCTGGATGCCGAAAAAATGATGCTGGGCGAGCTGCAAACCATTTTAACGATGGTAAGCTGAGCCGGCGAAAATTGAGAGGCCAAAAGGGGGGATCAGCGTATGGCCGGAGATTCTAAAACCGAAAAAGCCACACCTAAAAAGCGACAGGATGAACGAAAAAAAGGTAATGTCTTTCTCAGCAAAGACGCCATCGCTGTCGCAACCCTGTTTGGCAGCTTTGCCGTACTAAAGCTCACTGCTTCCGGTATGGTAAAGCAGATGAAGCAGTTCTTTGAATATTGCATCAGCTGTGCCGACCTACCGGTCGGATCGACACAGGGCGTTTTAAGCGAGCTGGCAATGCAGGCACTGATGGTCCTGGTAAAGACCGCTGGCCCTCTGCTTGCGATTACGGTAATTTTGACCGTAGCCGCGACCTTTGCACAGACAAAATTTCTCGTGTCTGGTGATTCGCTGAAACCTAAGTTTAACCGCATTAACCCATTGCAGGGAATTAAGCGGCTGTTTTCGCTGAAAAGCATTATCGAAGCGCTGAAAGGCACGATAAAAATATCGATTTTACTTTTCTTGATTTACCGTTATCTTACGGGGATTTACGCCTCGTTTCAAAAATATCTTTTTACCGATTTAGGGCAGGCCTGCCAGCATCTTTTCCAAGAGACTTTCATGATGGTAATGCAGATTGCACTTGCGTTTACCGTTCTCGCGGGCTTCGATTTTCTCTACCAGTGGTGGGATTATGAGCGCCAGCTGAAGATGTCTAAGCAGGAGATCAAAGAAGAGTATAAGCAGATGGAAGGCAACCCCCAAATCAAAGGCAAAATTAAAGAAATGCAGCGCAAGATGTCGCAATCCCGCATGATGCAGCAGGTGCCAAAAGCGGATGTTATCATCCGAAACCCGACGCACTTTGCGGTAGCGCTGCGCTATAACCCGGAAACTGACAATGCGCCGTTGGTGCTGGCAAAAGGCCAGGACGAGCTGGCTCTCCGCATCGTAAAAGTAGCGGAAGAAAACAGCATACTGGTAATGGAAAACGTACCCCTGGCCCGTGGGCTGTATGCCCATGCAGAGCTGAACCAGGAGATTCCCGCCGAATATTATGGGGCGGTGGCCGAGGTGCTGGTTTACCTTTACCGCGCAGATGCGGCGCATAAAAAATATAAAGTTTAAACGCAGATGTTTATTCGGAAAGTGGTGAATAGATGAAACGGATCTTCAACAATATCATAGCTCTGTTTGTTGTCATTATCGTGTTGTTCCTGATCCTGCCGCTGCCGACTTTTCTGCTGGATGTGCTGCTGATTATCAACATTGCACTTTCTGTAATGATTTTGTTGATTACCATGAACATCTCAGAGCCTTTGGAATTTTCGATTTTTCCCTCATTGCTGCTGGTAACTACACTGTTCCGGCTGGGCATGAACGTTTCCTCTACCCGGCTCATCCTTTCCAACGGCGGCTTTGCGGGCAATGTCATAAAGGCATTTGGACAGCTGATTACGCAGGGCAACATCGTTATCGGTGTTATCATCTTTCTCATTATCGTGCTGGTGCAGTTCATCGTTATCACCAAAGGTGCAGAGCGTGTGGCAGAGGTTGCTGCCCGTTTTACACTGGATGCAATGCCCGGCAAGCAGATGGCCATCGATGCCGACCTTAGCTCCGGCTTGATTAACGAGCTGGAAGCTCGCCAGCGCCGGTATAAGATTCAAAAAGAAGCAGACTTCTACGGCGCCATGGACGGTGCTACCAAAATTGTCAAAGGCGACGCGATTATGTCGCTGATTATCACCGCCATCAACTTTGTAGCAGGCCTTATCATCGGCATGGTGCAGGGCGGCGGCGACTTCCAGAGTGTTTTGCAGCTTTACTCCATCGCCACCATCGGTGACGGCTTGGTTTCCCAGCTGCCCGCGCTGATGATTTCTACCGCAACCGGCATGGTGGTTACCCGTTCGGTCTCTGATGGCAGCCTCAACAGTGACGTAATTTCGCAGTTTAAAGCACAGCCCCGAGCGATTATGGCTACCGGCGTGGTACTTATTGTGCTTGGCATTATGCCAAACACCCCACATATCCCGCTGTTCTTAGTTGCAACGGTATTGCTGATTACCGGCTACTTGATTAACCAGCAGATGCAGCGTGAAAAGCTGTTGGCACAAAGTGCTGCCGCCGAAGCAGCCCAGCCCAGCGAAGAGGCTGCACCCTCTGAAAGCGACTACTATAAAGACGTTAACAATGTTTACTCGCTGCTTACGGTAGAACCCATAGAGATGGAGTTTGGCTATAGTCTGATTCCGCTGGTAGACGAAGCAAGCGGCGGCAAACTGATTAACCGCATTGTTATTTTTCGGCGGCAGTACGCACAGGACATGGGCTTCGTTATCCCGTCGGTGCGGCTGCACGATTCTTCTTCTCTGGGTACCAACCAGTACATTATAAGAGTGAAGGGTGAAGAGGTGGCACGCGGTGAGCTGCTGGTAGACTATTACCTAGCGCTGGAACCGACAAGTCCGGCCGGCGAAATTGATGGTATCGAAACGATTGAGCCCTCTTACGGCATTCCCTCGCGCTGGATTTTGCCGGAGAACAAAGAACTCGCAGAGATTTACGGCTATACCGTTATCGACCCGCTCTCGGTTATGCTGACTCACCTGTCGGAAACGATTAAAAAGCATACGCACGAGCTGCTGACCCGCAGTGAAACGATACAGCTTGTGGAAAACCTGAAAAAAGTGGCTCCCGAACTGGTGCAGGAAGCATTCCCAGACATTATCTCCTATGCAAGCTTTGAAAAGATTCTGCGCAACCTGCTGCGCGAAGGTGTGCCCATTAAGGACCTTGCCACTATTGTGGAAACTGCAGTGGACGCAATGGCGGCTACCCGAGATTTGGATATGGTCACCGAGAATGTCCGCTGTGCACTCAGCCGCACCATTACCCGTAAATTCTGCGAGCATGGCCAGCTGCGCGTGGTTACGCTGGATGCTGAGGTGGAGAAGAAAGTCATTGCTTCGCTTACCAAAAACGAGCAGGGCGTTTACCTTGCAATGGGCCCCGAGCTGATGCAGCTGATTCTTGGCCAGCTTTCGGAAAACCTGAAAAAATTCAACGACCTTTCGCAGATTCCCATTCTTTTGACGAGTCAGATTGTCCGTGTTTATCTGAGCCGTTTGATTTCTCAATTTTACCCCAACTTCTATGTGCTTTCTTTTAACGAGATTACCAGCAACGTACAGATACAGTCTATTGGCAACATCACCCTGCAAAATGCCCCGATGCAAAGGGAGGTGGGCGCATGACAATGACAAGCTGTGCAGAAGTGCTACCCGAACCCCAAGTTGCTCCCGCACAGGAAGAAAGCTACACCGCCGCACAGATTGATGCAATGACGACCGAAGAGCTGTTGGCAGCGTATAAGCGCACCGGACTGCAGGAACTGAAATGGCCGCTGGTGCTGCGGTATGAAGGCTTGGTAAAAAGTATTGCGCTGCAAATACGCGGCGTTTACAGCAGCTTTGCACAGGTAGATGACATCATCAGCGAAGGTGTACTTACATTATTATCTTCGGTGGATAAATTTGACCCGGAAAAAGGTGTGAAGTTTGAAACCTACGTCGCAAAGCGAATCCGCGGTATGATTATTGATTTGGCCCGCCGGCAGGACTGGCTGCCGCGCAGTGTGCGCAAGCGTGCCAAAGAAGTAGACCAGACAGTGGGCGAATTATACACGCGGCTGGGAAGGTTCCCGACCGACCAGGAAATCGCTGATGAGCTGGGTACCACAGTGGCGAAGTACCAAAAAGATATGGCCAATATGGCGCTGAGCAATGTGCTTTCTCTGGAGGCACTGTTTGAAGAAAAAGAACAGGGCAGCGCCACCGAGCGCATCTCCAGCACCGACCCGAGCTCGATGCCGGAACATGCCTTGCAGGAAGCAGAGCTTCAAAAAGTGCTTGCAGACGGCATTGCCAGCCTGCGCGAGAATGAGCAGATGGTGCTGGCACTTTATTATCAGAAAAATTTGAACATGAAAAAAATCGCACAGGTGATGGAGGTCAGCGAGCCCCGTATTTCGCAGCTGCACACCCGGGCGGTACAAAAACTTCGTGTTTATCTGGAACAATACATGAAAAATGAAGGCTGAGCCAAGCTGCTCAGCGAAAGGAGCCCTCGGATATGTTTAAAGGATTTTATAACCTGACCTCCGGCATGCTGACCCAGGGACGCAACCTTGATGTGGTGGCAAACAATATGACGAATATTTCCACCTCTGGCTACAAAGCAGACCGCTATGTGGCAAGCACTTTCAAGGATGTGCTGATCAGCCGTGTGGGCAATAAGGACAAAACCGGCGCACAGGAGATTGGCAGCTCGAGCTACATTCTGGCTTCAAGCGAAGTGGCGACCGACTACACCCAGGGCACGCTGGAAACGACTGGCATGCCGCTGGATTTTGCAATCGAAGGCGCTGGATTTTTTGGCGTACAGACTGCAAATGGTGTTGCCTACACCCGCGGGGGCAATTTTTCTTTAGACAATCAAGGGTACTTATATCTGCCCGGTCAGGGAAGAGTACTGGGCCAGAACGGCCAGCCAATTTTGATGCAAACCGATAAAATTACGTCAGATAACTTCGGGCGCATTTATGGTGAAACCGGCAATCTGATAGGGCAGCTGGGCGTGTTCACCTTTGCAGATACCGCGGTGCTGACCCGCAACGATCAGGGATTGTTTGTCGGCGGCGGAGCCACTGTAAACGCAAATGCCAAGGTCCACTGGAGAGCGCAGGAGCGGTCTAATGTGGAACTGGTGCAGCAGATGACCCAGATGATGAGCAGCCAGCGCGCGCTGCAAAGTGCCGCACAGGTCAGCAAGATGTACGACCAGCTTATCAGCAAAGTGACCAACGACATTGGTCGCCTGTAATGAAAGGAGCACCCAAAGATGAATATGGCTTTTTATTCCGCTTCCGTCGGTGCCCTGCAGCAGCAGGAACGGCTGAATGTGGTAGGCAATAACATTGCCAACGTAAACACCTATGGCTTTAAGGCAGAACGTCCCTCGTTTTCGTCGCTGATGTACGGTTATGTTAACGGCATCGACAATGCGGAGCTGCCCCGCGGCAGCGGCGCAAAGATGAGCATGGCTTCTACCGATTTTTCCAGCATCGGCATTGCGCCGACCAATCGCGCACAGGATTACGCGATTATCGGCAACGGATTTTTTGGCCTTGTTAACCCGGCAACGGGCGAACGCTCTTATACACGTGATGGCTCGTTTACGCTTTCCGAGTATCAGCGCCCCAATGCTGCCGGTGTGATGGAAAAAGTATTCTGCCTTTCTGACGGCGAGGGCAATTTTGTGCTTGACCAGGCTGGCAAATACATCGAAGTGAAAGAAGGCGCGCTCTCCCAGCCGGTGGGTGTGTACGATTTTATAAATACAGATGGCATGGAGCATATCGGCAGCAACCGTTTTGTCCCGGTGGCGAAAAACGGCGCGGTGCGCGCTGGTACCGGCACTGTTCAGCAGGGTGTGCTGGAAACCTCTAACACCGACCTTGCAACCGAGATGACCAAAATTATTGAGTCGCAGCGGTCTTACAGCTATGCGCTTAAAATGGTACAAACAGCAGATGAAGTGGAAACCACCATCAATAATCTGCGTGGATAAAGCGTTTCGCGTAGCAGCGAAAGGGCAAAAAGCATGCTGCTAAAGCAAGCGACTGGAAAGAAAACAGAAGGGCGGGAGAACAAATGAAGATCAAAACTTTTGAACAGCTCGATTCCCTGGATCTCGATATTTTGCGCGAGATTGGCAGCATTGGTACAGGAAACGCCGCAACAGCACTTTCCCAAATGCTGGGCAAAGAGGTAAGAATCACCTTGCCAGAAGTGCGAATTATGGAATATAATGAAGCCATAGAATGGATTGGCGGTGCTGAAACCATTACCGCAGGCGTTTTGGTGCGTCTGGGTGGCCAAATGAGCGGCATTATGCTTTCGGTGCAGCAGCTAGAGTTCGTTAACCTGGTGCTGGGCAGCATGCTGGACAAGCAGATTGGCGATTATACTGAGCTAAGCGAGATTGAAGCTTCGGCGCTTGTTGAAGTGGGCAATATTATGATTTCGTCGTTCATCACAGCACTTTCCGGGCTTTCTGGTGTAGCGGTAGAGCTGACGGTACCGGCTTTTACGGTAGATATGCAAGGCGCCATTTTGGCAGTGCCCATGGCAGAATACGGCGGACAGTCGGACTACATTATGACCATCCGCGAGCATAATGT
>OBXZ01001014.1_pt1 | contig 15699 bp, 11 predicted proteins | sample 1538171 | NCBI WGS metagenome assembly OBXZ01 (sample SAMEA2580161, study PRJEB22360) | human gut metagenome | biome: human gut; feature: human-associated habitat; material: faeces | place: Denmark | collected 2008/2010
GTGAGCGCCGAAAAAGCGATAGCTCTCAAAATTTGTGCCCTGCTTAAAGAGGTACACCGGCAGTTCGTTCGTGCCCATCTCCTGATAGTTCAATGGATTACCCCCTTTAAAAAAGACGGCAGGGGGCTTGATGAATTTGTATCTTCACCAAGCACCCCTGCCTTTCCTTCTCATTCTTACCCCCTATTTTAACACAACGGCACTTTTTTTCAAGTTGTATTTAAGCAATTACCCCCATAAAAAAAGTGCCCATTTTACTGTTTTTGTTTAAAGTGTCTAATTCTTGTAGCAAAGAGTATCCAACATGTCGACATGGTTTAAGAGAAAACTTGTCTTTTCTTTCGGCTGTTATCAACTATTTGGTTTTTGCTAGCTGTTTTTTGTGATATTTCACAAAACATTTTTTTAAAATTTATGTAAAGTGCTACATAAAAATCGTCATTATGGCTAATCAAGATTTTATAAGCTGCTGTTTGATTTTTAGGGTATCTAAGTGCTGCACGTTTCTTGCTTTTATTTTTGAACCGCACTATGTTCGTATTTTCTGTTTTGGTTTTTAGCAATAAAATCATATTTTATGTAGCTATGACCGCAAGTATATAAGTTAGGCAAAACTGCGTAAAATGTCAGCCACCAGACAAAGCTTTCAACAAACCAGTTAAAAAATGCTGTTTGGCCTTGCTTTAGCGGCATTTCACAGCCCTTTTGGTGGTAAATTGCCAGGGTTTGTGCTATACTATATTTTATATGTAAATTATCTTAAGGATCCGAGGGAACGCTAAGTGGAAATTTTGAAACCGGAACAGTATGCCGAAGCGGAAGCCTTTGTGGCTGCCCACCCGAACGGCAGCTTTATGCAAAGCCCCGCATGGGCCAAGGTAAAACCGAACTGGAAACACGAAATCGTCGCAGTACGGGATGAAAACGGCGCACTGCGCGGCACCATGAGCATTCTGATTATGCCTATGGGCCCCGGCGCATTGATGTACGCCCCGCGCGGCCCGGTGTGTGATTATGACGACAAGGCATTGATTGCCGAACTGCTGGAGGGTGCTGCCGCTGTGGCCAAACAGTACCATGCCCATATTTTAAAAATGGACCCCTATCTTTACGAAGGCGACGAAAAGCACATTGAGCTTTTCCGCTCTTTGGGTTGTGATTTTACACCCGATGCCTCCTTTAAAGATACGATTCAGCCCCGCTACAACTATATGTTACCTTATATCAAAGGCCTCACCGAAGAGGAGCTGCTGGCAAAATTCGCCCGCGAAACCCGCTATTATATCCGCTACGCACCCAAGCAGGGCGTTGTTTGCCGCCATGGCATGGAATGCCTGGACGACTTTTACAAGGTGTACAGCGAAACCGGCGAACGCCAGGGCTTTTCGATTCGTCCGAGGTCCTATCTTCAGGGCTTTTTGGATGCCTTCCCTGAAGCAGCACGGCTTTATATGTGCTATTCACCGGACGGCGAGCCTATCTGCGGCGGCCTTTCGGTCAACTATGCCGGCCGCACGGCTCACGTTTACGGGTGCAGCAGTGACGACCATTCTCTGCGCCGCCTGCGCGCCACTTACATGCTCCAATGGGAGATGATGAAGTGGGCACTTTCCACCGGCTGCCATGTGTACGACATGCAGGGTGTCGCCATTACCCCCGAAGACAGCGAAGCACTCTACAACGTACTCGGCTTTAAGCAAAACTTCACAGGCGAAATTGTCACCACGGTGGGTGAGTTCCGCATTGTTTACAATGCCGCTGTAAACGCCGCACTAGAAACGGCACTGAAAGTGCGCAGCAAGTTGCGCCACCACTAAACGCCCAGCGCATCTCACTGGCAGGTGCCATTTATAACCGAACCACTGCAAAGTCTATTTTCACCGGCAGCTGCCGTCCTTGTTTGGTGCAGCTGTCGTGTGCTTTGCGGGGCCAATTGCTCCGCCTACATTTTCTGCCCGTCTTGGCGGGAGGTTTTCTTTTCACGCTCTGGCACAGAGCAATTACACTACAAAAATTAATTCGGCAGGCTCATTCGTCTGCCGGAGGAGGAAAACAATATGGAAAAGAAAAAATATTACATCACAACCCCGATTTACTACCCCTCGGACAAGCTGCACATCGGCCACAGCTACACCACGGTTGCCTGTGACGCACTGGCCCGCTACAAGCGGATGCAGGGCTACGACGTTATGTTTTTGACCGGCACCGATGAGCATGGCCAGAAAATTCAGGACAAGGCCGCTGACAAAGGTGTGACCCCGCAGCAGTATGTGGATGACATCGTCGCAGGCATCAAAGAGCTGTGGAAGCTGATGAACATCAGCAACGACCGCTTTGTGCGCACCACCGACGAATACCATGTCAAAACCGTACAGAAGATTTTCAAAAAGCTGTACGACCAGGGCGACATTTATAAAAGCGTTTACAAGGGCCACTACTGCAAACCCTGCGAGAGCTTTTGGACCGACAGCCAGCTGGTCGACGGCAAATGCCCCGATTGTGGCCGTGAAGTTTATGACGCAGAAGAAGAGGCCTACTTCTTTAAAATCAGCAATTACTCGGACCGTCTGCTGAAGCTGTATCAGGAAAACCCGCAGTTTATCCAGCCGGAAAGCCGCAAAAACGAGATGATTAGCTTTATTGAGCAAGGCCTGCAGGATACCTGTGTTTCCCGCACCAGCGTAAAATGGGGCATCCCGGTGGACTTCGACCCGAACCACACCGTATACGTCTGGATTGACGCGCTCTCCAACTATATCTCGGCACTCGGCTATGAAAACGATGCTTATAATGATTACGCCAACTACTGGCCGGCTGACCTGCATATGGTAGGCAAAGAGATTCTGCGCTTTCATACCATCATCTGGCCCGCTATGCTCATGGCACTGGATCTGCCGCTGCCCTCCCGCGTCTTCGGTCACGGCTGGGTGCTCATCGACGGCGGCAAAATGAGTAAATCCAAAGGCAATATTGTGGATCCGGTCGTGCTTTGCGATCGTTATGGTGTAGACGCCATCCGCTATTTTCTGATGCGTGATATTCCGTTCGGCAACGACGGCGTATTCACCAACGAAGCACTGATCAATCGCATCAATGCCGACCTTGCGAACGACCTTGGCAACCTGCTCTCCCGCACCACTGCAATGGTGAAAAAATACTTTGGCGGCACCCTGCCCGCAGAGCGCCAGCCCGAAGCACTGGATGAAGAGCTGATTTCGCTTTGTGAAGCACTGCCCGAAACCGTTACTGCCTGCATGGACAAACTGCTGCTGCCCCAGGCACTGCAAGAAATCTTTAAGGCAATTCAGCGTGCCAACAAATATATCGACGAAACGATGCCGTGGGCACTGGCAAAAGACCCGGCAAACAACGCCCGTCTTGCAACTGTGCTTTACAATTTGTGCGAAGTGCTGCGCTATGCCGCGGTACTGCTCACTCCGTTTTTGCCGACCACCGGCCCGAAGATTGCCACACAGCTTGGCGCACCGGAAGATGTTCTCAGTTTTGACACCCTTTCTAAATTCGGCATGCTTCCCGCTACCCTTACCGTAGCTGGCGGCGACCCGCTCTTCCCGCGTATTGACGCTGCGAAAGAGCTGGCCGAGCTGGAAGCACAGAAAAAAGCACAGGAAGAGGCTGCAAAAGTCGCTGCTCCGGCACAGGCTGCGCCCGTTTCTGCCGAGCCTATCGAGCATCTGCCGGAAATCACGATTGATGACTTCTGCAAATGCGAGCTGCGCGTTGCGAAAGTGCTCACCTGTGAGCAGATGAAAGAAAGCAAAAAGCTGCTGAAGTTCACCCTGTTTGACGGTGAGCGCGAGCGCATGATTCTTTCCGGCATTGCCAAATGGTACAAGCCGGAAGATCTGATTGGTAAACACGTCGGCATTGTGGCAAACCTTGCCCCGCGCCCGATGATGAAAGGCCAGTACGTTTCGGAAGGCATGATTATGGCTGCCGACACCGCTGATGGCGGCGCTTCGGTCGTTTTCTTCCCTGAAAGCGTTGCTCCTGGTTCTGCTATTCATTAAACTTTGTTCAGCGCCTGCCCCGTTTGGTTTGGGCGGGCGCTGATTGTTTTACAGCACACAAACACCTCTTCTGGCTCTGATTGCATTTGTTGTGCGCTGTATCTTTTTCACTTTTCCAGAAAGGAAGAGGCACTTTTATGCCACAAATTTTTGATACACACACCCATTATCTTGCTCAGCAGTTCGAAGCGGACCGTGATGCCTTACTTGCCGCATTGCCGCAAAATGGTGTAGGACTCGTTGTGGATTGCGCTACCGATTTTGAATCCAGCGAAAAGGTCATCGCTCTCTGCGAAAAATACCCGCATATTTATGGGGCACTGGGCATTCACCCGGAAAGTATTATTGAGGAGGATGCCTCTACCCGGGCACGCTTTGGCGGCGACTGGCGCGCAGAAATGACTGCGATTCGTCCACTTTACGAGCACCCCAAAGTGGTGGCTATCGGCGAATGCGGACTCGACTATTACTGGCCGATTCCCAAAGACGAGCAACTGGCTTTGTTTGAAGCCGAGCTGCGGCTTGCGCTGGAATTGGATAAGCCGATTATTGTGCATGACCGCGAGGCGCACGGCGACACTTATGCATTGCTGAAAAAATATCGTCCCAAAGGAGTAGTGCATTGCTACTCCGGCAGTGCAGATGATGCCAAATGGCTCACTGCGCAGGGGCTGTACATTGGATTTGGCGGCGTCGTTACCTTCAAAAATGCACGCAAAACCATCGAAGCCGCTGCGGCTGTGCCGCTGGATAAGATGCTGATGGAAACAGATTGCCCCTATATGGCGCCGGTGCCCTATCGCGGCAAACGCTGCGACTCCACCCTGCTAACCTATGTGGCAGAAAAGCTTGCCGAAATCAAAAACGTGGGTTCGGACGAAATACTTACCCGCACCTTTGAAAACGGTAAAGTGCTGTTTGGCATCGATTAATTGTTAGAATTGTCTCGCGCATAAATTCGTCAACCATATTTTAAATTAAGGTTGACATTTTGTTTTTTCTTGTTATAATAAATCTGTAATTACAAATAAACAGTGGAGGCCTCCGCTATGACAACCAAAGAAGCGTTACTTTTGCAGCTACTCGAGCATCGAGATAGTTTTCTTTCCGGCGCCGCGATTGCCGCCGAACTTGGCGTGTCGCGCAATGCCGTGCATAAAGCAGCCAACGAGCTGCGAGAAAAAGGCGTACTCATGGACGCTGCCGTTACCAAAGGCTACCGCCTTGCACCTCAGGCGGACGTGCTTTCGGCAGATTACATTAAAAAGCAATTGGGGTTAGATGATTGGAAGATTCAATGCTTTGATGCAGTGGATTCTACCAATCAGGTCGCGAAAGAGCTGGCCCTAAATGGTGAACCAGGCCCTGTCGCAATTATTTCGGCAGAACAAACTGCCGGCCGCGGCCGCCGTGGTCGGGTGTTCCACTCACCCAAACACGGCCTTTACCTCACCATGCTGGTGCGCCCCAGGGCGCTTGCTTCTGCTGACGGCGGGCTTGCAACGACCGCCGCCGCAGTAGCCGTCTGTGGCACCCTCGCAGACCGTGCAGGCATTGATGCCGGCATTAAATGGGTTAACGACGTCTTCATCGACGGCAAAAAAGTTTGCGGCATTCTTACCGAAGCCGGTACCGATATGGAAACCGGAGACGTAGACTGGATGGCTGTCGGCATCGGCCTGAACCTGACCGCCCCCGAAGGCGGCTGGCCGGAAGAGCTGCGTCAGATTGCCGGCGAGATTTTTAAAGAAGGCCACCAGACGCTTTTCTCTAACGAAATTGCTATCGAGATTATTCGCCGTTTTGCCGCAATGCTGCCAGCGCTCGGCCAAAAAGGCTTTTTGCCCGAGTATCGCCGCCGCAGCATTCTGCCCGGCAAAAAAATTATGGTACTGCCCAATGGCCGCGCCCCTTACCCTGCAACGGCAATTGAGATTGACGATGAATGCCGCCTTGTGGTAGAGTTGCCAGACGGTACCCGTGAAGCTTTGTTGACCGGCGAAGTGTCGACACGGCTCGAATAGCATCAAAAACGCTTCTTTGATACTACAATTTGTATTATTGGAGAATATTATGACTAAATCTAAAACCAAAGACCTCGTTTTGGCAGGTCTGCTTGCTGCGGTAATCGCAGTGCTTGCGCAGATTTCTCTGCCCATCGGCCCTGTGCCGTTCACCTTGGCGGTGCTTGGTGTCTTCCTCACCGGCCTGCTGCTCACCCCGGGCTGGGCAATGGCTTCCATTGCTGTTTACCTGGTCATCGGCGCCATCGGTCTGCCGGTATTCTCTGGTTTTTCCGGCGGCCCAGCCGTGTTGGTCGGCCCCACTGGCGGCTATCTTGTCGGCTACTTTTTTATGGCTCTTCTGCCCTCGTTTGCGGTAAAAAAACAACTGCCCACCTGGGCGATTGCTGTGGCTACCCTATTGGGCCTTGTCTGCTGCTACGCACTAGGCACCGCATGGTTTATGTTTCTTACCGGTAACGGCCTTGCGGCCAGCCTTGCAATGTGCGTCACTCCGTTTCTTATTCCCGACTTTGTAAAAGTTGCAGCTGCGGTAGCACTTTCCGGTGCGCTGGGCAAACGCATGGCACATATCTAATACACAAAATAAAAACCCCTTGCAGCGTAAAACTGCAAGGGGTTTTATTTATTCGTGGTTTACAATTGCTTGGCAGGTTTGATACCATTCGCAGCTTGCGCAAACGGTTGAAAACTCTCCCGCGGCTAAAATTCGGCTGTCCACCAATGCGGCAAACTCGCTCCATTTTAAAGTATCCCCGGGCTGCAGGCCACAAAGCCGAAGTACTTCACTGTCAAACTTTTGCACCTTGGCAGCGCTTTCACATTCGGTTTTGTTGTGCGGGCAGGCCGCGCACAGCACATCTTCGCCCTTTGCCAGCGTAAAGAGCGGATCTTCCTGTGCAAGGTGTGCAATGACCGTTTGCATATTGGCCGTAAAAGCTTCGCTATAGCCCTTGCCCACAAAATTGTGGATGCAAAGCCCGTGGTGAGGCCGCAACATCAGGCTCATTAGTCGATAACCTTAATGCTGGTAATCTTAGGCTGGTCTTCTGCGGCTACTGTGCCGTTGCCGTCCTGTACCGGGGTATCTTTGCAGATTTGATCAATGACTTCCATGCCCTCGGTGACATGACCGAATGCAGCGTACTGACCATCCAGGAAGGTGCTGTCTTCGTGTACAATAAAGAACTGGCTCGAAGCGCTGTCCGGGGTCTGTGCACGCGCCATCGAAATAACGCCTCTCAGATGCGAAATTTTATTTTCAACACCGTTCTGGCTAAACTCGCCTTTGATGTTTTTGTCAGAGCCACCGGTGCCATTGCCCTTCGGGTCGCCGCCCTGTGCCATAAACCCACTGATGACGCGGTGGAAAGTAAGGCCGTCATAGAAGCCATCTTTTGCAAGATTTACAAAGTTGGTCACCGTGATGGGGGCAGTATCAGCATCAAGCTCCAGCTTAATGGTGCCGTAATTTTCTACTTCAATTTCAGCATGGTGCAGGCCGGTCAGCAATTCTTCCGTTGCAGCGCTGCCCGATGCAGAAGATGCCGTAGAGGAATCAGCTTTTTTGCCGCAGCCCGAAAAGGCAGAGAGTGCCACTACCGCGCAAAGCGCAAGGGCAAATACTTTTTTCATAATTTTGTGTTCCTTTCTGTGGAAAGTTGCAAAATACGTGCCGCTGTTTACGGCACTTGTTTTAGTATAGCATACCCGTGCCCGGCTGGGCTAGACACCGGTGTGAAAAGCTTGTGAAAATCTTTCGCCTTTCTTTGGCAGCTACGGCGCGCCTTGTCCGCACTTCGGTTGATTTTGGCATGTTCTTATCTAAACTGCGCAAGCGCAAAGCGGAACATCTTGTTTTTTGCATATCTCTGTTTTTGCACACCCAAATGGGCGGTTAAGCTTTTTAGCGGGTAAGACTGCTGCGGATAATGCTTATTCCTATTTAAAAATCACTCGGCCGCAAAACTTTATATATATTGCTTTAGTTTCTTTTTTCTATTTTTAAAATCGTTGTATTTTGTATTTAACGAATCGGCTATAAAATAAAAATCATTTATTTTTAGCGATTTTTTCTGTATTTTTAAACGTTTTATAATAAATATTTATAATTTTTCACTTTTCCACCTCATCACTTTATGGTACAATATTCTTAAACATTTCTCTAGGCGAGGCTTTCCCCCTCTCCTACTGCACCTTAAAAATTTCAGAAACAACAACAACTTGGAGGCTTTATGGCAAACACCAACAGTTCCTTCCCCCCTGCTGGAAAAACCGTATGGCATATTTGCAACGGTACCGCAGCTGTGCTGGCAATTGTGGGTTTCCTGCTGGATACCCCGCGCAATATTCTGCATGGCATTTACACTTATGTACATACCCCGGATATTCTCGTTACCGACTATTTCGTCATCGGTTCACCCGGTGCGGCTTTTGTAAATGCATCTATCGTCATGTTTATCTCTATTGCACTGCTTTGGTTCTGCAAAACACCCTTTACGGGGGGCGCTATTTCTCGCTGCTTTTTGATGGCGGGCTTTGCGCTTTTCGGCAAAAACCCAATTAATATTTTGCCGTTTTTTCTGGGCGTGTGGATCTACTGTAAAATTCGCAAACTGCCCATGGGCAACTACACCGCTGCGGCACTTTACGCCTCAGCACTTGCGCCCATCGTCAGCGATATGATGAACCGACCGGAGATTCCCTCGTACTGGGCACGTTTTCTGCTTGCGGTTATCGTCGGCGCGCTGATCAGCTACATCATGATTCCCGTGGCGGAGCACTCTTTCTCTGCGCATATGGGCTATACGCTTTTCAACTACGGCTTCGCTGGCGGATTGATTGCGCTGGTTTTTGCCTCCATTATGAAATCCCTCGGCAACCCCATCGACACCGTCAGCATCTGGCAGACCGGCATCGACCCGTTTATTTTTTCTTTCCTGGTCGCCATCTGCCTTGGGCTCATTGTCACCGGCCTTCATTATTCCGATTGGTCGTTTCAGCCCTTTATCAAGCTGATGCGCCGTACCGGCCGTGCTCCGTCTGACTTCATCACCTCCGACGGCATCGGTGCTACCTTTGTAAATATGGGCATCGTCGGCCTTATCTGCATCGCTTACATCGTTGCCATTGGCGGCGATCTGAACGGCCCTGTCATCGGTGCTATTCTTACCTGCGTGGGCTTTGCTTCCTGCGGTTTGCATCCGCGCAATGTTGTGCCTATCATTTCCGGCGTGTTTTTGATGTCACTTTTCATTACTTCCGGTACTGCCGACCCTTCAATGCAGCTTGCCGCTCTGTTCGGCACCGCACTTGCCCCTATTGCCGGGCAGTTTGGCTGGGTTTATGGCATCGTTGCCGGTATGCTGCACACCGCGCTCGTGCTTGTGCTGGCAGCACCCTGCGGCGGTTACAACCTGTACAACAACGGTTTTTCCGCTGGTCTCATCGCGCTTATTATGATTGGTTTCATTCAGGGTTTTTCTCCGAAATGGCACCACGACGCAGAAGAGGTGTAACCTTTTTATTTGCTTTTCGCAACTTTTGCTGTTTTAGCGCATAAGATATTCTGTGAACAAAGGCGTTCGCCCCAGCTTTTGGGGCGTGCGCCTTTTATTTTTGCAGATGAGGTGGAGCTATGTGCGGAATTGCCGGATTTTGTAACTTTGAACAGGATTTTACCAAAGAACGTCCCCGCTGGACCGATGCCTTGGTTGCCATGCGGGAAGCCATCGCGCACCGGGGCAGCGACCAAACCGGAGAATACTTACAGCCGCATCTGGGTTTTGCCCATACCCGGCTTTCTATTCGTGATATTGCCGGGGGCGCACAGCCTATGGTACGCAATGCCGGCGATGCAGTGTATGCGATTGTCTATAATGGCGAGGTGTATAACACCGATGAGCTGAAACCCGATTTAGAACGTGCCGGATACCGTTTTGAAACCACCACCGACACCGAGGTCATCCTTTATGCCTATATGGAATACGGCCCCGATTTTGTAACCAAGCTCAACGGCATTTTTGCTTTTGCTATTTGGGATGGGCAGCAACAGTGCTTGCTGCTGTATCGTGACCGGCTGGGTGTGAAACCCTTTTTTTACACGATTCAAAATGGCAGCCTTATTTTCGGCTCCGAACTGAAAGCTTTGTTTGCCCACCCTGCAGTTACCCCCGAAGCAGATGAAAACAGCTTTCGCGAAGTTTTCGGTATTGGTCCCGCGCGCACCCCGGGCTGTGGCGTGTTTAAAGGAATTCACGAGCTGCATCCCGCCAGCTGTGCTGTTTTTAGCCGAGACGGATTTTCAGAATCCGTTTACTGGGAGCTAAAGGCACAGAAGCATCAAGACAGCTACGCACAAACGGTGGAAAAAGTTTCGTACCTTGTGCGGGACGCAATTACGCGCCAGATGGTGGCTGATGTGCCGGTTTGCAGTTTTCTCTCTGGCGGCATTGATTCCAGCATTGTGACCGCCGTGGCTTCTCAAGTGCTTGCAAAAAGTGGGGGCAAGCTGAACACATTTTCTTTCGACTTTGCCGGTAACGATGAGAACTTTCACTCAAATGCCTTCCAGCCAGAGCGCGACCGCCCTTATGTAGACAAAATGCTTACCGCTTATGACCTTAGCCACACTTATCTTGAGTGTGACGAATACAAACTGGTCGACTTACTGTATGATGCTGTGCGGGCCAAAGACCTGCCCGGCATGACCGATATTGACGGTTCGCTGCTGTATTTTTGCAAGCTGGTAAAGCTACACAACAAAGTCGCGCTTACCGGCGAATGTGCAGACGAGATTTTTGGCGGCTATCCGTGGTTTTACCGCAGCGAGCTGCTTTATGCAGACGGCTTTCCCTGGTCGAGCGATCTTTCTGCGCGCACCGCGCTGCTGAATATGGAAACCCTTCAACGGTTGGATCTCAGCAGTTATTCCCGCGCAAAATACGAAGAATCACTTGCTATGGTGCCGCATCTGGATGGCGAAAACGCCGAACAAAAGCGCCGCCGCGAGGTGAGCTATCTGAACATTCGATGGTTCATGCAAACCCTGCTGGACCGCATGGACCGCACCAGTATGGCTTGCGGATTGGAAGCGCGGGTGCCGTTTGCCGACCATCGCATTGTAGAGTATCTTTATAATGTACCCTGGGAGATGAAATACCAAAACGGTGTAGAAAAAGCATTGTTGCGTGATGCTTGCGGCGGACTGCTGCCACCTGAGCTGATGCACCGCAAAAAAAGCCCTTACCCGAAAACCTATAGTCCAAAGTATGAAAAATTGTTGGTACAAAGGGTTACTGCCATGTTGCAAGACCCCAACGCACCGGTAATGGCATTGCTTGACGGCGGCAAAACAGAGCAGTTTTTACAAAGCCCGAAAGATTATGGTAAGCCCTGGTTTGGCCAATTGATGGCAGGGCCTCAGATGCTAGCTTATATTTTGCAGGTCAACGATTGGATGCAGCGCTATCATCTGGAACTGCGTTAACCTTATTACCCAAAAGCAACCGCATTGGCAGCGACCTCCTCGCCAATGCGGTTGCTTTATTTTACTATGGGCGCCTTTTTGTATATGCTCACAGCCGGGCTACCGCAGCACGATGAATGGCTATCTGTTTAACGCTATGGTAGCTGCTTTTTAAATACCACTAAGTTGTCTGCCTTTTAAAACATCTTGCTTTGTTAAGATTTTTCACGCGGCAAACAACCATTTCAAATCGTTTGCTGAAAAATACTTTAATTTGACTTTTTGTTGGCTTGATAATCCCCCTGCAACATGCTATCATTTGCTTAAAAGCTAAACTTTTATCACAAAAAAAATATATATTCATCCTTTATTTTAGGCAACCCATACATAAATGCGGCTTTGTTTTCGTATGGTGCCGTTTTGCAGCTTGCCATTTTTGTGATGAAAAAGCAAAAAAATTGTTGGTTTTTAGCCAACCGGAGGTGCTGACATGGAGGGATTTCGTTTTCCTGAAAATTTCGCGCTCGGTGCAGCTTCCGCCGCTACTCAGGTAGACGGCGACTGCAAAGAGAGCAACTGGTACGACTGGTACCAAAAAGGGCACATCAAAGACGGTTCTGACCCCGATATTGCGACAATGCACCGCAAATATCTGCGGGAGGACACCGAATTAATGGCCGAGATGGGGATTCGGCACTATCGCTTTGGGATTGAGTGGGCGCGTATTGAACCGCGTGAAGGCGAATTTCAAGAATCCGAGTTTTTAAAAATCAGAGAAGAAATCGAGCTACTGCAGTCACATGGTATCGCCGTGCTGCTTACCATTCATCATTTTTCCAACCCTATCTGGTTTGAGCAACGCGGTGCCTTTTTAAGTGCCGATTGTGTCCCAATTTTTCTGCGGTTCACCAAAAAGGTAGTAGAAAATCTGGGCGATCTTGTCAGCGAATATATCACCATCAACGAGCCCAACGTGTATGCCGTCAGCGGCTATTTCGGCGGCGACTTCCCTCCGGGAGAGAACAGCATGTCTAAAACGCTAAAGGTGATGAAAACATTAGGCGAGTGCCACCGCCGCGCCTATGAGGTGATACATAAGCAGCGCGAAACAATGGGTTATACCGATACCAAAGTCGGTTTTGCACACCATATGCGCGCGTTTGCCCCTTACCAGGCAGGTAACCCGTGGCATCGTCTGTGCTGTCGCATTTCTGAAAAAATGTTCCAGACTGATATCAGTAAAACCTACCTGCTGGGCACTGAAAAAGACCCCGGCCAATATGCTGATTTTCTGGCCATTAATTATTACGCACGCACAGCCTCCAAAGGCTTTGCAGACGGCACCTTTCCCGGCGCACCAGTCAACGACCTCGGGTGGGAGATTTACCCGGCTGGCATTGCAGAATGCTGTGCCAAACTGCATGCCCTGTTGCCGCAGCTGCCCATTTATATTACCGAAAACGGCACCGCTGACAACCACGACACCTTCCGCCGGCACTACCTCTACGACCACCTCAGAGCCCTTTGCGAAAGTGGCCTGCCTGTAACCCGGTATTACCACTGGTGCTTTGTGGATAACTTTGAATGGCTGGAGGGCTTTACCGCACGTTTTGGCCTTGTGGAGCTGAACACCAAAACGATGGAGCGCACCATCAAACAGAGCGGCGAGTTTTATCGCCAAATGATAGCATACCACGGCGTAAGCGAAGAAATGGCAGTCGAAGCCGAAAAAGAGGTGTATCCGCATGCCTGAAACACCGTGGTGGAAGCAGCGCGTCATCTATCAAATTTATCCGATGAGCTTTTGTGATTCTAACGGAGACGGCATCGGTGACCTGCGCGGTATTCTTTCAAAACTCGATTACTTGAAAAGCTTAGGGGTAGGCGCGCTTTGGCTTTCCCCTGTTTACTGCTCGCCCAACGAAGATAATGGCTATGACATCAGCGACTACTGCAACATTCATGAGAATTACGGCACCCTTGCCGATATGGATGAGCTGATTGCAGAAGCTGCCCAGCGGGATATCAAGATTATCATGGATCTTGTCATCAACCATACCTCCAACCAGCACGAATGGTTTCAAAAAAGCCGCCGACGCATTGCCCCTTACACCGATTATTATATCTGGCAAAAGGGCGAGCCCGGCAAAAAGCCCTCTAACTGGGGCAGCTTTTTTGGCGAAGACTGCTGGGAGTACGACGAACTGCGCGGCGAATATTACCTGCACCTTTTTGCAAAGGGCCAGCCGGACCTTAATTACCACAACGATGCCGTTATTGAAGCGGTAGAAAATGTGATGCGCTTTTGGCTTGCGCGTGGAGTAGCCGGATTCCGCTGTGATGTTATCAACATTCTCTATAAAGATTCGTTGAAAAACGGGCGTTGGAAGCCTGTCCTTACAGGCAGTGAGCATTATATCTCCACAGACGGCACGCATCAATTGCTGAATCGTTTCCGCCGTGAGGTATTTGAGCCTTACGACTGCTACACGGTCGGCGAAACGGTGTTTGTTACGCCGCAAATGGCGGACGATTTGGTCAACCCTTCTCGGGCAGAATTGGACTGTGTCTTCTCTTTTGAGCACATGGAAACCGACTGCCATTTTGTAAAGTGGTTTTTGCGCAAATTTTCGCCAGATCGCTTTTTTGATACGCTGACCAAATGGCAGACCTCGCTGGACTGGAACACCGTCTATTTTGAAAACCATGACCAGCCCCGCAGTGTTTCCCGCTTTGGGGACGACGGTGCATTCCACGACCAAAGTGCGAAAGCGCTTGCCACGTTGTTGCTTACCTTGCGCGGCACTCCGTTTCTTTTTGAGGGCCAGGAAATCGGCATGACAAACTTCGACTATCCCGATATGGCGAAAGTGCGCGACGTGGAATCCATCAATATCTGGAACCTGACCGGTCGGCTGCACCTACCGCAGTCTTTGCGCTGGAAGATGATAAAAACAAAAAGTCGTGACAACGCACGCACCCCGATGCAGTGGAATGATACTGTAAATGGCGGTTTTTCTACCGGTACGCCCTGGCTTTCGGTCAACGGTAACTATCCGCTGTTTAATGTGGAGCAGCAGCTTCGCGACGAAGGCTCGGTGCTGCAGTATTATCAGGCGCTTATTGCCTACCGCAACCAAAGCCCGGTATTGCAGGCTGGCAGCTTTGCGCCGCTATACCGACAAAATGGTGTATATGCTTACGCCCGCACTTTTGAAGGCGAAACACTGCGTGTTGTGATAAACCTCACCGCTGAAGCTAAACCTTCGCCTTTTGAGGGAAAGGCGATATTCTCCAGCTATAACAAAGCAGAAGTGGACGGCACCCTTGCGCCGTACGAAGCTGCAATACTGAGGGGGTGAGTGTTTGCAGTACATTACTCAAACAGAAAAATTGTTTTTACTGCGCACCGACGAAACAGCTTACCTGCTGCTTATCAATGAATATGGGCATCCTGAACATCTGCACTATGGTACGCCGGTAGCACTGGCCGATGCAGCGGCACTGCGGTATAAGCGCACGATGCCATATGGTGCCGAAGTGCTGTATGCCGAAGATGACCCGACCTATTGTTTGGATAATCTGCCGCTGGAATGGTCTGGCCTCGGCAAGGGAGATTTTCGGGTTTCGCCCATTGAACTGGAGCTGCCGGACGGCTCGTACACCTGCGACTTTGTATTTCAATGTGCCAAACTGCAGCCCGGCGCCCGTGGGGCAGCAACGCTGCCGGGTGCTTACGCCGAAGAAAGCGCAGATGCCGAAACGCTGGTGCTTACTTTAAAAGAGAAGGTATTCGCGCTGCAACTGGAGCTTATCTACACCGTATACCCGCATGAAAACGTAATCACTCGCCGTAGCGTATTACATAGCCAAGAGGCAAGCCCAGTCAGGATACGGCGGATGATGAGCCAGCTGCTCGATTTGCCGAATGACGGCTACCGGCTGGTTACATTGGATGGGGACTGGATTCAAGAAGCACACCGGCACGACCGGGCACTGATGCCAGGCTGTTTTGTGAACGAAAGCACCACCGGCAATTCCTCTAACCGGCATAACCCCGGCGTGATGCTTGCCGCCCCCACCGCCTGTGAGGACAGCGGCAACGTATATGGCTTTAACCTTATTTACAGCGGCAACCATTACACTGCAGTTGAGCTCTCGCCCCGCAACATGGTGC
>OBXZ01001015.1_pt1 | contig 15680 bp, 31 predicted proteins | sample 1538171 | NCBI WGS metagenome assembly OBXZ01 (sample SAMEA2580161, study PRJEB22360) | human gut metagenome | biome: human gut; feature: human-associated habitat; material: faeces | place: Denmark | collected 2008/2010
AGACATCATTCCTCGTCAATAATGATGAGAATTCTAGTTCTTCTAAAAATAAGAAGGCAAGGGAACTTGGCATACCGATTATTACGGAAAATGATTTACTAAAAATACTGAGAGGTGAATAAATGTCTATTCTAAGATATTTGTATTATAGCGCAGAAGAAAAGGTTTTGCGGATTGCATGTAGGTTTTGTGACTGGACTACTCGTCACATAAAATCGTGATTTTATTTGGTGCGAAAGGTGGCAAACGAATGAGATTGATAAATGCTGATGAAGTTATAAATATTTTAGAGGATTGCGGGAAGTATAGAGGGGTTCTGGCTCCAACTGGTGATGGCGAGTGGGAAAATTTTATTCCGGTGTCAGTAGCAAAGAAAATTATTGATGATGAAAGGCATGGGGAGGCAAAAATGAGCAACATTATAGAAACTATATATAAAGATGAAGAAGCTGTCCTGGTCTTTGACATAGATGGCGTTCTTGCTAAGTACGAATATGGAGATCATAATCATAATATTTGTTCGGATGAGGAGTGGGATAGTAATGCAGAGTATTATTCCAAGTTGATGTATGAGCAGGCGCAGCCTGTTAAGCTTTTCCAGCATTTGATCAATGATATCCGAGTGGGGAAAAATGTATATGCTTGCTCTGTCGCTTCGGTCAATGAAAGCAAAGCTAAGAAGAGTTTTGTATTGCGTTACTATAGTATTCCAGAGGAAAACATTGTTCTTGTAAAGAGTAAAATGGATAAATTAAAGGCGCTAGATAGCATAAAGAGGCTGTATCCCAATTTATCCGATAAGAAATTAGTATTAATAGACGATACTGTAAAAACATTGACGCATGTCCAAGATAATTCTAATTATTCGACATGTCATATAAGCTCATTTCTATAGATAGTGATAGAAGTTATGGTGAGCATGAGGTGGAAAGTGGAACTCTCTAAAGCATATAAAATACACGATGCTGTAAACAAAATATCGAAACACGATGCTCAGATCGAGCACCTTGTAAATGCAATTAATAAACAAGAAACTCTTGAGTTGGGTGAGTTACGTATGATGGGATCAAAAACCCTCTTCGTTATAAATATCGAAGAACACCAGATAAAAGAAATCTTAGAATTATTTTATAATTATCTTAAAAAATCAAAGGCTGAAATAATTGCTGAGATAGAAAATCTAAGATAAGAAAATGCGACTTTTATAGTGAAAGGAGAAAAATAAATGTACGGAAACGTTGGAGAAAAGTGGGTGCAAGTTAAAGACTTGGATTTAGGAAATATGCATTTACGGTGTACAGGAGATACATTTGAAATTCAAGATTATTATGCCGTGCCACATGGATACTCCTCAATCAAATATAATGGTGTATTGTTATTTGTGCCAGACAAGATATTTAAAGAACATTTTGTTGTGGAGGAAGAATACAAAAAATACGCAAGGTGCGGAAGCATTATTAAAGTAAATGCTAACGGAAATCTGAGGACGTATGAAATAGACAATATTGATGGAGACAACTATTATGTTACATTGAATTTAAAGGCGTGTGATTAGTTGAGAAAATGTAGTTTTTATTTAAACGAGGAGAGTGAAAATATATGCCAGCAAGGCCGAGAGGAACTGATTATGCAAAAGTGATTCAAGTAATAGAAACAAGAGCGCTAAAAGGAATTGGAACTGAAGAGGATAATTGTAGAGAAGTGATTCAGTATTGGGATTTTGATGGAAAGCTACTTGCAGAGAAAGATCCATGTGCAAAGAAAAAAGAGTAGCTGCCTACTCGTTTTTCTTTCTCTCTAATTGTTTGGTTTCGTCAATACCAATTATATCGGCATAAAGGCATTCCTGTTCATGGCGATTTATATACCATTGGTCAATGAGATGTTCAATTAATTTTATTAGTTTTTTTGCTTCATCTGGATCAATATCAATAATGAGATTGATATCTTTTTCCATATGAGCACCGATATTTCCAATGCGTCGGACACCATCAATTACTTTCCACTGTTGAACTGGGATTTTACTTTCAAGTTTTTCAATGGCCTTAGCAAGATTAGATTCTTTGATATTCCAAAAATCTCGTATCATTCCCTGAAGACAACGACGAGATAGTGTTGCAGATGATTTTGGGCTTAAAGATACAATAGCACATGCTTCTGCATAATCTTGTCGGATAGCTATTGGTACGTAATCTGGAAATTGTTTAGCAGACGAAAGTGGACGGATGTTTACAAGAACATCTTTAACTGATTTACCAACGCCTATTGCTCTAATTGTATATTGTCCACAATTGGGACATTTGAAAAATTCATTAGATATACAGGAATCATCTGGTACAAATTCTTTGGTACCATAGTATCCTCCACCAGCGCAATCAAAACTTGTTAGCTGTTTTTTATAAGTATCGTTTGAAATTGGCATTATCATGGAACAATATGGACATTGAAATCCTGACATTTAATCACCCCAGTATTTTTGTTTATATTATATCATGAGAGATAATAAATGTCAGCACTAATAGAATAATAAGTAAACAGATATTTTACGAGGAAAGGAAAATTATGAAAGTTGTGGATTTTATTAAAAAACTACAGGAAATCGGATATGACGAAAATACAAGGCTTATGTTCGACACTGTGAATGGTGATATTGGAGAATCCTATGAACTTGAAATAAGAGAATATTTACATGGCGAAGATGTTGACAATATAGATCCAAATATCATTGATATCGAATTCTCTATTCCGCCAAATTACATAAAGGACAAAACTGAAATTGTAGCAGATGAAATTGCAGAGAAAGTATCAGAAGTAATCAGTACATATAGATTCAGATAAAGTAAAGCAAATAATATTTTGATAAAGAAAGAAGGAATGTAAATGAATAGAATAACGATAAATGGAATGACGATTGAAAGTAATGGATCAAACGTTGTGGTTTCAAATGGTAATGCTATTATCGATGGAAAAGTTATCAAGAATGAATTGAGCGGAAATATTGAAGTATCAATAAATGGAGACGTAACGAGCATAGATTGTGCTGGGAACGTAGTTGTCAATGGCAATGTCAATGGAAATATAGATTGCGGTGGAAGTGTTAGAATTAGTGGCAGCGTAGACGGTTCAATAGACTGTGGTGGCTCATGTGAATGCGGTAACGTTGGTGGAGACATTGATGCTGGTGGCAGTGTTAAATGCAAAAGATAAGTAATTGGCTCTTTTATACGGAAAGGAAATTAAATGGAATTGATTCTTGAAATAGAAAAAATAGCGAAACATATAGGGTATACTTTTTTACTCAGAATGGATGAAGAAGATGGATGGTTTGTTCATTTTTATAAACATACAATTGATGAAAACACTGGAATATTTAGAGTCACAGATAATTATTTCGCAGTATATACAAATGCTTTAGAGGATAGTTTGGATTACCTTGTACATAAGATTAAGTCTGATTTTTGCATAGAAGGGAGTGATGCATAACGAATTACTACTTATCAAAATACATAGGAAAATACAGAATAAAAGCGGAGATCGACCAACGAACTAATGATTTTTGCCGTGACGATCATAATAATCTATGTAATGATCAGGATATTTATATCAAATGTGCTAATGGGATTCAAATAACTTACTATGGTGGCAACACTTTAGAAATATATATACCATCTATTGGTCGAGGACGTAATATATTAAGAGCAATTAAGGGTACTGCGGACGGAACTATTTTTGATACTCGGGAAACCAATAGTGAAGTCTTATTCAAAGTAAATGACAGCGATTTAGACAAAATCATCTCATATCTTAAACCACAAATATCTGGCGCTGATATCTCGCCATTTTCACCTAAAAACCTAAAAAAGAAAAAAGATGTGTTGACACATGCTCAAATAGAAGCATACAGACGGATTACCGAGAGTATCCCTTGGGAGGAGAAATTGCTTATTAAGCAGATTAATAATTTGTTCTTGAATGATGTAGTATGCAAAAAGAGCAGGTGTGGTACAGATTGTTCTAAAAAAGCTAATAAAGAAATTAAAGCCGATATGAAAAAAGAACAGGTGAGCTTACGAGATTATTTCTTCTTAATGGGATTTGGTGATGAGTATTTAGAATTTTTGGAGAATAAAATAAGTGAAAGGCGGCAGATGAATGAAAGTGGAAGTTTATAAGCATGAAGACAATTGGCAACTGATTAAGGATGCTGCTATGTTTACAACGGGTAAGTCAAGTGGCAGATATCCAACATCAGAATGGAAACGAAGAATTTTACTGGCAGAGCATTCCCCAATAAGAGAAGGGTATTTTATTTTGGATTGCTACGGTGTACCTTCGTTTGCAATCGGACATATCGTTCGTCATTTTAATGGCATTGAAAAATATGTACAGTCTTTACGTAACGATAGGGCAGATTATGATGAAATTCCAAACCGAAATACTCCACAGAATGTCATGCTACATATTAACTTTCAAGCATTTATCAATATTTCACGTAAAAGATTATGCGCGTGTGCCAGTAAAGAAACCAGGGAATTTTGGCATCAAGTGCTTGAAGCAATCAAACCATATGAACCTGAACTATATTCTGTAAGCGTAAAGGAGTGTGTATATCGTGGGCAATGCCCGGAGATGAGATCTTGTGGATACGCAGAGACGGAAATGTTCCGAACTAAGGTTGAAAAATATAGAGGTTAGGAATGCATAGAATACGTGTTTTATAGCGAAATTTAGGAGGATATATGGAATACTTTTCAGCGGGAGAGATTGAAAATATAGGGCAGGTATTGCGAGATGTGAAAGAAAACGATTCGGTTAATCATCCAGCGCACTATGCTGACTCTAAAATAGAGGTCATTGAATATATTGAGGATAAGAAACTTGGGTATTGTCTCGGCAATGTTGTTAAATATGTGTCCAGAGCGGGGAAAAAGCATTCAGCAGATAAATCCGATAAGGAGAAAGAAATTGAGGATTTGAAGAAGGCTCGTTGGTACTTAGAACGGAGAATATATGAAGTAGAAGTAGAACAGGAGGCGATGGCATATACAGAATAAAATAGTGTATCTTGCAGGTGGAATGGGAAAATTCGGGGATAAATATTTTGATAAAGCAAATGAATGGAGAATTGATTTGAAGAATCAGTTGGAAAAAATTTGTTGCGATTATAAGGTGCACTGCATCAATCCAAATGATTACTATTCATTTTTAGATAATTCTACATACGATTCAGAGAAAGAAATTATGAGGTTTGATTTACATAAGGTAAGGCATTCAGACTTAATAATCATTAATTTTAATGATCCTAGTTCATTGGGGTCTATGGCCGAATTGGCAATTGCTTATGATCGGGGCATTCCGGTAATTGGATTATGCGAATATGGTGAAGAGAAACAACTTCACCCATGGCAGCGAGAAATGGTTGAAAAATTTTTCAACGATAGAGAAGATTTAGTTTTGTATCTGTTGAATTATTATCTGGATTGAGGCTCTGTATTCGTAATCATGAGAAATATGAAAGTAAAGAATATAAGTACATGGAAGAACTGAAGGTAAAGATTAAAGAAATGGAGGAATAAATATGTACGACGATGATTATGAAGAACAAATGGAATTTATAAGAAATTGGAGAAAAGCAAAGGAAGAAAAACGAAAAAGGTGTCTGCGGAGAATCGATAATTTCTTAAGTCGGGTACTACTATATAGTTATAAGTTACCAACGGTCAAGATTGGAAATTCAATTATGGACTTTCGAAAAACATACATTGGTAAAAGGCTAAAGTAGTATATATGTGAAAGGGTGACGGTATGACTAATGGTGATATGGTTCGGTCTATGCCTAATGACGAACTCGAAAAATTGTTTCAAAAAGCTGTATTCTGTGGAAGTCTAAAAGCGTATGATTGCACTTCAGAAGAATGTAGGGGCTGCAATTACCCATTTTGTGCTGATATTGGACAATGGTTATCTTTGCGAATGGATAGACTGACAAATTAAGCTTTCAAAAAGGAGAAACTCGAATGTGGAAAAGTAAGTGTTTAAGAACTCATTACCCAGAATCACTATGTATGGCAGAACGTATTGTACTCTTCCATGATACTAGATTCCGGATTGCTTTAAGCGTTCATGAGTATTACTGTGAGAAATGTAAAAAGATTCGGCGTTTGTGGTTCATTAATAGATAATATTAGGATTTTGAAAGGATAAGAAAAATGGATAGAGAAAGAAATTATAATATGTTACGTGGTTGTGTCCTGGCAAGTGGGATAGAAAGGGATACTAAAAGAGAACTTATAGACTTTCTGACAGAGTTGGAAAGCCACGAAGAATATATGGAAGATGATCTGGAAGATTGGGAGTTAGAGGAGAAATAATGTTTAACGAATCCTTGGTATCGAGTAATACAAACGAATGGGGAACCCCACAAAAGCTATTTGAGATCCTTAATGATGAATTTCATTTTACATTAGATCCGTGCAGCAATAACGAGAACTATAAGACTGGTAAACATTATACGATTCAGGAAAATGGGTTATTACAGGATTGGAGTGGCGAAAGAGTATACATGAATCCACCATATGGTTACGAAACATCTAAATGGATTGAGAAAGCATTTCAGGAGAGCCAAAAAGGAGCAATTGTTGTATGTCTGATCGTTGCACGGACTGATACATCGTACTGGCATGACATTATATTCAAATATGCCGCCCAAATACGATTTATTCGAGGGAAAATAAAATTTGATGGAGCAAAATGGAATGCTCCGTTTGCCAGTGCTATTGTTATATTTGATTCAAAAAAATATAAAGAAAAACTCGTGTATTACAATATTTCAATTAACAAAATTATTAAACAAACTTAATATTTCCGGGAAAACCGGAGAAAGGAATTATGATGAAAAAGACATTAGAATTACCAGTAGAGATAGGAACCATTGTGTATGAGGCAGACCTTCCACGATATCCGCAACGGGTGATTGGATACCGCATAGGGCGGATGATGGGAGAAGACGAAGAAGAGTTTGAGGAAGATTATGAGGCAGGCGAATTGTATATGGAGCTTGAAGGCTGCGGAATTTCTGGATCGACGCGCGCATCGGAGTTTGGGAAAAGTGTATTTCTTACACGAGGAGAAGCGGTGTTGGTTTCTCCAGTAAACTGATATCGGAAGTTTTAAGCTTTTGGAGGACAAGATGAACTTAAAAGGAGCAATAAACGTGGTATTGAACAATTTGTGCGTGAACGATGGTGACTGCTTTTTTGACTGTGATACATGCCAGGAGGCGCAAAAAATATTGAAAGATTATATAGATTCTAAGGAGATGCCATTACTGGTTAATTCTGAAAACTGATAATCAACAGTATTAATATTTTGAGGAGGAAAGAATTTTGAAAGACGGAACACATGGAGATGTGATTGATATTTACGATGGTTTAGACCCGGAAAAAGCACTGGAAAATCTTTATCAAATACATAAAGAAAATCCAGATGATAAAGGTGGTATCCGAGAAGTCTACCCTAATGGAGACATTGGAGAGAAGACAGTGGATTTTAATAATAAGGACATAACATTTTTCAGAGGGCGTGGAAAAGGAACTTTGTAAAACTGATATTTCCTGAACGAAGGGAAGGCGTATATAGCAGATATTCCAGTATTTTCAACGTTCAAAGAGAATTAAAAAAAGAGGTATTTGCTTGTGAAAAGTGCGAAGGAATTACTTGAAATTACAAACAAAAGGCTACCAGAGAGAGTAAATGAAATTCTTGCTGGCGTAATTGAGCATATTGAAGAGAGATGCGAAGAAGAAGCTGAAAAAGGAAATTATTATTATAGCATCTATCTCAGGAAAATCGAATCATTTTGTGGAGAACTTCTTCTAAAGGAATGTGTAAAAATTGCTAAACATTTTGAAGATGATTTTGAATGTGGCGTATCTATTGACGATAATGGAAATGGATATTGGTTAGAATACACAATTACCGTCAGTTGGGATAGTAAAATTCGAAAAAGTGGGAGAAGATTTGGTGCATGTGAACATTTATATGATTCTGAAAAAGGATTATCAAAGAGAATAGAGGAGAAGACCGATTGAAAGTTATTAAAAAAGATGGAACACTACAAGCGTACAACGAACAAAAAATTATTGATGCTATAAATAAAGCAGCGTGCAGAGCATTATTTAATTTTACAGTAGAAGATTATGGAATCATCTGTAATCGAGTATTAGAAGAAATAGAAGCAGAAGATTTTGAAAATGAAACTGTTCCAATTTCATTCATTCATGCAGTGGTTGAAAAAACACTTCTGGATCTCTATCCATCTGTTGGACAGTCGTATCAGCAGTATAGAAATTATAAACTCGATTTTGTAAAAATGATGGACGAGGTCTACGAAAAAAGCCAATCCATTATGTATATAGGTGACAAAGACAATGCTAATACGGATTCTGCATTAGTAGCGACTAAACGCAGTCTTGTATTTAATGTTCTTAATAGAGCTTTATACAAAAAGTTCTTTATGACTAAGGACGAATTACAGGCATGTAATGATGGTTACATATATGTACATGATATGTCAGCTAGGAGGGATACTATTAATTGTTGCCTTTTTAGAGCAGGTGAAGTTATGAGAAATGGTTTTGAAATGGGGAACGTTTGGTACAATGAACCCAACTCTCTTGACACTGCATTCGATGTAATGGGAGATATTATACTTTCGACAGCAGCGCAACAGTATGGTGGTTTTACGGTACCTAGAGTTGATACTATTCTCGCTTACTATGCTGAAAAATCTTATTTGAAATATAGAAAAGAGTATGCAAGTATATGTGGTTTGATCGAAAGAGATAATGAAATTTGTATTGAAAATACAGCCGGTGCAGAGGATTATTCGATTAACAAAGTTAAAAGGGATTTTGAGCAAGGGTGGCAAGGAATTGAATATAAGCTTAACACGGTTGGATCAAGTCGAGGAGATTATCCATTCGTTACAATGACTTTCGGTCTTGATACTAGTAGATTTGGAAAAATCGCCTCTATTACGTTTTTGAATGTACATAAAAAGGGGCAAGGGAAAGAAGGGTTAAAGCGTCCGGTATTGTTCCCTAAATTAGTATTCCTCTATGATAAAAATCTTCATGGAAAAGGTTGTGTAAATGAAGATGTTTTTAACGCTGGTGTAGAGTGCAGCATGAAAACTATGTATCCCGACTGGTTGTCATTAACCGGAGAAGGTTACGTATCAGAAATGTATAAGAAGTTTGGAGAGGTAGTATCTCCTATGGGGTGCAGAGCATTTCTTTCCCCATGGTATGAACGCGGTGGTATGAATCCGGCAGATGAAAATGACAAACCAATATTTGAAGGACGATTTAATCTGGGAGCAGTGTCACTTCACCTTCCAATGATTTTACAAAAATCGAGATCGGAATCGAAAGATTTTTATGATACTTTAGACTACTATATGGAAATGATTAGAAATCTTCATAAGCGTACATATGATTATATTGGGGAAATGAGAGCGTCAACAAATCCGGTTGCTTATTGTGAAGGCGGATTATTTGGTGGAAATCTTAAACCAACAGATAAAATCAAATCAATTCTAAAGCCAATGACATTATCTTTTGGGATTACAGCATTGAACGAATTACAAAGACTCTATAATGGAAAATCTTTGGTTGAAGATGGTCAATTTGCATTAGAAGTAATGAAATATATTTTCAATAAAATCGAGGAATTTAAAAAAAATGATGGGCTACTTTATGCGATCTATGGCACTCCTGCAGAGAGTCTTTGCGGTTTGCAGGTTGAACAGTTCAGAAAGAAATACGGATTAATTGAAAACGTATCAGATAATCCATATGTTAGTAATAGCTTTCACTGTCATGTATCAGAAGATATTTCACCTATCGAAAAACAGGATTTAGAAAACCGTTATTGGAACTATTTTAACGGAGGAAAGATACAGTATTGTCGCTATCCTGTAAATTATAATAAAGAGGCTGTAATTACCTTGATAAATAGAGCAATGGAAATGGGACTGTATGAGGGTGTGAATCTATCTCTAGCCTATTGTGAGGATTGTGGTTATCAAGAACTAGATATGGAAATATGTCCTGTATGCGGATCTAAAAATATTACGAAGATTGATCGGATGAATGGATATTTAGGATTCACAAGAGTGCATGGCGATACTCGCTATAACGAAGCGAAGAACGCAGAAATAAAGGATCGGAGGTCTATGTAAATGTATTATCATGATATAACCTCCGATGATATGTTAAACGGCTCTGGCTTAAGAGTTTGCTTATGGTGCTCAGGTTGTGAACACCATTGCGATTCTTGCCAAAATCCTCAGACGTGGGATAAAGATAGTGGGATCGAATTTGATAAAGCGGCAGAAAACGAATTATTTAAAAAGCTATCCAATGATTATATATCTGGTGTTACATTTACTGGTGGCGATCCGCTTCACAAACATAATATTACAACAGTATTACGGCTTTGTAAGAAGATCCGTCTTTTATTCGGAGATACGAAAACTATATGGTGCTATACCGGATATACGCTCGAGAACATTATGAGTGCTGCATATGTTGATGAAACAGATAATTTGCGATTCTTAATAAACGAAGATCAATGTCGATATGAGATTATTACACGTTGCGATGTGCTTGTAGATGGCCGCTTTGAAAAAGACAAGGCAGATTTGTCATATCCTTACGCTGGAAGCACAAACCAGAGAGTGATCGATGTTCAAAAATCCTTATTAAAAGGAGAAATAGTATTATGGAATCTAATGAGTTAGCAAAATACGAATCAGCTTCAAAATTTTTTCATAACGAGATTAAACAAATACGTTTGCAGCTTGGAGGTATTTTAAGACCAGAATACAGAGAATATATTATCAGGAAACTTGATTATTATGAATTAGCAACTTATCTAATAGGAAAGGAACTATGCCATGAGATCAACCAGTGAGTGTATTAAGTGTGATAATTGCGAACTAGACGAAACTGACAAGTCAAAAGTATATATTATATGTCATTTAACTGGTAAGCGATATCTTTACGGTCAAAAGATTCCATGTGATGAGAAGATAAGCAGAAAGGAAAATAAATAGTGATTAATAAAATAGTAGAAAAAATTAAATTTAAAAATCCAGATGACGCTAGGCGATTTGTAGGATTGATGGATAGCCATATCAAATGCGATGTGGATATAAGTACAGACCCTAATAATAATCGTTCGTACGATGCTAAGAGTATTGTGGGTGTATGGGCATTAGATTTATCTAAAGAGCTTTACGTGTCAATTGTGACATACGATAAGGCAGTAGAAAATGAATTTAAAGAGATTTTACGACAGTGGCAGGAGGAACATATTGATTAAAGCGGAAAACAATACCTTATATTGGGCTAAATTAAATTCAGAAGCAATTATCCCATCAAAAAGAGAAGAGGATGCAGGTTACGACATTTACCCATGTTTTGAAGAAAATTATAAAATAATACCAGCTCATAGCACAGTTCTTGTACCAACTGGATTGGCAGTAGCTATGAGTGATAATTATTATTTGCAGGCGCATGAACGAGGTGGCACTGGATCTAAAGGAATAAAGGTAAGTGCAGGTGTTATTGATAGTGGCTTTCGTGGTGAAGTTTTTATCGCAATTACTAATGCAAATAATATGGGACTGATTATAAGTAAAATTGATGAAGAAGGACTTGTGAAAACAAATCAGTTCTACGATATAAAGAAATATATAATTCACCCATATACTAAAGCGATTGCACAGTTAATAGTTCACATAGTCCCCAAAATGACTACCATACAGATTCCATATGAAGAGTTGGTTAATATTAATTCTGCTCGTGGAATTGGAATGTTGGGGAGTAGCAATAAATAAAAATCTACAGCGCGGTTGCAAACGTGGCTGATTATATAGATTAAAATGGATTACCGGTAATCCTCTAAAAATACTTTTGGAGGATTTATGAAGAAATTATTATTTACCATTGCACTAGCCAGTGCATTATTTTGCTGTCCTGTCTACGGACAGGATAGCGTAGACGTAAATGAAACCGTGACAGCGGCACAGTTTGAAAATCTGTTAAGTGAAGTTACTGATACATATACTATGTATTCTACCGTTGATGGGCTGAATATTCGTAGTGAGCCCAATACGGAATCAGAAATTCTTGGACAAGCATATGTAAATACTAGCTTTGAAGCTGTTCTGGAAATTGGCGGTTGGACAATGATTACAACTGAAGACGACTATGCGTTTGTTAAATCTGATTATCTTTCGGATACGGAAACTTCCCAATATAGATATCTTGGAAAATTTAAAGTAAGTCATTACTGTTGCGAAAAATACAAACATATATGTGGTACAGGCACTGGAAAGACTGCAACGGGTTTAGATGTTGAACCCGGTATGATTTCCGTTGATCCAAGAGTGATTCCTTTAGGATCTACAATTATGTTTAATGGAAATGAATATATCGCAGTTGATACGGGTGGAATGATTAAAGGAAATAAGATCGATTTAGCTGTAGCGACTCATGAAGAGGCATTACAGTTGGGCATTTTTTATGCTGATGTATTTATAAAAGAAAATTAAGCATGTATTACCTGTAAAGTAGGTGATGAAATAGTAAATCAAGATTCAGCGATGAAAGGAATGTTGAAAACTCTTCTTAAGAATGGTAATATAGGTATAAGCGATATTATTGATGTTCTCTTCGATGATATGGAGGAGAGAACTATGGATAAAATTAATATTCCAGAACCAACTTACCGACCAGAAAAGGACATATGGGTATTGTGTGTTCCCAAAAAATATAGTTCAGACGGTAAGCGTCATCAGGTAAGTGGAAAAACAGCAGAGGAGGCAGTCAAAAACTATAAAGCTTATATCGTAATTCCAGAAGGAAAAATAACTGTGGAACGATATATGCGCTACGTTTTGACAACATATTTTTATAATAATGTAGACAACACATCATATGATAGATATGAAGGCGCATATTTAAAGCATATTGTCAACAGTGAGTTTGGAAAAATGCAATTATCCGACGTTACTGGAGATTATTTAACCATTTGGATGAAACAATACACAGGTAATAATTATGGAAAACAGACAGCATCGGTTTTGAATGTAATAATCAAAGAGACTTTTTTGCGTGCGGAGCAAAATGGTTTAGTCGTAAAAAATGTATCTGAGTACATGACTATTTCTTACAGAAACTGTAGAGATAAAAAGAATTATAAAGAAGTTTTTACAGTTGATGAATTAGATAGGATTGAAGCTGTAATAAATGATTCGTGGATAGGGACTATTAAAAACGACAGAAAAAAGAAAAGGCGCTTATATCACTACTCACCGATATTTATGCTTATGGCATGTACTGGAATGCGACTTGGCGAAATTGTTGGTTTAAAAAAAGAACTAATTAATAAAGAGGATTCTTTGATTAATATTAATTTCCAATGTGTAGAAGAATATGAGCGAGATGAAGAAGGCAACAGATTAGGGAAGATAAAAAAAATTACTGAACCAAAGACAAAAACAAGTATTAGGGAAATACCACTGTCTGATAGTGCTATATATTGGTTAGACGAATTGGAAAAGAGGCAAAAAGAATTAGGTGTGAAATCTGATTTTGTGCTCTCAAATCGTAACGGTAAGCGCCCAACAAAAACTAATATATATGACATGTGGACTCGGATATTGGAAGATGCAAATGTTGAATATAGGCCAATACACAAACTCAGAAAAACTTTCATAACTTGTGCTATAGAGGGTGGTATGGAAGTCGCAGATGTAGCAAAAATTGTGGGGCATAAAGATATTACGACAACCCTTAATACCTATTTTAAGCCAGTAATTGATAAAGAAAAACAGAATAAAAATGCAAAAATTATTGATGGTATTTTTGGCAAACAACAGAATGAAAAGAAGAAACAATTTGGTTAGTCGAATTCCAAAGTGTTGTCAAAGTGTTGCCAAAGTGTTGCCTCGACTTTTGAAAGCCTTGATTTTACAAGGGAAATCGGCCTTTTAGGATAAAAATACTTATCCTCCCCTTTTTAGTGTGGAAGGCTGAAAAACCTCGAGTTTATGCAGCTTTCTGCACTTTTTTATTTTGAAGAAACGTCAAAAAGTGTTGCCAAAGTGTTGCCAAAGTATTGCCCAATAATAAGACTTCAAAGAGGAGTCAATGATATCGCTGAATCAAAGCATAAATAAAAACTATATGGAGTATTTATGCATGCGTTAATTTAACAAAGCAGTAGCTTTTTTTGGGATAAGTTTGTGAATATCGCAAAGAAGCTACTGCTTTTTTTATTTTTAAATTATCTAATTAAATATATTATATCGTCATATTGACAGACGATTATAAATCTGTTATCCTGAAAGCATATTAGGCACGGGGGTGATTATTATTAGAATATTGGGGTTTGAATTTTTAAGTAAGGAGGATATGAAAAAACGAGATGAAGAAGTACTGTATCATTATTTCTGTTATGGCACGCAGCACAGGGATACGGTAGGGGAACTCCTTGAAGAACTAATTCTGAGCGAGAAACGGGAACATCTGGTTCTGTATTACATGCAGATCAAAGACCGACTGGAAACAAACGAGGCGCAGACTTTTGAGGAGGCGGTAAAGCAGATCAGGCGTAAGTATATTATTATTTCTACAAATGAAACTATTAATCAGTACTATAAAGCGGTTATGGAGGCAGATTCTAAAATGAAAGAGGATCTGGTGCTTCCATCTGCAGACGAGATACGAAAGATGGTTGAACTTAATGGGAAAAATTATATTGTACGATCCGGAAAAACGAAATGAATTAGAAGATATATTGATTGCTGAGGAAATGGCGAAGCGAAGTGCTTTACACACTTTTGCTACTGAAGACCAGCTTATTTTTTATTTGGAGGAAATAAACGAAGATGTTGATATTTTAATTGTGAGTCTAGTACGTCAGAAAGAAAGTGGAATCAGACTTGCAAGAAATTGTAAAAGACGAATTCGTCACCTAAAGCTTGTATTAATCATTGATCGACTGGAATGGCCAGAGCAGCTATTTGAACTTCAACCAGACTATTTATTTTTCTTTCCTTTAGATATAAACGAATTTAGAAAAGCTATCCAACATTTAGAACGAATAGTAGAGCAAGAATACAAGAGGTGTTTGACTCTGGCTACAAAAGGAAAGATTTATCGTATTCCATATCAGAGAATATTATATGCAGAGAGCCAAGGGCATCAGTTAAGCGTAAAGACATGGGAGGAAGAAATAAAGTCTTATGGGAAACTTGACGATTTACTGAAATGTCTGCCGCCATACTTTCTTCACTGTCATAAGAGTTATCTAATTAATTTGAATTACGTAAGGCAATTGGAGATGTACCGAATACGATTAGAAGGTAAAAATGAGTGGATTCCCGTTAGTCAGAAATATTATCGGGCTGTCAGAGAATTGATATTAGCACAGAATTTTTTTTGATAAGTTTGTCAACAAGGTTTACTAACCTGCGGCAAAGTGCTAGAATAATAAGCAATACAAAAGAATCATTAAGAATAATGAGGATTATAAAATGTTGGATGCAAGAAAAGTGAAGGCGGAAAAGCCCAGGAATATTAAAAGCAGAAATCAAAAGGCGATAG
>OBXZ01001019.1_pt1 | contig 15598 bp, 13 predicted proteins | sample 1538171 | NCBI WGS metagenome assembly OBXZ01 (sample SAMEA2580161, study PRJEB22360) | human gut metagenome | biome: human gut; feature: human-associated habitat; material: faeces | place: Denmark | collected 2008/2010
GACTCCGCCAAGATGTAAGAAAGAAAGGTTCCTTATCTATGCAAAAAAGTGATTTTTATTATGATTTACCGAAAGAGCGAATCGCACAGGAGCCGGCGGATCCGCGAGATTCTGCGCGACTTATGTGCCTTGATCGTAGCAGCGGGCAAGTTAGCCATCGCGTCTTTCACGAGCTGCCTTCTCTGCTAAAGCCCGGCGACCTTTTGGTGGTGAATAACTCTAAAGTACTTCCTGCAAGGCTTATAGGGGTAAAAGAGGGCACAGGAGCTGCATGTGAAGTTCTTATCCTGAAACCCCGTTCCAGCGATGTTTGGGAGTGCCTTGCAAAACCCGGAAAGCGATTGAAAACAGGTGCGCGAGTCGTCTTTGGTGAAGGTATCTTGGTTGCTGAAATTCTGGAAACCACTGAAGAGGGAAATAAAATCATTTCCTTTTCACATCTAGGCAAGACATTTTATGAAGCATTAGAAGAAGTTGGCCGTCTGCCTCTGCCTCACTACATTGAGAAGCAGCTAGAGGACGATGAGCAGTACCAGACGGTATACGCAAAAGAGCTTGGGAGTGCCGCAGCCCCTACAGCAGGTCTGCACTTTACGGATGAGCTTTTGCAAAAACTGCGTGACATGGGCGTACAGACCGTAGAGGTAACCCTTCATGTAGGATTGGGCACTTTCCGCCCGGTGAAAGAAAACGACATCACCCATCATCATATGCACACAGAGTGGTATTCGATTTCACAAGAGGCAGCGGATCGCATCAACGAAACAAAAGCAGCGGGCAACCGGGTGATTGCAGTTGGTACAACTAGCTGCAGAACGCTGGAATCCGCATATCAGGCACACGGCAAAATTTGTGCTTGCCAGGGCGATACTAATATCTTTATCTATCCGGGTTATGAGTTTGGTATCATGGATGGGCTTATCACAAACTTCCATCTGCCAGAAAGTACACTTATCATGCTGGTGTCAGCATTTGCAGGATATGAACATACTATGGATGCCTACCGCACTGCGGTAGAAGAGAAATATCGCTTTTACAGCTTTGGCGATGCCATGCTGATTCTTTAAACCATCGTCGAAAGGAACGTTATGTACAAACTGATAAAAACCGAGGGACATGCCCGACGCGGCGAATTTAAAACAGTGCACGGCACTGTGCAAACGCCTGCTTTTATGAACGTCGCAACCGTAGCTGCTATTAAAGGTGGCCTTTCTGCCTTTGATTTAAAGAATATTGGCTGTCAGGTAATGCTTTGCAATACCTATCATCTCCACTTGCGTCCCGGCGATGAGGTGGTACGTGATATGGGCGGCCTGCATAAATTCACCCGTTGGGATGGCCCAATTTTGACCGACTCCGGCGGGTTTCAGGTGTTCAGCCTGGCCTCACTGCGTAAAATTAAAGAAGAGGGCGTTACCTTCAACTCACACATTGACGGTCGACGCATTTTTATGGGTCCTGAAGAGAGTATGCGTATTCAGGCAAACCTCGGCACCACGATTGCAATGGCATTTGACGAATGCATCAAAAATCCGGCAGAACATGATTATGCCAAGGATTCCTGTGCACGTACTGTCCGATGGCTGAAACGCTGTAAAACAGAGCTGGCCCGGCTGAAACACGAAGAGCTTGCGGTGAATCCGGATGAAATGCTGTTCGGCATCAACCAGGGCTGCTGTTTTGATGACCTGCGCATAGATCACATGAAAGAGATTGCAGAGCTTGATTTGGACGGATATAGCATTGGCGGCCTTGCAGTAGGCGAGCCGGCCGAAGAAATGTATCGCGTTATCAGCGTAGTAGAAGAGCATATGCCAAAAGATAAAATCCGCTACCTGATGGGTGTAGGTACCCCGGGGAACATTCTGGAATCCATCCGTCGCGGCGTAGACCTGTTTGACTGTGTTATGCCTGCACGCAATGCGCGCCACGGACATTTAAATACATGGAATGGTGTTATTAATATCCGCAATGCAAAATACGAGCGTGATGATAGCCCCATTGACCCGGAATGCGATTGCGAAGTATGCCGCAACTTCTCTCGCAGCTACCTGCGGCACCTTTTCAAAGCAGACGAAACATTGGCTTTGCGCCTTGGCGTAATGCATAACCTGTATTTTTATAATAAGCTGCTTGAGAAATGCCGACACGCATTGGACGAGGGGACATTTGAGAGTTTTTACTCAAAATATGTGACACTTTTGGATCAACGCATCTAAAACCTATTGCAGCATCTAAAAATTTTTGTTATAATTACAATATTGCTTAAATGTATGCAATTCAATTTTAGGAGGGTGTCCCAATATGTTTCCGATTTTTTTACAGGCTCAGGCAAGTACTGCCGGCAGTTTGCTGTCCATGATTCTTCCTTTTGCTGCTGTTATGGCCATCATGTATTTCATGATGATCCGTCCTCAGAAAAAGAAGGACAAGCAGCTTGCAGATATGCGTAACTCTCTGGATATCGGTGATGGCATCACTACCATCGGCGGCATTGTGGGCCGCGTGGTTGCAATCAAAGATGACACCGTTGTTATCGAAACCGGTACCGACCGTACCCGTATTCGCTTTAAAAGATGGGCTATTCAGGACGTTGAGAAACTGGTTGTCGACTAATTTAGACGAATAAAATAAAAGCGCCTCCAATACTATTGAGTAAGTAGTGTTTGGGGGTGCTTTTTTATGTCAAAAAAGTCTGCTGTTCGCACCGGTAACAGCGTGTTGCCGGTTTATATTGGTGGTGCTGTGGTTTGCTTTGTCGTCACAGCAGGGTTTCTTTGCCTGTTTTCTATCGTGTTGTGCAAATCAGATATTTCGAGAGACCTCCTTGTGCCTTTTAGCATGATTATATCTTGCTTGGGCGTTGCAGGCGGTGCCTATACGCTGTCTGTGGCAAGGGGAGAGCGCGGGCTGCTGCTTGGCGCTGCGCTCGGCTTTGTCTTTTTTGCTATTCTTATTTTACTGGCACTGGTTACGGGCAATAGCGAATTTTCTGCACTGGCCCTGTTGCGTTTGGTGCTGCTTTTGGTCGCGGGCGCTGCTGGCGGCTACCTGGGTATGTCTCAAAAAGAAAAGAGCAAACGCCGTCACTAATGGCAAAACGAATAAACCTCACTCTGTACGCATAAGCTTGTACCGAACCCGAAAGGATACAAGGATTGCAAGAGTGAGGTTTTATTTGTGAAAAGAAAAAGTAGTGTAATCGAAGCAACCATGCCGCTATTGATGATCGTGATGTATGGAATCGGCCTGGGGCTTGGTGGTGTTTATGCAAGCAGCAGCGTCAAATCTGGCACCGGATATTTTGCCTATTACATAAAAGGATACTTAAGCGATCATTTTAATGCGGACTTTCTATCGGTATTTTCGATTTCTTTTTTGTCCGTAATCTTTTTTCACCTTTTACTGGTGATTTTTTCGCTTTCCTGCATCGGCACGCCCTTTATTTGCACGATACCTCTTTTAAAGGGCATCGCGTCTGGACTAATTGCTGCAACACTTTATTTGCAAAGCGGTGCAAAAGGCATTCTTGTTTATTGTCTGCTTTTATGGATTCCTAACGTAATGCAGGGCTTAGTATTGGTTATCTTTTCTGCACAATCGCTTTCGGTATCACTCAGACTTTTTGAAGCCATTTTGCTCCACCGCAACGTCCATCACGCCATCAGTATTTCCGATACGCTCAGCCGTTTCGTGCTGTTCTCTTCCATCGGCCTCGGCGGTGCCTTGTTGGAGGGAGTCCTCGCGCTGTTCCTCGGTGGCGCGCTTGTGGTTTGAGATAGACGGAGGGAGATTAGGCTTGATTTTCATTTTGGCAAGGGGAGACGACTTCACAGCCTCTTCCAGCTGCTCTCGGGAAATGTGGGTATAGATTTGAGTAGTAGAAACATTTTCGTGCCCTAAGATTTCTTGCAAAGCCAATACATCGGCATTGCCACTGCGATACATTAAAGTAGCGGCCGTGTGGCGCAGCTTATGAGGAGAATACCCTTTGCCGGAAAGCCCAGCCTGGGCAAGGCAGCTTTCCACGATTTGCTCTACGCGGCGGCCTGTCAGGCGCGTGCCGCGGTTAGAGACAAATAGGGCCCGTTGGTCTTGCAACTGCGGCAAGCGCGCTCGTGCCGCGAGGTAGACGTCAAGTGCATCTTGACATGCAGGCGTTAAGTAGACGGTTCGCTCTTTATTGCCTTTGCCGAGAATGCGGATTTTACCTTCTTTGAAATCCGTCATGTTTATGCCGACCAACTCAGAGAGGCGCATACCGCAGTTTAAAAACAATGTAATAATACAAAAGTCTCGTTCGGTAAAGCCAGTTTTTACCGAACGCAGCAATTCAATACATTCTTCTAATGAAAGATATTTCGGCAATGTCTTTTTTAATGCCGGCGCATCAATGTCTAAAGAGGGGTTGTATTCGAAATAAGCCTTTTTGGTAACACAGTATTTAAAGAATGCTTTAATACTGCAAAGCTTGCGAGCACGCGCAGTGGGTGAGTTGCCGCGTTCTTTGTTAATGTAATAGATAAATTCATAAATTTCTTCTTTTGTAGTCGATTTTACAAAAGGGAGGTCAATCTCAGAAATTTGAATTTCTTCTAATTTATCATCTTTTAATGAAGGATTGCGCAGCTGCTTTAAATAACGAAAAAAAGTACGTAAATCCACATGGTAAGCATCAACTGTTCGACTGGAAAGGCTGCGAACAGCGAGCGCATAATTCAGGAATTCTTTTAAGATAGGGAAGCAATCCTCAAAGTCAAGTTTTTTACCACCGGGGAGAGAAGAGGAATTGGCCATTTGAGTGTCTCCTTTTTTTAATATATTATTTCGCTAAATGTAAGTTTAGCGAAATACGGGGAAGTGAAAATAGTATATCACAGGCTATCTTAACAGTCAACCCTCGGTTTATGCCATTCATTTATAAATCTTTATTTTAGGTATTTAAATTAATATTTAATTATTTCAGTATTAATAATTGCTTTAGTACTTCTAGCGATACTGTTTTTAAACTGTTTTTATAAAACTTTTTATGTAAAAACCCCTGCAGTTCATGTTTACTATAAGTAAGCAATGCTGTAGAGGTTTTTCTATTATGGGCCGCAGTGCATTTATTATCTTATACTACGCATCGTTTTATCTCTTATTTGCTATTCTTCACGCAATGCATCCACCGGCTTCATTTTGGCTGCCCGTAACGCTGGTACGATACCAAATAGTAATGCAATTACAACCATAGCCACAATACCAATACCCAATAAAAGCGTATTGCAACGATATGGCAAATTTGCAAGTGTTATAATGCATGCTAGCAAACTGCTACCTAAAAAAATGCCGACAGCTACCGAAAGCAACGTTCCGGTCAGAATATCACCGATAAGCTCTAGCAAGATTTTCGGCACGGAAGCGCCTAGGCTCTTTTTAATACCGATTTCCCGTCGGCGGACTTGCACAGCATTGCTTACTGAGTTCATCACAGCAATACCGCTTACCAAAAGCGCCACGCCTGCAATTAGCATCATAACCGCAGAAGCAATCATTACAATACTGCTAACAGTTTGGCGCTGGTTAAATAGATCATTCATGCGAAAGTTCTGTGGGATTTCAGCAGTTGAAAACGTATCCAGTGTGTGCGAGATGCTGGATTTTACGGTCTGAATATCCTGATCGGGACTTGCTTTTACTATAATCTGATCATATCCGTTTTTTGCACTAAAAAAAGAAAGTGTAGTGTACGGTACATATATAAAATTAGGAATCATGCTGCCTGTGACGCTGTTTAGCAAGCTGCTGCCGGCTTTAATTACTCCAACAATTTTATACTCATCAGCAATTCCGTTCAGTTCGAGCATCACTGTTTTTCCGGTAATATCCGTACGCCGATATGCCGCTTGTGCAACAGATTCATCCACCAGACATACTTTTTCAGCGTTATTCAGTTCTTCCGGGCTAAACATCCGACCGTGCACTACATCTAGCGCGATAATGTTTTGCGCGCTCTGAGAAATGCCCCAAAAAATTGTTTTTGCTTCGTCCTGTGCGCCTAGCCGGTAGGTGCCGGTATCCATAATAACTGGCGTACTGGCTTCAACTCCCGGAACAGAAGTAACCGACGCGTAGACGGCTTCATTTAAAACGCTCTCTCCTTCCCCACTGTCGCTGGTTCCGATGGCAATGCTGTCCAGCCCAAGGCTATCCAACTCTTTTTCTATCATAGTATTGCCTACCGCAGAGATGACCGAAACCAAAACAACTGCAAATACACCAATTACTATTGAAATACAGGCAGTGCGGTATGGCAAAAGTCGCTTTTTTAAGCTAACATATCCAGATTTGATCAATGCACACGCACCAACTCTCCTGATGCTTTCACTGCCTGCGCGTTTGCAACCACGCCCTCCGCATCTTGTAGCCCTGCGCAAATCTCGATTCCGTCATCAAATTCTCTGCCGGTCATGACATATCGTTTTTGGGTATGCCCGTTTTCTACTGTGTAAACAAACTCCCCTTCTTCGTCTTGAGAAACAGCTTCATACGGAAGAATATTTAAACCGGTTTCTTGCGGCAAAAGCACTTTGGCAGTCACAGACATACCATCCGTCAAGTATTCATCCGCGGCATCCACGGTAACGTAAATGTCTGCAACGCTTTTATAGCCGGTTGTGGTAAGCTGGCGACGAACGTTAGCTGGCAAGTCGTTAAGCTCTCCATAATATTCTCTGTCGCTATATGCAACCGGAGAAAATACGACCTTACTACCAATTGCAAATCTTCCCAGCTGATCTTCTGGAATGGTAAGACGTAACTGGTGCATAGAGCCTTTTGCGATAGAACACACAGTGCTATTGGCTGCCAGAATAGCACCATCTTCCGCTGAAAATCCTACCACGGTTCCGTTGTCTGTGGCATATACAGCTTCTGGGACAGAGGCTGAGAGCGTGGTTTGGTCCATAGAGCCTAAAACTGAAACAAGTTTGCCGAAGTCTTCTCCTTCCAAAGCCGCAAACCCGTCATCTGCGCCGCTCGCAGCCAAAGCGACCATCTTTTCGCGGTCCACGTCGAATAGCTTTTGCCCTTTGGTTACGTAACTGCCATTACGCACATAGGTTTCTTTTACAAAAAGCGGCGTACTAAGTGAAACTTTGCTGGCCGACGATGGAATTACCATCCCTGAGCACTGCAATGTCGGCGCGTAATCTTTTTTAGATTGATAGATGATCTCGCATTCTGGAATAGATGTACTATAAAGCACCGGTGCCATTGCTGCCGCTATCATAACTGCGGCGGTAACAAAAGCATAAATTTTCTTTTTCTGCAAACAAAATCGCCCCCTTATTGGCTAGTTTGCCAACAAAAAGGGCGATTTATGAAATGCTCTATTAAATAATTTCAATTGCGTCACGCAAGTATGAAACGCCTCGCAATTCTATGTCAGAAAACTCTTTTAAATCCAGCTGGGAGAGACTATGACGCGGTAAAATAACGCGGCGAAAGCCAATACGCATTGCCTCTTTTACACGAGCATCCAAATTGTTGATGCTACGCACTTCCCCACCGAGCCCGACTTCACCAATTGCAATCGTATCATCGGGTACAGGCTTATCCAACAAGCTGGAAACCACGGCCAGAAGTACAGCCAGATCGCAGGCAGTATCATCAAGCTCCAGGCCGCCGACAATGTTCAGATAAACGTCCATAGCGCCCATAAAGTAGCCACCGCGTTTTTCCAACACTGCTAAGAGAAGATTCATGCGGCTAAAATCAAAACCAGATGCCGTGCGGCGAGGGGTGCCAAAACTTGTTTTTGTCGCCAAAGCTTGCACCTCCGAAAGAATCGGGCGTGTGCCTTCCATAGTACATGCCACACAGTTACCCGAAACACCAAGTGGGCGTCCCTCCAGTAGCATTTTAGAGGGATTCACGATTTCACGCAAGCCGCTGCCGGTCATATCAAACATGCCAATTTCGTTTGTAGACCCATATCGATTTTTTACAGCACGCAAGATACGATAGGGCAACATACGGTCCCCTTCAAAATAAAGCACCGTATCTACAATATGTTCCATTACTTTGGGTCCGGCAATCGCACCGTCCTTATTCACGTGTCCTACGATGAACACAGGAATCTCCAGCGATTTGGCACAAGCGAGCAACTGCGCAGAGCACTCCTTTACCTGTGAAACGCTACCTGCGGAAGAACTGACCGCTGCCGAATGCATGGTCTGGATAGAATCAACAATCACCAACGACGGCTTATGGTTGTGTATTAGGTCCGTCACGGTTTCAATCTCGGTTTCAGCTGCGACAGTAACGGTATCCCCTGTAACATGCAAACGGTCTGCCCGCAGCTTGATTTGCCGAATCGATTCCTCGCCCGTTACGTACAGCACCGAAAGGTGCGCGGGAAGATTTGCGCAAATCTGCAACAGCAAAGTTGACTTACCTGCGCCTGGTTCACCACCAAGCAATACCACTGAGCCAATTACAATCCCTCCGCCCAGAACTCGATCCAATTCTTCGATGCCGGTAAGGATGCGGCTTTTTTCATCGTTTACATTGATGTCGCGCAGTTTAGAGGATGTCACTTCTCCCCGCAAGACGGGTGCTTTACCTGCTTTGGTGGCAGGCGTTTCTCGAATCACATCTTCGGTAAGGGTATTCCATTGTCCACAGCTTGGGCAACGCCCCATCCAGCGCGGGCTTTGCTCTCCGCATACATTACAAACATACACTGATTTGATTTTTTCTTTCAAAAGCTTCGCCTCACAGATTCAGATAATCGGCTGTTTTAAATTCATAGGCTTTATTGCAGAACTGGCATTTCAATTCCACGGTTTCCTGCTCCTCTGCAATTTTGTGCAATTCTTCTTTGCCCAAGCTAATATAAGCTCGCTCTACGCGCTCTTTACTGCAATCGCAATGGTAAGCAACTTCCTCTTCGTCGAGCACATTAGGATTGAACCCTGCCAGCAACTTTTCAATGATATCATATACGCTCATACCATCTTCCAGCATTTCGGTCATGCTCTTCATGGAAGAGATGTTGTTTTCGAGACAAGTAATTTCTTCGTCTGTAGCACCGGGCAAAAGCTGCAGCAAATATCCGCCTGCGCGTTTTACGGATCTATCCTTTTCTACCAGTACACCCAAAGCACATACTGTCGGGATCTGCTCGCTGGTTGCGTAGTAAGAAGTCAAGTCCTCCGCAATCTCTCCTGATACAAGAGGAATCTGACCTACATAAGGCTCTTTTAAGCCAAGATCTTTAATCACCGAAAGCATACCATCTGTACCCACAACTCCGCCCACGTTCAGTTTGCCGTCGGGGCGGTTCTGCATATCTGCGTGGGGATTTTGTACATAGCCTTTCAGGTCTCCCTTACCGTTTGCAACAGCAATAAGCAGACCTGCGGGGCCGCCACCTTGGACACGCAGGGTGAGCGCATCATCTCGGCTTTTTAGCATAGCGCCCATAAGCGATGCTCCGGTAATCAGTCGGCCAAGCCCTGCGCAAACCGGCGCACTGCAATCATGCAGCTTTTGCATTTCTCCTACGATCTCGGTAGAATCCACAATTGCAACCACGATACCACCATTTTCTGAAATCGCTCTTACTAACTTTGACATTGTATGATTTTCTCCCCTACAAAAATTGCACGCTGAGATGTTTCGGTCAGCGCGCCAAATGTTTCGCCATCCCGGATTTCCAGAATGCGAAAACCGTGCCGTTCACAGGCGGCTTTGATTGCATCTAGCTCATAGCTGTATTCATAAAATTGCTCGCAGAACTGCTCGTCTTCTTCCATATAATCAATCTGAATATCAATGGTAGTACGGCTGAGGTCTGTGTCATAGTGATTTTTCCATACGCAGGTCGCATCCTCATCTTCAAGCGTGAAAATGTTATCTGCCAAAATTTCACGGTGCTTATAAGGGGTATTTACATCAAAGATAAACAGCCCCCCTTTTTCCATAAACAGTCCTGTTTTTTCAATGGCCTGTTCAAGTATAGGGAAAGGCCCAATATGATTGAACGTATCAAAAGTAGAAACGGCCCCTACAATGGTTCCATAAAGGTCCATTTGGGTAAGGTCCTGGTGCAATAGAAGAATTCCCTCTATCCCCTCTTCGCAGCGCTTATCATTGAAAATCGCAAGCATATCCTCTGAGCCATCGATGGCAATCATATCGTAACCATCCGCAGCCAGCTTTAGTGTAAGTTCACCCGTGCCGCAGCCAAGGTCTGCAACAATGCCCTCATGAATGTCATGCTGAGCAAACGTGTCACGGATGAATTGATGCAACGCATCATAATCTGCCTCTACGTTAAATCCATCATAAAAATATGCAAAATCATGGTAGCCGGCCATTAACCTTCCTCCACGATATGCTGCTCCAGACAGTCACGCAGCTCATCCATACCGGTACCTTTTTGAGAACTGGTAAGGATAACACCTTTACAACCATATTGTGCACAATAATTAAGGAATTTACCAGAGGCCGCTGCCGATTCTGTTTTATTCAGCTTGTCCGCTTTGGTCAGTACCACCACAAACGGAATGTTATGGTGGTATAGGTATTCCATCATTACGATGTCATCTGCGGAAGGATCGTGACGACAGTCTAAAAGCTGCAGCAACAGCTGGCAGCGGTCTGTATGAGCAAAATAGCTGTTAATTAAATCATCCCAGCGCTCTCTTTCAGACCGTGACACCCGGGCAAAACCGTAGCCGGGTAAATCAACCAGATAAATATTATCCAGCTCGTAATAGTTAATTGTAGCCGTTTTGCCGGGGGTTGCACTTACGCGAGCCAGGCTTTTACGGTTACACAGTTTGTTGATAAGAGAAGACTTGCCAACATTCGATCGCCCGGAGAAAACGACCTCCGGACGATCCGAAAGCGGAAGCTGTGAAGACAGTCCGTAAGAGGCAAGAAAATCCGCTTTATTATAATTCATTGTTTTTCACTTTTCCTTTCTGGAAATGTGTATTTTAGTTAAATGGTTAAGCCTGTGCAGAGGGCAGTAAATTGATTTTAAGAACCTGCTGAAGATCAGATACCGGGATAAAAGACAGCGCCTCTTTCACAGTGTCATCCACATCGTACAGGTCAGGCATATTATCCTTTGGCACTAGCACGGTTGTCATTTTCTCGCGGTATGCCGCCATTGTTTTCTCACGCAAACCGCCAATCGGTAATACCGTTCCGTGCAGGGTAATCTCACCAGTCATTGCAACGTCACTGCGCACCGCTCGGCCAGAGAGTGCAGAAATCAGCGCAGTTGCCAGAGTGATACCCGCAGACGGCCCGTCTTTGGGGATTGCTCCCTCCGGAGCATGAATATGGATATCGATTTTTTTGAAATCAATTTGGTCAAGCCCATATTCTTTTGCATGTACTTTCGCAAATGTAATAGCGAGCTTTGCAGATTCTTTCATTACTTCTCCAAGCGAGCCGGTTAATTCAAGTGCGCCAGAACCGTTTTCTATAACCTGCACTTCAATAGGCAGCAATTCGCCACCAATGGAGGTCCATGCAAGGCCGTTTGCAATACCCACGGCGTTTGTTTTATTTGCAAAGTTGGGTTTTACGCGCACTGGACCGATCAGCTCTTCCAGGTTTTTTGCGGAAATCGTAATGCTTTGCTCTTCTTCCGCTGCTGCTATTGTTTTGGCGCACTTGCGCAACACCTCGGTAATCACTCGCTCCAAGCTGCGAACGCCTGCTTCTTGGGTATAACCGTCGATTAAAGCAGTCAGCGCAGAATCGGTAATGCGAACGCGGCCTTTTAAGCCGGTAAGCCTAAGCTGTTTGGGCAACAGATGCCGCTTTGCAATCTGGAATTTTTCAAGACGCGTATAGCTGGGCAGTTCAATCACGTCCATGCGGTCAAGCAACGGGCGAGGAATCGTATCGGTAGAGTTTGCAGTGGTGATAAATAGCACCTTGCTTAAATCGAAAGGAATATCAAGGTACAAATCTTTAAATGTGCTGTTCTGCTCGGGGTCAAGCGCCTCCAGCAAAGCCGCTGCCGGGTCGCCACGGAAGTCAGAAGCAAGCTTATCTACCTCATCCAGTAAAATCAGCGGATTGCTGCTTTTCGAGGTATTAATAGCACTGATAATCTTGCCCGGCATTGCACCAATATAAGTGCGGCGATGGCCACGAATTTCAGCTTCGTCGCGCACACCGCCCAAAGACATACGTGCATACTTGCGGCCCAGGCATTTGGCAATAGAAGTTGCAATTGAGGTTTTACCGACACCCGGAGGGCCAACCAGGCAGATAATCTGGCTATGTACTTCAGAAGACAGCTTACGCACTGCAAGAATTTCAAGAATACGCTCTTTTACCTTTTTCAGGCCATAGTGCTCTTTGTCCAAAATCGTCTGTGCTTTGGCAATATCAATATTCTCTGGGGTAAGGACATTCCAAGGCAAATCAAGGCAAGTGTCTAGGTAAGTACGGATAACTGATGCTTCCTGACTACTGCCTTGCATTTTATAAAGGCGGTCGGTTTCTTTCAAAAGCTTTTCTCGGGCTTCTTCCGGCAAATCGATTTTAGCAATACGCTTTTTATAGTTTTCGGCCTCGCTGCGAGAATCATCCTCCTCATCCAGCTCTTCAGAAATGGCCCGCATTTGTTCACGCAAAAAGTAATCGCGCTGATTTTTATCCATCTGCTCGCCGACTTTGTCCTGAATCTCTTTTTCGATAGAGAGGACTTTTGTCTCTTTAGTGAACACTGTGAGCAATGCTTCTAATCGCGCAAGCGTGCTGTTCTCATTCATGATCTTTTGCTTATCTGCATATTTGAAGAGCAGATTGCTTGGGACATATTCTGCCAGAAAAGTCGGGCTCTCGCTGGAAAGAATATTGTAAATTACGTCTTTGGGCAATCTCGGGTTAAGTGCAAGGTACTCTTCAAAGGCATCACGAATAGAGCGCACGAGAGCTTCAGCACGCGGCGCATCTGCGGGGCGAACTCCGCGTACCGGAGCCGGTTGGATAGCTGCTTGCAAGAAGTTGGCATCCGTCTGGATTTTTTCCAGCTTAGCGCGATACTTACCTTCTACCAAAACCTTTACGAGATCATCCGAAACTTTCAGAATCTGTTTAACCTCTGCCATGACACCATAAGCGTACAAGTCTTTCGAGGTCGGGTTTTCTACATCCATATCTTTTTGTGCAACGAGAAAAACGTTGGTGCTGTTTTCCATAGCCCATTCTATCGCTGCAATAGAGCGCGGGCGCCCTACTTCAAAATGAACAACGTTATTTGGAAACACAACAAGGCCGCGCAGCGCAATGGTGGGGACGAGAATTTGCTGCCGGTCTTTATCTGTTTTTAATTTTACTTTTACTGATGACATATTGGCCTCCGTAATCAACTTTTGGCTCCTGCCAAAAAATATATACTTATATATTATACCCTTTTTAGCTTGATACCGCAACTTATAAGCAACCGCGAAAGCTGTCAAAAAAATGGTTGACATTTGCAGGTGTTTTTTGTATCATAGTACAAGTGTAAATTTTGCGGGATTACCAAAGGGAGAGTGTCAGTATGCGAAAGAAGATGATTCAGGCGTTGATGCCGGCTTCTTTGGCATCTGCTTTTTTATTTTCACAACACCATTTTTAAAAGTCAGGCTGCTATTCGCAGCTTGGCTTTTTTTATGGCGTATCCCGCACCAACATTGGGAGGACGAATTATGAAGACAGACCACGCTATTTATAACGCGCGCGAGTTGGGCATTCCTAAAATGCTTCTGCTCGGCATCCAGCACACCTTCGCCATGTTTGGCGCCACCGTGCTGGTACCCATCATTACGGGCCTTAACGTTTCTACCACGCTTTTGTTCGCTGGCATTGGCACATTGCTCTTCCACTTAATCACTAAGGGCAAAGTTCCTGCATTTTTAGGTTCTTCCTTTGCATTTTTGGGCGGCTATTCTATGGTTGCACCGTTGATTGACGGTAAGCCGAATGTCGAGCAGCTCCCCTATGCCTGCGGCGGAGTAGTGGCGGCGGGTCTTACCTATATTATTCTGGCTGGCTTGATTAAAGGCTTTGGTGTAAAAAAGGTTATGCGGTTCTTTCCGCCCGTTGTCACTGGCCCCATCATCATTTCCATTGGCCTTATTCTCGCCCCCACCGCAGTACAGAACGCAAGCACCGACTGGCTTTTAGCGTTTGTCGCATTGAGCGTTATCGTTGTCTGCAACATCTGGGGTAAAGGCATGGTCAAAATTATTCCCATTCTGCTGGGCATTGTAGTTTCCTATGCTGTTGCTATTCTGCTTGGTCGCGTAGACTTTGCTACTGTAAAGCAGGCAGAGGTTTTCGCAATGGCACCTATCACTATGGCGAAATTCAGTATCAGTGCAATGTTCACAATTATGCCTATTGCTCTGGCAACCATGATGGAGCACGTCGGCGATATTGCTGCTATCAGTGCAACCACCGGCAAAAACTATATTGCTGACCCCGGTCTGCACCGCACAATGCTGGGCGATGGCCTTGCAACCAGCCTTGCAGGTATGTTTGGCGCCCCCGCGAACACCACTTATGGCGAAAACACTGGCGTGCTCGCACTCTCTAAAGTATATGATCCTAAGGTAATGGAAATCGCAGCTTGCTTTGCAATTTTGCTCTCCTTTATTCCGAAGTTTGGCGAAATGATTCGCACCATCCCAACTGCAATCATTGGCGGTGTCAGCTTTATCCTTTACGGTATGATCAGCGCCATCGGCGTGCGCAACGTCGTTGAAAATAAGGTGGACTTTACCCAATCCCGCAACCTGATTATTGCAGCTATCATTATGGTCAGTGCAATCGGCTTCAACGGTATGGGTGGTCTCACCTTTGTGATTACCGACCAAATCAGCATTTCGCTTTCCGGCCTTGCTATCGCAGCAATACTCGGCATTGTCTTAAACGCCGTACTGCCTGGCAATACCTATGAGTTCCACGAAACTCCGGTGGAAGAAATCCCCGACAGCAACTTCCGATTGAAATAATCTTATAAAATCAAATCCCTGCTTTATCTTTTGCGATAAGGCAGGGATTTTTTTATAAAAAAGTAGAGCCGCAAGCAGCGGCTCTACTGAAGAATAATTATCTTTTATTGGATTTGCGCCAGATTTTCATCTTATCTGCGCTGGCAATCAGCTCCTCACGGAACTGCGGGTGCGCAACCGAGATGATAGCCTCTGCTTTCTCCCAAGAGGACAGACCTTTAAGGTTTGCCTTGCCGTACTCAGTGACGAGATAGTGGATGTTGGCGCGGGTATCGGTAACGATAGAGCCAGTTTCCAGTGTCGGCAAGATGCGAGATTTGAGGTTGCCGTCTTTATCGGTGAAAGAAGACGAGCAGCAGATAAAGCTTTTGCCGCCTTTGGACAGATAAGCACCAAGAACGAAGTCCAGCTGGCCGCCTGCACCACTGATGTGTTTGGTACCGGCAGACTCGGAGTTTACCTGGCCGAAGAGGTCAAGGTTAACTGCGTTATTAATCGACATGAAGTTGTCAATCTGAGAGATAACACGAGCATCGTTGGTATAGTTAACCGGGGCGCTCATGCACTCAGGGTTATTG
>OBXZ01001034.1_pt1 | contig 15286 bp, 14 predicted proteins | sample 1538171 | NCBI WGS metagenome assembly OBXZ01 (sample SAMEA2580161, study PRJEB22360) | human gut metagenome | biome: human gut; feature: human-associated habitat; material: faeces | place: Denmark | collected 2008/2010
CGTCGCGGTAAAGCACCTTACGCTTGCCATAGAGCAGGCCAAAAGTGCCGGGCTGCTGGGCGAAAATATTTTCGGCACGGATTTTTCATTTAACCTGCACATAAAGCTGGGCGCGGGAGCTTTTGTCTGCGGCGAAGAAACCGCGCTGATGACCTCCATCGAAGGTAAACGCGGCGAGCCGCATCCGCGCCCTCCGTTCCCGGCGGTAAAGGGAGTGTTTGAATCTCCCACAATTCTGAATAATGTGGAAACTCTGGCTAACATCTGCCCGATTATTTTGAACGGTGCAGAATGGTTTTCTGCCATGGGCTCAGAGAAAAGCAAGGGCACTAAGGTGTTTGCACTGGGCGGCAAGATAAAAAACACCGGCCTTGTCGAGGTGCCGATGGGCACGACACTGCGCGACATTGTCGAAGAAATCGGCGGCGGCATCCCTAATGGTAAAGCATTTAAGGCTGCACAGACGGGCGGCCCATCGGGCGGCTGCATCCCAGCTTCGCTAATCGATATCCCCATCGATTATGACAACCTGCTTTCTATCGGTACCATGATGGGCTCGGGTGGATTGATTGTCATGGACGAAGACACCTGCATGGTGGATATTGCGAAATTTTTCCTTGAGTTCACAGTGGAAGAATCCTGCGGAAAATGCACCCCATGCCGTGTAGGCACCAAACGCCTGCTCGAACTGCTGAACAAAATCACCGACGGACGCGGCACGATGGAAGACCTTGACCGCATTGAAGAGCTGGCGGCTTTTATCAAATCCAACAGCCTTTGCGGCCTGGGGCAAACAGCACCGAACCCAGTGCTTTCCACGTTGCGCTATTTCCGCGATGAATATGTAGAGCATATCGTGCATCGCCATTGCCCGGCCGGTGTTTGCCGTGAATTGCTGCAATACACCATCGACCCGGTGAAGTGCCACGGCTGCACTGCTTGCGCTCGTGCCTGCCCGGCACACGCAATCGTCGGCAGCCCCAAAAACCCGCACACCATCGACACTGCAAAATGCATCAAATGCGGCGGCTGTATTGAAAAATGCCGATTTGACGCCATCAGCCGCCATTGAGAAAGGAAGTGAAGGTAAATGGATCAGTTTGCGCTTGAAACGGTCGATATGATCGGCCTTAAAATCAATAATGTTGCCTGCCGGGCCCCGGCGGGTTCTACCATTCTGGAAGCCGCCCGTGCGGCGGGCATCGCCATTCCGACCCTTTGCTTCTTGAAGGACATCAACGAAATAGGTGCCTGCCGCCTTTGCGTGGTCGAGGTGAAAGGCGCGAAAAATCTCGTGACAGCCTGCGTTTTTCCCATTGCAGAGGGCATGGAGGTGTTTACCAACACCGAAAAGGTACAGGCCGCACGCCGCACCAATCTAAAACTCATTCTTTCCATCCACAACCAGGAATGTCTGGTTTGCAGCCGCAGCGGCAACTGTGAGTTGCAAAAACTCTGCCGCGAATACGGCGTAGATAACCGCATGGCTTTTGAGGGAGAAAAGAACCACTACGAGCTGGATACCAGTACCGTACATATGGTGCGCGACAACTCCAAGTGCATCCTTTGCCGCCGCTGCGTGGCAACCTGCAATATAGTGCAGGGCATTGGTGCCATTGGTGTTTCTGAGCGCGGATTTTCTACCCATGTGGGTTGCAGCTTTGATGCTTCGCTCGAGCAATCTGCCTGCATCAACTGTGGCCAGTGCATCGTTTCCTGCCCTACCGGCGCGCTGCATGAAAAGGATGACACCGACAAAGTATGGGCAGCGATTGGCGACCCAACCAAACATGTCATTGTACAGACCGCGCCTTCTGTCCGGGCCACCTTAGGTGAAGCATTTGGTTTGCCGGTTGGCACTAACGTAGAAAAAAAGATGGCAGCAGCGCTGCGCCGACTTGGTTTTGATGGTGTATACGATACCGACTTTGCTGCCGATATGACGATTATGGAAGAAGCCACCGAGTTTTTAGAGCGTGTAAAAACCGGCGGTACGCTGCCTCTCATCACCAGCTGCTGCCCTGGCTGGGTCAAGTTCTGTGAAACTTTCTTCCCAGAGTTTATACCGAATTTGTCCAGCTGCAAAAGCCCGCAGCAGATGTTTGGTGCCTTGGCTAAAACGTATTACGCTGAGCGTACCGGCAAAAAGGCAGAGGAGATTTTCTGTGTTTCGGTAATGCCCTGCACTGCGAAGAAATTTGAAATCGGCCGCCCCGGCGAGTTTGCCGCAGGCCCGGAAATGCCGGATGTTGATGTGGCCCTGACAACGCGTGAACTCACACATATGATTCAGCGTGCTGGTTTGCTGTTCGACAAGCTGCCAGATGAGCCGTTTGACCCTGCGATGGGTGTTGCCTCTGGTGCAGCGCATATTTTTGGTGCTACCGGCGGCGTAATGGAAGCGGCACTTCGCACGGCGGCCGAAACGCTGACGGGAAAAGAACTCGCAAACCCGGAATTTTCTGCCGTGCGCGGCACGGCAGGCATCAAAGAGGCGGAATACACCATCGGTGAGCGCAAAGTACGCGTTTGCGTCGCCAGTGGTACTGCCAACGCAGCAAAGGTATTACAGGCTGTTAAGCGCGGTGAAAAAGAATACGATTTCATCGAGATTATGGCTTGCCCGGGCGGCTGCGTCAATGGTGGCGGCCAACCGGTACAGCACGCAGACGTGCGCAATTTTACCGATCTGCAGGCACTGCGTGCCGCTGCGCTTTATAATGAAGACGCGGGCATGAAATTGCGCAAAAGCCATGAGAACCCGCTGGTGCAGCAGGTGTATGCCGAGTTTTTACAGGCACCCGGCAGCCACAAAGCGCATGAAATTTTGCATACCGGGTACGAACAGCGTATCAAAGAGTTCTAGAGAATAACAGGCGTGCTTATAAAATGACAGGCGGCACTCAATTCCCCTGAGGGCTTAACTGCCATTCGGCCAGATATTATTTTTTAGATTTCATCTCTCACTCCACCTAAAAATGCAGGTAAGCCCTAATGGGCGTGCCTGCATTTTTTGCTTTAGGGCATAATCGTACCAAAGAATATGAAAACCCATTTTTCGCATAGACAATGAGGCCATACCCTTACTATAATGAAGTAAAAACAAGTGCCGTACAAAAAGCAACATATAAGAACTTTGCTGCAAAAAGGAGAGTGAGTGCGATGCCCGGAGCACCAGGCGCATGGAGCCTGCCTTTTCGAATGGAAGCACTGCGATGGAATCTCTATCGAAAATTTAGAGAAGAAAAGCAATACCCGCCGTTTACAAGATATGGGAGATGCCTTGCTCTCGCGGCAGTCCAGCTGTTATGTGGTGTTACAAGCCTTATGTTGCACCGCCGCTGGCTGGTTGGGGCAAATTTGTTCAGCGCATTTGTTTTGGGCGCTACGGTCAGCTACACGGCAGCATTGCTTTGGGTGAATCGGCGCGAGCCTGCAATCATACCGCCAAACGGACAATTTCGCCCCGGAGATTTTTCGGCGTTGGTTCTCCTCGTCATCGGATGGGCAGTGGGGCTGATTAATCTGGTTAAAACGTTTTAGATGGATAAGAAAAGATGATATTGTAATGTGGCAACCAAGGTTTATAGAATTTGTGGAGGCGCTATAACTTCTTTGTGCTGCCGAGATAGCAAGCAAGATTCTCTCCCTTTTGTGCCACCCGATTTCCAAATAGATTCGAGCCTTCAATTTTTTATAATATATCGGTGTCTATTATATTTATAGAGGTATAGGTAGCGACGATGAAAACGAAAAAGCAGCCATCACTGGCTGCTTTTTGTGTTTGACTGTTAAATCATATTTGCACCGCCATATACGCTTAGGGAGATGCGCATCTGAAAATGAAACAAGGCTCGCGATTTAAATCTGTTCGTACCCGTTCTTTCACAATCGTTTTTAACCTATTGCGGTTTTGCTAAGGCTTATCAGATTCGGTGGGGAATTAAGGAAGTGTTTCATACCAAAATGTGCAGCTAGAAAAAAATGTGGTTTCGAGCTGCTGTCTGTTAGCACGTATCATGGACACCGATGCACGCAACCAGGAGCAAGCTGCAAAGAGGTATCGCCGCTTCAGAAAGCGGCACCGGCACCAGGAACGCGCCCAAGAAAATTCGATTGAGCGTTGAGCGGTAAAGAAAAAATAGACAAAATGGCGTGGGTGTTGTAAGATGGTCTTGCAACACCTTCTTATATGTGCAATTACAAAAGAATAATATCGGCGGCCTGTGGAATAGCAGGTCAATTGCACTATGCCGAAAAAAGAAGGAGCGATTACTATGTTGTTTAATGAAGAGTATTGTGTAAAGCTGGACGAAAATGAAGAGCGTCTTCATATGTCCTTCGGAGAAATGGACGGCCCGATGCAGCACGCTGTTAACATGAAGAAGTATGTCAACGGCAAAATTATCTATGAAGATACAGCGGACGGACAGCTCTATTATGCACTGGAAGAAAAGCAGTGGTTCCGTTATGGTCTGACAGAGAAAAAAGATGGAATTAAGGGCTTGCGGCCTTTCGAGAAGCTGCCGAAAAAAGACCAGACTGCTTTTGCCGAGCTGCTGGCGCTAGACCAGCAGGACTTGAAGGTGGTTTCGGTTGGTGATGAAGAGGGCGAGCTTATCGGTATAATGACCGAAACCAGAGAGTCGCCGTTTTTTATCAAGCGCGAAACGCTGAAGCAGCTGACAGAGGAACAAAAGAGCGCATTGACCGTGCATAGCACTGACCGTGATTTGACCTGTCCCTTTGTTATTCAAATCCAGAAAGACCCCGACGCATTTGTGATGTACTAAGCCCCAGAAAGCAAATTGCTATTCGAAAAATCATTTATATTTGACGAAAAGGAGAAAGAGAATGAATAATCAGAGTCAAGAGCAAATCATCGAAACTGTAAAAAGTAGTTTGTTAATCCAACTTGTGAAATTGTTGGCTGCCTTTCTGATTTCGGTATTCCTCGTCTTAATTATTTTTTGCATAATTTTTCCTGCAACAGAGAGTGGAACGCTTGACCAAAAATATAATTTTCCAATGGTTTGTATAGCGATTGTCCTCGCTTTGGCTGCTAATCTTGTTATTGACTATAATGCGGCGCAGCGGCTAAAAAGCGCAGCAGAAAAGAGCAAACAAGATATGCAATCAGCGGAGGAAATGGCTTTATCTCTAATTGATAAAGCTGAGCGTGTAGTAGATAAATACCGAAAAGTGGAGACAGAAGTGTTTGACAGGTTTGCGACAGCCCGACAAGGAGTGGCGACTGTTAGAAGCAGTTATGATTTTAAAGCAGTGATAGAAAGCTACCCTGAATTAAAATCCAATATACATACTCAAAAACTTCTCACTCAACTTGAATATACAGAAAATTTAAAATTGTCTGCAAAAAAAATATATTCTACATCTGCGACAAAATACAATGCGAGAATACATTCATTTCCAATGGCGATATTTCGCAGACTTTTTAAGCTTGAAGATATTGAAATTTCACATACTTTACAAAAAGATGAAATTGTGTCGGATGAAGAACTTGGTATTTAGTCCGGTCATATTGTCAGTATAATCTGTAAACTTTTTGATTAAGAAAAGCACACGGAAAGCCCCCTTGAATTAAGAAAACATTGGAGCAAGGAACGGTATAGCCAAATGGCTATGCCGTTCTTTGCTGCTTTTTCGTTGTATGCTGGGCTTCGTCAATAGCCCGTGGAAAGTCAAATGCACCGATGAAGTTATAGACAATGGTGATTTCCCGCGTCTTAGATTTCCTGTCTGCATGGGAAACTTCGATGCGGTCTATAAACTCACGCAGCAGCGTTGCGTCCAGCTCCTGCATATCCGTGTACTTCTTCACCGTTGCAATAAACGCCTTGACATTGGATTTCTGCTGTTCCTGCTGTTTCAGTTCCTTGCGCAAAACCTCCGCCATAGATTTAAGATTGCTCTGCTCTAATTCATACTCGCGGGACATCTTCATAAAGCGTTCATCCGATAACTTGCCCATTACATTGTCCTCATACATTCGGGAAATGATCCGGTCAAGCTCTGCGATTCTCTGATCCGCTTTGGAAAGAGCTTCACGCTTTCTTGCAAACTCTGCGTCACGATCCCGCATACTGCTGTCTGCCGCTTCCTGTATAAACGCTGCTTCATGCTCCGTCACATACCAGATCGCTTCGCGCAGATTTCTCAACACAATTTCCTGCAACACGACATTGCGAATCGTGTGTGTCTTGCACAGGGTACGGTCTTTGCGGTAGGTCGCACAAATGAAATAAGCAAGGCTGGGTTTCTCGTTCGTCCTGCATTGGTACATCTTGTTTCCACAGTCAGCACAGAACAATAGGCCAGAGAACATACCCATATCGCCCATTCGGGTAGGACGGCGGCGGGATTTACGGATATTCTGTACAATCAGAAATACGCTTTCCTCAATGATGGGAGGCTGGGTGTTCTCAAAGATAGCCCAATCCGCTGGATCGTTCCAGAGCGTCTTTTTGCTCTTGTAGGATTGCTTAGTGGTTTTGAAGTTTACCGTATGTCCCAAATACTCAACGCGCTCCAACATATACGAAACGGTTTCAGTAGACCATCCGTAAGGATTCTTCGGGGGCTTTGTTGGGGTTTTAATTCCCTTGGATTTCCAGTAAGCGGACGGGCAAAGGATCTCATGCTCTTTCAGCCATTTTGCAATCTGTGTCGGTCCCAGTCCGTCAATACAGAGGGAAAACACTTTTTGCACGACAGCAGCCGCTTCCTCGTCAATGATCCACTTCTTTTTGTCGGCAGGGTCTTTCATATAGCCATACGGCGGGTTGGTGCTAAGATGCTCCCCGGATTTTCCTTTTGACTGCCATGTTGCACGGATTTTCTTTGAAGTATCACGGGCGTACATCTCGTTAAAGACATTGCGGATCGCGGTAAACTCATTCTCCCCGCGCGTACTGTCCACGCCATCATTGACGGCAATAAAATGAACGCCATAGTCCGGGAAAATAACGTCTGTATACATACCCACTTGCAGATAGTCACGCCCAAAGCGGGACATATCCTTTACAACAACGCGCTTGATTTTGCCTGCCTTAATATCGTCAAGCATACGCTGGAAGCCCGGACGGTTAAAGTTTGTACCGGAATAGCCGTCATCCTCGTCATAGTGCCGGTATGCGGTAATCCCGTGGTCGCGGCAGTAGCGTTCCAGAATCCTTTTCTGATTGGCTATGCTATTGCTTTCGCCCTCTAACTTGTCCTCCTGTGATAAGCGTTCATACAGGGCTGTAATGCCTTCTTCCGGCGCCTCCTGCGTCTGTCCGTTCATGTAGAATTGTAGTATATTGTCGCGGATCACGCTGCGAAGTTCATTGCTCAAAGCATTGTGTGATTGCACACTCTGGAAACGAATCCCGTTCATCATTTGCAATCACCGCCTTTCACAGCGGAGTACACACCGTTCAGAGCTTCATAGAACTTACGGCTTTTGTCCAACATGGCAAGGAGATTGTCACCGTCTACGGTTTCAAGCTCAATGCCCAGCTTGGCAGCTTTTTCCGAAAAAGCCAGAATGTCGCCGGTGCGGCGGGAGATACGGGAAAGGTCTGCAACAACGATTTTCCCGATTCTGCCCCGTAACATTGCTAGTTGCATTTCTGTAAATGCCGGACGGACAAAGTTTAATCCGCTGTACCCATGATCCACATACAGAGCATAAGCAGTAATCCCGCATGCCTTTGCATGGGTGAGAAGTCGGTACATTTGATTGTCAAGGTTCAAGTCTGAATCATTTGCCGCACGATGATAGTATGCGGTGATTTTGTCTGGCTGCTGTTTCATGTTTACCTCCTGTTCCGGCAGCCGGACAAACAGGTTATTTATATTATAACATAAAACCTGTTCGCCGTCTGTAGGCAAGATGTAAATTATTTGTGGCTCTTTGCCTGTTGCATATCATTTCTTATCATACGGCGAATTTTTGTCGCGGCGTCCTCTTTTGCGCCGTCCTTAACGACGGCTTTCACGATATATGTCATGTCCCCGATCTTGTACTCTCGTACAATGGGGACATTTGTTTTCTGATTGATTGCTGTGTTCATAGAAATAAATCCCCCTTTCATGGGATAGAAAAAGTAAATCATATTAAAGAAGCTCAAAGGACGGCTGCTGGCGCAGCTCCACGGGAGTTCCACCCCTCCGACGGTCTGCCGGAGATCCGCTCATTGCCTGCGACGGTTTTATCACGCTCGGACTGTGACTGCGAATGAGAACCATTGTTCCTCCTGCGCGTCCTCGCCCGCAAGCTGCCACGCTGCATTACGGTGAAAGTGTTTGTCGCTCGGCATATCCTCCCGGATATGTGTCTCGGCGCCCCCGCCGCACGGCTCGACGCAAAAGGGATGTGTCCTTTGTGCTTTATGACGCGGCGGGCGCGTGTTTGTCAAGGAGCATCAGCCGGATCAGACGGAAAGGGGAATGAAACGCTTGTCCGGCAGTCGGGTCAATTCACCCGAAAAGTAAGAATCTTCGTTAGGAGCTTCGTTTCCAGCCTACGGCGCAATTCTTCGTCCACGCACAAATGAGGGTTGCCGTATTCGTCGTACAGCTCGCGCAGCGACAGTCTGGCTATGTACCCCTCGTAGTGTTTCAGAACAGCGTTGATGGCTTCGACATCGCCGCCTGCCGCTTTCTGAATGACAGAAAAGGGCAGCAGACGCGCTTTGACATTACTATGTGTCATCTGTGTTACCTCCCATCAGTTCTTTTAGCAGCTTCAAGGTGCTTGTCCTACGGTAAGTAACGGATCGCCGTAGAAGGTTCAGCTTTCTTGCAATCTCGTAATCGCTCATTTCAAGGAAGTAAAACAGCAAAATAACATCCTGTTTGTCCTTTGGCAAAGCGGCGATTGCTTCGGCAAGGTCAGCGTCATCCACATAGACGGTGCAGCCCAAAATGCGGAAAGTGCGTTCTTCGGTGAAGTAGCGGTCATAGCTGGAAAGCTGTTCCATTGCTTCCACCGGGAGTGCCGAAAACGGGATTTCTCGGCTATTTCTCAGCTTCATCTCGTCAAGGTAATCCCGCGCTTCGTTTCGCAATACCTTTTTGCAAAATGCGTCAAAGATACAGCTAACATCATCATGGCTTTGAGGTTTCATGTTCTCACCTCCTTTCGCAACCGCGAAAGCGGGTGATACGTTTCTTCCCCTTTCACCACTAATACGGTGAGAAACCCCCATTTAGGAAAAGAGGGGACAAAAAAATTGAAAAAATTTTTTCTAATCCTTCTCCACGCAAAAAACCTCCTTTATCTGTTTTGAAATTGCAAACAGGATAAAAGAGGGGTGGGCTTCTGCATCCGGGGCATGACAGACCGGCCTTGCGGCGTGAAGTCACAAGGCGAAAAACCATGTGCAGCAGCTTGGATGTCTGCTGCTTGTTGTCAACTGCACCTCCGTTTTTTGTATTTCATAGAAAACAACCTCCCAGGCATACAGAAAGTTCCGTAAAATATCTGTGAAATCGTGGGCATTTGATATTTTTCGCGCCGGAGAAAAAAACCGCCCGATTTAAGGAAAATCCTTAATCGGGCGGTCATTCTGTATTGGGTCTTGCCTGTATGGAATCATCTGTACCACCACACAACAAGCGAGGACGCAAGTTTTCCATGTTCAGTTATGTCTTGCTTGCAGCCCTCTTTCAAACCACAAACAAATGCAGGATCATCCTTTCTACTGTTTTTTGATTTTGGTTAAATCGTATGTGCCGCCCATGGTACCGTCGCCACCGGAAAGAACAAGGGTGCCATTTTCAACCGTAAAGGTATAGCGGGCGTCTACCAGATAGGGATTGTCAAACGCCATCTGTAGGCTGTTGCCCTCCACCGTATATGAGAAACCATATTCCATATCGGAAAACAGGATTTCGCCTCTGCCTTTGCCGCTGAATTGTATGGTGGCCGCTTCGCCATACGCCCATAGTCCTTTTAACGGTTGGGACACCCTTACAAAAAACAGAAGAATCCATACAAGTATGGCGATCAGCACCAGAACCGCACACAGCAGCAATCGTCGGTTCCGGCGCTGCCTTTGCAGCTTCTTCCGGCGGGCAATCCGTCTTTGCCGCAGCTGTTCCATCTCTGCCGTATCATCCATCTCGTAGTCATAGGGGCTTTGTTTATACTGTTCACTCATGCGCAACCTCTTTGTCCCTTATTCCGGGCGGTCTGTTCTTCTTGCTGCAACGATAAATCTTCCGTTATCTTCGTGGTAGCTACAAGTGGATAACACAAGGATTTGCTCCCCATAAAGTGGGGTAATGCCTGTATCATATAGAGCGTTTTCCCGCAGCCAGCCGATCAACTCATCAAAGGCTTCTTGCGTCAGATCCCCGACTTGAAAATAGTAACGATAGCCAGCTTCGTCTTGATATAAAACGCGGGTTTCCAAAGCGGCAAAAACCTCATATTTTCTCTGCTTGGTCACGGTCGTAAAAGAAATTTCTGGGTTCTCCTGCCAAAAGGCCTTGTCTGCATAGCTGTCCAGCGTTCCAAACATCGTGTCGTTTTTCATGTTGTGTCCATAGATCATATAAAAATCACTGTCCACCGTACTGTCCTTGCCGACAAAGGGTGTTCCGCTTTGCGAGGAAGATTTATCAAAGGCGCGGCGCAAATAATACTCCGGTTCCTCCGGCGTATACATGACGGGATAATCTATCTTCGTGTTTTCAATATGCAGCCAGCCCACAAAATCGCTGTTCTCGGCGTGGAGGGCTGCATATTCGGTATATTCCGGTTCTGCGGTTTTTTCCTCCATTTCAGTATCAGCCGGGGTGGGGCCCTGTTCGATCTGCTGGGGCGTGGGCACAGTGGAAACAATGCCTAAAAGCCCGTTCAATTTTTCCGCTTGTAGCGTCAGCACAGACCTTTCCGCGAGGTTAGTAAAGGCTGTTTTTTCCTTTGCTTCTGTTATTAGGGAATACACTATGACGCCCATGGACACAACAAAAAGTGCAGCAAGCAGCAAAAGCAGGATTGAAAATAATGGATTATATCTTCTGCCGGGCTGTTTTCCGGTTCTGCTTTTTGAATGCCTGCCTTTTCTGGAAAACAAATACAGTTTAATACAATCCGCCTCCTTCCCTTTACGATAAAATAAGGGTTGGACATTCCCAACCCTTCGCTATGGTGCCCTATTTTTCTTCTGTGAGCTTCTTACGCAAGACTGTACCCGCCTTAAAAACTGGCTTATATCCTGCTGGCAAAATCATTGCTTCGCCACTTCGAGGATTCCGCGCCTTGCGTTCGGGGGAGTACCTTGTTTCAAAGGCTCCAAACCCAATAAACTTCACTTTTTCTTTTCGCACCATAGCTGCGGATAGAATATCCAGTGCAGCGTTTGTGATTTCCAGTGCCTTTGCTCTTGGGATATTAGTTTTCTTCGATAGTTCGTCCGCAAACTCCGTTTTATTCATATCGTCCGTTTCCTTTCTTCATAAAGATGAAAAGGGGATGGGTTGGTTTTGTCCAGCCCCTTTCAAGCAGTTCTTGACTACTGACTGCCTTGCTGTGTCTGTGTGCGGCGGTGTGCTCCTGCGCCTGTTTTTTTGGCGAGAGATTGGATCAATTGCTCCTTCGCCTCCAATGCCTGATCTGCTGGCGGCAGCCCGGTCAAATAATTCAATGCGTCATTCCACTGTTCCAAAGGAAAAGCCTCCGCAGGGATGCGGCGCAATTCTCTGGATAGCCGGAATTGCTCCCAACTGCTAAGATACCGCAAATCTGAAAGATAGCTGCATCCGGTGCGCTGTGCTATATATTCCAATAAACCACCTCCCAATCCACTTGCCATTTGCTCCATCTCATACACCTCTCTTGACATAGAGCATCCATGATGACGCTACAAATACTATTATCAAGACCGAGCGTTCCTAACAGGCGTTTCTACCGTTCTGCAAGCGTTCCAAAACCTTATAATTTCACATTATTATTCTATTTCTGCTTTTTGCGCCTGGCAGACCGGAACGAACCTAGCAAAGCCGGCATCCCTTCCCAGTGAATTTGAGAAAGCAGTGGCTGCGTAACTTGCGCACATTCAGAAAAGCGTGCGGATGGAAGCAGAAGAAAAAAGCAGAACCCATGAGCGAATTCGCATATAATTGGAGAGAGTGACAGCTGTCACCCTCCGGATTGAAAGATAGGCGATGCCAATGATGGTTGATCGCTACCACAACACTAAAAAGCCGGTATCTCCACTTTGAGGTGGGAGGTACCGGCTTTTTTACCTTGTTGATTGTGCTGTTATTCTTCCTGCTTGATCACTTCGGCGTTCGGTGCGTTTTTGCGCACGCTTTCAATCCCGTTCATACAGCTGGCTTTGGTTTTGTAGTCCTCCGATACTGCAATGATTTCTCCGTTCCGGGCTTTCAGCTTAAACCGATATTCACCCTTTTTATCCACATACAACTCAAATTTGGGATTTGTAGCAGTTTCAAAGCCTTCTGTTGTCTGATCTTCCAGGTTGGCAATGGGTGCGTTTTTGCGGACGCTCTCGATGCCGTTCTTGCAGGAAGCCTCACTGCTGTAAACTTCCGAAGTGGCAATGATTTCCCCATTGGATGCTTTCAAATCAAATTTTAGCCCGGTAGGAACTTGACGAATAACGAACTTTCCCATTGAATTCAAACCTCCTGTTCATGTGATGGCATCAGCCGTTTTATAATGCATCAGCGGCGACAGGATACAAGCCGAAAGAGCAGTCCTTCCCGCCGCTTATTACCTGTTACCTGCTGCTGCGGCGCAGCATGGTTTTGTTGAACAATACCGTTCCTATAAATCCCAGCATGGAAAGTGCGGCAAGAGCAATCCAAAGCCCCATATTCGAGTGATCACCTGTCTGCGGCACCTTGTCTAAATGCCTTTCCGGGGGCTTTGGCGGGTTCGGATTGGTCGGCTTAGGGTCTGTTGGAGTAGGATCGTCTGGATCGTCACCGCCAGAAGAAGTATTGCCGTAGTCATTGACGAACTCAACCGTCTTGGTGGAGTCAGAAGAAATCTCGCAAATGCCGTCGGTCAGGCCTTTGGCAGTGGTTGTAAAACTGCCTGTGGTAATTTCCCTAACTTCTACATTTCGGTCGCTGTCAATCCGGCTGAACGTCATGCTCTCACCGTTTTTCAAGCTGAACGAATACCCATCCTTGCCAATCGTCAAGCTGCCGTTTTCTGTGGTGCCGTCTGCTTTTACCAGCTTGTACGATACGTTTTCAGAAACCGCGCTGCCTCCGCTGCTCTTGACCCAAACCTTGAACTCATAGCTAATGCTTTGAGCAGGGGCTTTGTTTCCAGTTACGGTTTTGGTGATTTTTACGCCGCCCTCAGGATCTGAGGTATCACCGCCAGAACTACCACCAGAACCACCGGAGCCGCCCTTATAGTTTACAAAGGCTGCTGTGGCGGTCGCGCCCGTCTGGATGGTGCCTGTTGCGTTAGTCTTGGTAACGGTATAGCCACTGTTATCGCTTTCCTCTACCGTGTAGGACACGCCTGCGAGTAGGCCGACGGCCGTCATGCTCTCGCCATTTTTCAAGGTGAAGGTGGCAACGCCATTGCTGAATGCCATATCTCCATACGTACCGCTTAGATCCTTTTTATCCAGCGTAACCGTAAAGGTGAACGCCTTGTTCTGATCGCTGCCGGAACCGCTTACCGTTTTGGTGACTGTCAGGGAACCAGTTTTGTCCGCTGGATCCACAACTGTTACTTTTACCTCAACCTCATCCTTGGTTCCATCCGGATACGTGACGACTATGGTTCCGGTCTTATCGCCCGGTGTCGTGGTATCGACCAGCTCCTTCCAGTCATAGGTTGTTCCTTCGGGCATATCGTCCTTGTTGGCGATACCATCTGCTGCATTGGGAGTTTTGCCCTTGTTCACCGTAATGCCCTGTCCCTGCGGATCATATTTGTCGGCGTCGTCAGCTCCGGTGTCTTTTACAACAACCGTAACCTCCACTTCATCGGTCGAACTGTCCGGATATTTGACCACTACAGTTCCAGTCTTTTCTCCTGCTTCGCTGGTATCGACGGTTTCTTTCCAGTAATAGGTTGTCCCCTCGGGAAGTTTATCTTTGTTGGCGATACCGTCTTCCGCATTGGGAGTTTCGCCTTTGTTTACCGTAATATCTTGTCCCTGCGGGTCGTACGTTTCAGCATCGCTCGGTGGGGTAACGGGCTCTACAACCGTTACCTTAACAGCAACTTCCTCGCTGGTTCCATCCGGATAGGTTACCACTATGGTTCCCTGTTTCTCTCCCGACGTCGTGGTATCAACCGGCTCCTTCCAGTCATAGATTGTGCCTTCCGGGAGTTCACCCTTGTTGGCGATACCGTCTGCCGCATTGGGAGTTTCACCTTTGTTCACCGTAATGTCCTGCCCTCGCGGATTATACGTTTCAGCGTCGGTCGGCGTGGTAACGGGATCTACAACTGTTACCTTAACAACAACTTCCTCGCTGGTTCCATCCGGATAGGTTACCACTATGGTTCCCTGTTTCTCTCCCGGCGTCGTGGTATCAACCGGATCTTTCCAGTCATAGGTTGTACCTTCCGGGAGTTCATCCTCGTTGGCGATACCGTCTGCCGCATTGGGAGTTTCACCTTTGTTTACCGTAATGTCTTGTCCCTGCGGGGTGGGGGTAGCCGTATCGACAACGGTTACCTTAACCTCAACCTCATCCTTGCTTCCGTCAGGATAGGTAACAACTACGGTTCCAGACTTTTCTCCTGCTTCGCTGGTATCGACCGGAGTTTTCCAATCGTATGCGGTTCCCTGCGGAAGTTTATCCTTGTTAGCGATACCATGTTCTGCATTAGGCGTTTCGCCCTTATTCACTGTAATGTCTTGCCCCTGTGGGGTGTGCGTTTCAGCATCTGTCGGGGGGGCAACTGTATCAAGAACAGTTACTTTCACCTCAACCTCGTCTTTGGTTCCGTCAGGATAGGTAACCACGACGGTTCCGGTCGTATCGCCTGGCGTCGTGGTATCGACTGGCTCCTTCCAGTCATAGGTTGTTCCTTCGGGCATATCGTCCTTGTTGGCGATACACGGGACCGCATCCGTAGTTTCGCCCTTGTTGACCTCAACATCTTGTCCTCGCGGATCATATTTGTCGGAATCCGTTTGTGTATCAACCTGCTTATACTGTGCCGTATGCGTGGCATCCTGCGTGTAGCTGGTTGCAGTTGCTGGATCCCAGTCCGTGAACTCATAGCCAGTATCGGCTGTGACCGTCGGTACAGGAATGGTGACAT
>OBXZ01001037.1_pt1 | contig 15217 bp, 8 predicted proteins | sample 1538171 | NCBI WGS metagenome assembly OBXZ01 (sample SAMEA2580161, study PRJEB22360) | human gut metagenome | biome: human gut; feature: human-associated habitat; material: faeces | place: Denmark | collected 2008/2010
AAACCAATGCATTACACGCGCCCAAATCAATCAAACCCTCGATTGTTTTGACCCCGGTGACTTTTTGATTTTGCAAAATGAGATCAATGAGCTGGACTATCTCATTACCAGTGCAAGCCGCCGCGGATTAAAAATTGTGCTGAACCCTTCGCCGATGACCGAAGCACTGCGAAAGCTGCCGCTGGAACTGGTGGATTATTTTGTACTCAACGAGATAGAGGCAAAGGATATCTGCGGCACCGAGCTGCCGGAAGAGGAATATCCAAACCAGCTGCAAAAAATGTACCCGCAGGCTAAAATTGTACTGACGCTGGGCGAAAAAGGCTCCATTTATCAAGACGGAGCGCTTCGGCTGGCACAACAGGCAGTGAGGGTCGAAGCTGTGGATACCACCGCGGCGGGGGATATGCTTTTTTACTACCTGATTGCCGGTATTGCAGCGGGCGCCACCGCAAAGCAGGCCTTGCGCACTGCCACCTGCGCGGCGGCAATCGCAGTAGGGCGCAAAGGTGCGGCTCCTTCTATTCCTATAAAGCATGAAGTAGCGGCTTTTGAACAAGAGACTTTTCAATAAATGATAGAAAATGAAGCGGAGGAACTTCTGGATGAAATTTTTTATTGATACCGCAAATGTGGAAGATATTAAAAAAGCAAATGACATGGGCGTAATCTGCGGTGTTACTACAAACCCCAGCCTGATTGCAAAAGAAGGCAGAAATTTTAACCAGGTCATCAGCGAGATTGCCTCGATTGTGGACGGCCCGATTTCGGGCGAGGTAAAGGCAACCACCGTGGATGCTGCGGACATGATTGCCGAAGGCCGCGAAATTGCTAAAATTCATAAGAACATGGTAGTTAAAATCCCCATGACGACCGAAGGATTGAAAGCAACCAAAGTGCTTTCCGCAGAGGGCATTCGCTGCAATGTGACGTTGATTTTTTCAGCAAACCAGGCGCTGCTGGCAGCGCGGGCAGGTGCAGCTTATGTTTCTCCGTTCCTGGGCAGGCTCGACGATATTTCGCAACCGGGTATCGATTTGGTTCGCACTATTTCAGAAATGTTTGATTTGTACGACGATATCAAAACCGAGATTATCGCAGCCAGTGTGCGCAGCCCGATTCATGTAACCGAGTGTGCGCTTGCAGGTGCGGACATTGCAACGGTGCCGTATACCGTGATTGAGCAGATGACGAAACATCCGCTAACCGATGCAGGAATTGCAAAATTCCAAAAAGATTACCTTGCGGTATTTGGCGCTTAAGGGCGTGATTGACACATTGCGTGCAAAATGATTTAGCACTGTGCCGCTTGCGGTGCAGCCGGGTGTGATTTTGGATAAAATAAAAACTGCTGAGGAAGCCAAGTTCCTCAGCAGTTTTTTGTATACAATATAAGTGCGGAAAAACAAGATCTTTTCAGAGATTACTGAAAATTCTCCTGTGCATACCGTGCCAGCTCTTCTCTAAAATCGGGGTGCGCAATGGCGATCATGGCATCCGCACGCTCGCGCAGGGATAAGCCGGAAAGCTTCGCAACGCCGTATTCGGTTGCAACATATTGAATCATGCCGCGCGGTGCACTGACGGTGCAGCCTGCAAGTCGCGGAATAACAATGTTGGATTTTAAGCTGCCATCTTTGTTTTTTCGGGCAGAGTTAAGGCAGATAAAGCCCTTGCCGCCTTCAGAGCGGAAAGCACCTTCCAGAAAATCCAACTGGCCACCGGTGCCGGAAAGCTGGCGGCTGCCAGCAGATTCCGCATTTTCCTGGCCCATCAAATCAAGCTCTACACCACCGTTAATGCTGATGACATTTTTCATCTGGCCAATGCGCTCTGGCGAATGAACATAATCAACATCTGCCGGGCGGAAAAGGGTCGGCTCATCGCGGAGCCAATCGTACAGTTCCTGCGAGCCCATTGCGAGGTTCCAGGTCGAGTAGCCGGTGTCAATTTCTTTGCGCTTGTTTGTAAGTTTGCCAGCGCGGTGAAGTGCCAAAAAGGCATCGCTAATGGTACCGGTGTGGCAACCGAGATCTTTCAGGTCTGATGCTGCAAGCATCTGCGCAACGGTAAACGGAACACCGCCAACACCGAGAGAAAGCACGGACCCATCAGAAATTTCGTTTACGACGTGCTTTGCAATTGCTACATCGGTAGGCGAGGGATCTTTGTAAGTGCGAAGAGGCAGCGGCTCATGCTCGCCTTCTACGATATAGTCTGCCTCAGAAAGATGAACACGGTGCGAGCCGTCGACACCCAGCAAAGTGGGCAGGTGCTCATTGATTTCAAAAACAACGGTGCGCGCGTTTTCGAAAATGGTGCGCCACGCATAGTTGGAAATACCAAGGCTGCAATAGCCGTCGTTGTTCGGCGCCGAAACCGGCACAAATGCTACGTCTACCCGAATATGGTGGCGGTAAAGGTCCGGCAGATAACGCAGAATCATCGGCATAAAGCGGCACAGGCCGCGTTTTTGCAAGGTGCGCTCGTAGTCGCCGATGTGCCAGCTGTAATAAGTGAAAGCAGATTGCTCCGGATCACACTCCACCACTTCGATGCGCGGGCGAATCACAAGGCCGCCGCGAATTTTAACATCGCGCAGTTCGTGTTTTCGGGCGGCAAGTGCCTTGTCCATCAATTCAGGAAAGCCGGCGCCAAAGCCATAGTCTACCCAGTCGCCAGACTGAACCGCTTTTGCCGCGGCGACTTCCGGCGTGACGAATTTTTCTCTATAATCGCTCAACATTTCATTTCTCCTTGTTGCGGCAATCTTTACCTGCTGCATGCATATGGCGGCAACGTATGCGGCGAAAATGCACCTTGTGACGCACAGGTAAAGTGCTCAAAAGCTTTTTGGTTTCTCTTAATACTACCAAATTTCGCGCAAACCTGCAATTGCCCTTTCTTTGCCAAAACCGGTATGCAAAGCCGAGAATTTGCCCAATGCGCAATGCGAGCTGTAAAATAAGTTGCTTGGGCACTATTTTGTGCTTCTTTGCCAAAAGTGCTTGCTGGTGCAGCGAGTGGATGCGTGGTATAATTGCTAACAGCAATCAGCTTTATTTCCCACAGCTGCATTAGTCGAAGATGCGGGAAAAAAACGCTGCGTACGCTAAGCGTATTTTAATTTATAAAGCGAAGGCACAATAAATAACAAACGAAAGATTACGTTTTAAGGAGATAACATGCCCAATATTATAGAAATCACCGATTTTACCCTGCCAGAGCTGGGCGTGTTCGCACGCTTGACCGAGGCACAACTGCGCAACCGGCTAGAGCCGGAAAAAGGCATTTTTATTGCAGAGAGCCCCAAAGTAATTGCGCTTGCATTGGATGCAGGCTACGAGCCGGGTTCGCTGCTGATGGAGCGCAAGCATATTTCAGGCGACGCAAAAGAAATCATTGCCCGTGCAGGAGACGTACCAGTCTACACTGCCGAAAGAGCAGTGCTTGCAGAATTAACCGGTTTTTCACTGACGCGCGGGGTGCTTTGCGCCATGCGCCGCCCTAAGCTTCCCACAGCAGAAACCCTTTGCACCGGTGCACGCCGTGTTGCAGTGCTCGAAGATATTGTAGACGCGACGAATATCGGCGCGATTTTTCGCTCCGCAGCCGCGTTGAATATAGATGCAGTGCTCGTTTCACCCTCTTGCTGCGACCCACTGAATCGGCGCGCGGTGCGGGTGAGTATGGGCACCGTGTTTCAGGTTCCCTGGGCATATATTGGAGAACAGGCGTCAGAATGGCCGGGGCCGGGTATAAACCGTTTGCACAAGATGGGCTTTCGACTTGCCGCGATGGCGCTAAGCGATGAAGCGGTCAGCGTGGACGACCCGCAGCTGATGGCGGAAGAAAAGCTTGCCATTATTATGGGGACAGAGGGCACCGGACTTTCTGCCCAAACCATTGCAGGCTGTGATTATACGGTGTGCATCCCAATGGCGCATGATGTGGATTCGCTGAATGTTGCGGCTGCCAGTGCGGTGGCCTTTTGGCAGCTAAAAGCGCGATAATCCGCGAAAATGCAAAAATAAAGTCGAAAGCCAATGCGGGTCACTGTGAACAGCAACGAGAAAAGCGTATCGGCCATTTGACTTATTTTTTTAACGTGGTATACTGGTAGACATAAGAGAACCGTCTGCTATAGAAGGGCTTTTGTTTGTTTCACTGAAAGGTGAAACAGGGAAAGCCCTTCTTTTTTTATAACAGGCGGAATAATGAAAGTCAACTTCACAAGGAGGACCACAATGGACATTATTGCTGTAGAAAAAAGAAACACACAAGTAAAAGGCAAGCAGTTGCGAAAAGAAGGCATTGTGCCTTGCTGTGTTTACGGCGGCAATCTTCCGGCTTCAATTGCAATTCAGATGGAAGAGAAAACCGCCGACAAGCTACTTCGCACGCTGCGGCTGGGGAGTAAGGTGAAACTGAATTTAGAAGGCGAAACCATCACAACACAAATCAAGGACAAAACCAGATGCTTTGCAGATAATAAAATCGAGCATATCGGTTTTCAGGCACTATCACCCAAGCAAAAGGTAAACAGTGTAGCACACGTGCTTTTAAAAAATGACGAAAACGTACCCGGCGTACTGGAAAAAATGATGCTTGAAATTCCCTATGCTTCACTGCCCAAAGACATGATTGACACGGTAACAGTGGATTTGGACGGCAAAAAGATAGGCACCGTGTTAACGGTAGCAGATATTCCGGAATTTTTAAGCGAACACATTGAACTACAGGTTGAACCGGATGCTATGGTTTTAAGAATTACTGAAAAGAAGCACGCGTCTGCAAAAGAAGAGGCTGAACAGTAACCGAGCCTTTCGCGCAGATGGATTACACCAGAGCCTTGATTGTCGAACCGATAAAGACAAGAAAGGCTCTGTGTTTTATTTACAAGAAAGGTGTGAAGAATGTGCAATTAGTAGGCCAGGCAATTAAACACAAGGTTTTTGGTAAAGGCATTGTAACCGGCAGAGATAACAACGTTCTCACCGTTGATTTTTCTGCGGGAGAAAAGCGTTTTTTGTTCCCAGATTCTTTTTCAAGCTTTTTGTCGCTGCAAGACGGAGGGCTACAAAATGAGATTCAAGCGCTTTTACAAGAAAAGCATGCAAAGCAGCATGCAAAACAGCAGGAGATAGCAAAAGAAAAAGCCAGACGGGATTATCTGCGCTCTTTGAAAATTGTCCCGAATTCTCAGGCGGTTTTCAATCTCAAAAAAGAGGAGATTGCTAAAGCCTTTGCAGATTGGTCGGTTTGCACCGGCTATTATCTCAGCGGCTATTCAAAAGGCAAGCCACGCACGCTGGATCGGCTTGCCCCCAACTCTATCTGTGTGTTGACCCATTGTAAAAATGGAATGATAGAGCAAGACCGCAGAATTATAGGCGCTTTTATGGTACCGGAGGATTTTCTGGGTTCCGAGTGTGAAGATGGTATCATCCAAGCCCATGAAATCTATCGTATGAAACTGGCACCGAAAGATGAACTGCTGTTTTGGCCGTATTTGCAAGAAACACCTCCTACAAAAGCGTGGGGCAGTGTGGCATTTCGGTATCTGAGTAATATTACCGCTGCAAAAATTTTGTTTGACATGAAAGAAGCGGTGCGCGGTACCGGTGAGCAAGAACACGCAGAACAGTTTTATGAGCATTTTTGCAAAATAAATAAATTGAATTTATCTTTTTAACTTGGTACGCCGCAACCAGACCAAAACTACGCATAAGTCGAAACAAGTGCCGCTGCAAAGCTCTACTTAGGCTTAAGGTGTTTTACTCAAAGGCAGTGTGCTCTTGAAAAGTGCAAAAATATCGCGAAAGCATAACGGTGCCGCGCGTTAAAAAACCGGTGCTGTTTTGATGCAAAAGGAAAAGCCGCTTAAACGTAAAGTTTAAGCGGCTTTGTTATTTCTCTAAATTTAAAAGAGAGCTGATGGATGTTGGGGTGACCATGGCAATGCCTTGCAATAAAGCCCCATTTAGAATCGCCCAGCAATGCGTTTATCGTTTGCAAAAAAGTTTGTGCTAAATACAAAACTCAATACAAAGGCCTTGCGGCAGATTATCCGATACTTTAAGTGTGCCAGCATGCTGTTCAATAATGCGTTTCACTAAGGCTAGCCCAAGGCCATTGCCGCCAATTTCGCGGCTTCGCGAAGCATCTACGCGGAAAAATAAATCAAAAATATGTGGCTGCAATTCTTTGGGAACACCTCTGCCGGTATCTGCAACGCGGCAGCAAGCCCGTCCCTCGCGCTGGCAGAGTGTTACTGTTACAGTCCCGCCGGGCAGATTGTATTTTATAGCATTCTGCATCAGGTTAAAAAGGGCGCGCTGCAGCAAACAGTCGTTGCCAGTGGTTTCAGCATGGCCGGTTACTGTAATCGTGATGTTCTGCTTTGCAGCCAGTGGTTCCAGATCTATGGCAGCTTCTTCTGCAAGCGCACGCAGGTCCACATGCTCTTCCATGTCCACCGCGGTTTGGTTCGTCAAATCCAGCAACTGCTCCACCAGTCCAGACAGGCGCTCGGTATTTCGGCTGATGGTATCAATCAAATGCCCGTATTGGTCTGGGGTGTGCTCTGGTTTCATTTGGAATACGTCGATGCGAGACTTCATCGCGGCAATTGGGGTGCGCAGCTCATGCGCTGCACTTGCAGAAAAGTTTTTTTGCATTGTGTACGCATCGTTTACCCGCCCCAGCATGTCCGAAACAGCCCCTGAAAGCTGCTCTATTTCGTCCCCGGTAGAAACGATGTCCAGTGAACAGGAAAGGTGGTCGGCGTCCAGCTGACGGACCTGCTGCGCTAAAGTTTCGAGAGGTTTTAACGATTTTTTTACATACCAAAACAAAAATGCTCCGCCCCCGGTTAGAACCAGCAGGGTAGAAAGTACGGTCACCCCGCTGAAAGAGCGCTGCGCAATTGCGGCAGGTTTTGTGCAGTCACTGGGTAATATATTCAACATTTCTGGCGGTGCTTGGTAGGTAGGTGTGGTCTGTTGTGCGGGGGTTAAAAGCAGGGCGTTAAAAAATACCCGAGACGCAGACATGGAGATGAATGCAAGGGCAAGGCACATAGCGGCCGTAACACAGAGCACTACCAAAGTGAGTTTAAATCTTAAAGTTGATTTTTTGTTTTTCATAGCTTTTCCCTCAGCTGATAGCCTTCTCCAATGACATTGCGGATAGGGTCATACCCCAGCGCAGTGCGCAGTTTGCGCCGAAGAGAAGAAATGTGTACGCGCACCGAGTTGGAAAACGAATCCACACTATTGTCCCTTTGCTCGATATTGCACAAAACGCAGACGAGCGTACCCGGACGATTTTTCTTCATTCCGACAGGAACGGTATAGACTTCCAGAGCGCCCGCTTCAAATAAGCAATTCATGGCATATCCCACAGCTTCGGGTGTCATGTCATCTACATTGCAAAAAAGTTCTGCAATTGTATCGTCACAGTCCTCAGTTTCGCCAAGCATAATTCTCACACAATTTGCAGCAGTAAAATCTTTTTTGCCCATCCCGTATCCAATAGCTGAGGTTTTCATAACCGGCATATCTCCAAAGGAAGACGCAAAATGCTTCAGAATTGCTGCACCGGTAGGCGTACAAAGCTCACTTTTAATGCCGCCACCATAAATAGGCACATCACGAAGAATATAAGCTGTTGCAGGAGCAGGTACAGGAAGAATACCATGGGCACACTTCACGTGTCCGCTCCCCACATGAATCGGAGAAACGATGACCTGCTCTGGCGCGATCTTTTCCATCAGCATACACACTGATGTGATATCGGCAATTGCATCCATACAAAGACATCTCGTGTAGGTCCTTCAGTAAACTGTCAATCAAATTCGGTAGGATGAGATTTGCAACTCCAATGACAATGTTATCACCGTGATTGGGAACAGAAAGCGTTTTATATTGATTTGTACGGCAGCAGAGCCATTTGCGATGTAATCTCAACCAACAAAGAATTGTCTATGGATATCCTAACAGAATCGATAATTATTTCTACAGTTCGGCATTCGGCAATTACCGCATTTTCTCCGGTTGCAGCCTTGTCCGCTCTGACTTTTAGCATTGCCGAGGTTGCCGCACTATTTGGATCAACTGTTGTGATTTTGTTGTCCGGGAAGTTTTTTGACTGCAGTAATGATTTGTTTGCCGATAAGAGACAGACAAAGAAAAACAAAGATTATATAAGCCTTACCCCCTTTCAAGAGGCATAGTAAACTTTTAAATAAGTTTGCAAGAAGTGCAAAGCCTTTTCATGTGGACGAGCACTGCGTTAGGTGTGGACAGTGTGCGAAAAGCTGCCCTGCAAAAACGATAAACAATATCTATCCAAAATTCAAAGTCTGCGTGAGGGCAAAAATATGATCAATATATGCGCTGTATCAACGTTTGTCCGCAAAAATCAATTCAGTATGGAAGAAAAAACATAGAATCAAAAAGACATCTATTTGATGAGCACCATGGCCAGGAGTAAAGTGAATAAAGCTGTTATTTAAAACATGAGAGAACTGTTGATTTGACACAGTAAGGTGAATTCAGCTATTTCGTTTTGAATCAAAGCCGACATTTCTATGCTGGTCCAATCCAAAAGGCAATGAATTCTGCAAGTAACGATTACGCCCGTTGCTCGTCCAATTTTTTTATAACGCAAAAAACAAGCCCACAACATTTCCGTTGTGGGCTTGTTTGGCGGAGAAGGAGAGCGACCCGTAAGCACACAACAGAATTTTCAAGAAAGAAAGTCAGCTAAGTGTTATTTAATGGAGAATTCTTAGCTTGCGTAAAAAGTTTACCAGCAGCCTCATTCCGACTGGAAAAACAACCGATAGTCACGATTATGAATTGAAAGCGATAATAAGAGTTTCAAAGCTAGCTGCTTTAACAAAGTTTGCATCTGCGCCCAGTACCGCAAAGTGCCTTTTGCCATATTTGATTTTGCATTTTCGATTGGACGTAGCGCATTAGAGAAGATATTGCTGTTTCTTACGACCAGAAGGTGTAGTTTGTTTTGTCCATTGTCTTGAGCCATAACTGTGTACTCGGGGTGATATCTTAAACCAATTGGGTGTTTGCAATGCCGCTTCACGCTTTGCTTTCTCTCACAACTTTCGGCAAAGCGGCTACCACCTCGCTACCATACACGACATATTTGCAACTGGAATGGCGGATTTCAATCATGTTGCGCTCTAGATAATCGACCAGCTCATCTCAGTACCTCAAAAGACGAGTCCTATTTCCTTATAAAAGCTCAGTAAATCCTCTCACTTATACACTTGTAAATGAATAGGTAAAATTTGCCAATAATTATTTTCGATGTTATAATTAAGAAAAAATAGATAGTTAGTTAAATTTATATTAAATTTAACTAACTATATTTTGAGCTACCGCGCTATTTTGATGGAGGGGTTATGTTGACCAAAAAGGAAAATGCAAAAATCATTTTAACTGTATTTGCGTTATGCTTGCTATATTATATCGGCGGCCTTTATTGGGTTGACCGATTATTTGCACTGTCCGTTTCTCACGGGAAATGGGCTCCCTATATAGCCCTAGTAGGCGCGGCGTTGGCAGGGTGTGCAGGAAGCATACTGTTATCAACCTGTGCTTTTTATTTTTCCACAAAACGGCTGAATTTTGTTCCAACCTTTCTGCGGCTTGTGGTTGTCATGTTTATTAGCCTTTTAGGTGTGTTAATTATTAGTTTAATCTCTGGCCTTGGAGCCGTAATGTTACAAATGATTTTTGGTAATCAGCTCTCTGCGCCTTTATTACTTTTAGTCATTGAGTTTCTTACAGTGGGTTTGTCCTTCCTGTTACTTCCGGTTGGCATTCATGTTTTCTTTCAAACCGGTGTATGCACGCGGGCTGGCGGATGGCATTTACGAGATATGTTTGCCGATTTAAAGCGGCACTATTTCAAAATACTTTGCTTACTGGCGGCGATATATGCCGCCGGTTTCGTGCTGAATAAAGTTTTTTCATATCTGCCCAATGGTGGTATACGCATCACTGTTGAAAGTATCGTGTATAGCATCATTGGTGCAGTGGCTTTTTGCACTTTATTAAACCAATATGTATATGACACAACTGGGGAAAGTCAGGAGGCAACAGCATGAAATCAAATCTCAAGTTACGGTTTTTCAGCCTGTTTTTGACTTTCAGTCTATGCCTGACAATTTTGCCGGTGCAGGCGTTAGCTACAACTGCGCCGATTCATTCTGCTCCGGCGCAGTCAGCGCCGTTTGAACAGCCCGAACCGGTGGATTATGAGCAAGAGAATAGCGCGGCTTCTTCAGCACAGAGCGATTCCAACACGCTTTTGCCCTCCAATAGTACGACTGATTTGTCTGTATCAGAGGCTTCTTCTACTTCAGCAGATCCCTCCATACCATCGGAAGAAAGTTATTCGTTTGATGAAGAATCGGAAACGACAATTTCGCAGTCAGACGACAAAGAATCTTCCAGCAGTTTATCTGCCACGGAAGAATCCTCACCGTCACAAGAGCAAGTGCTGCGGCAGCCGATTGTGCGCAAAACCTACGACCCATATGAGCAGCAATATGGCGAGCCCGTCAAGATGTCGGAATACACGCGGGTATTTTCGGTGCGTTCTACGCCTGTTCGGGAAGAGTACACGACGGTTGTCAGCCCTATTCCAAACAGCTACACCGATGAAAACGGTGTGCTGCAAGCGATTGATAATACTCTTGTGGTAGCAGACAGCGCAGGTATACCCACCTACGAAAACGCAGCCAACGATATGAGCATTGCCTTACCTGTCAATTTTGCTACCGGTGATGGTTTAACCGTTCAGCTTGGCAATGATTATGTGCAGCTGATTCCGCTTGAGGGCGACTATACAAAACCGGTGGTTTTGGAAAATGCCGTGCGGTACAATGACGTGTTCCCCAATGTAGATGTACAGTATACGGTAAAGGAATTGCTGGTCAAAGAAGATATCATTCTGAACGCTGCCTCTGGGCGTAATAGCTATCGTTATCAGCTGAATGCGCCGGGGTTGACCGCCCGTATGATAGAAGGCACGCTACATCTGTTCAAAGAGGGCGAAACACTCCCGACTTTTAGTGTTACGGCCCCGATGATGTTAGATGCCGCCGGTGAAAAAAGCTACGCTGTTACACTTTCTCTCAGTGAAGAAAACGGTGTGCAGGTGGTTACCGTAACGGCAGATGCCGATTGGCTTGCCGCACCGGAGCGTGCATATCCTGTGTTAATCGACCCCAGCGTCATCAACACGCAAAAAGCAGCTGCCAGCTTTTTCACGATTGGCGGCTCATACTATTACAACGGACCGAACCATGCTGTCGCAGGCTATGCATACAAAACATGGGCAGGCTATCCGGACGACAACTATTCCACATGGCAAGTAAACCGCACCGTGATGCAGTTTGCCGACCCGTTTTCAGGTATTCCCGAAAACGGTGAGATTGACAGTGCCGAGCTAGTGCTGTATGAATACGAAGACCTATCCAATGGTGCAACCAAATTTGACATTTATCGCCTGAAAAATTCTTGTACGTTTGACGAAGTAGATGCACACAGCGGATATGGCAACCATTGGGACTTTTTGCTGTCCCGTGAAAAGGAGTATACCGGTGCCTTTACGAGTGCCCTTGGTTATCATCGTGTAGATATTACTGAGACGGTAAACAACTGGCAGAAAAGCGTATATCCGAATTACGGCTTGATGCTGATGAGTGACCCCGAAAATACAACCACGGCAGGTGCGCTGTTTTACGGCAGTGGTCTTGACCCTGATGTGCCGCCCTGCATTGAAATCAAGTGGCATGAGGTGGGTGATATCCCGGTAAGCTATCCACTGAACGACACAACAATTACGCTGCGTCCGATTAACGCCACAGATCGAAACGGCAAGCTGGAGTTTTACGGCGTCACTTGGGACGGCATCGCCACCCCGAATGCCATAGTGAGCTACAGGCTGAATGTGGTGGACAAAAACTACACTGGCAGCATGAAACCGGGATTCGATTATTTATATCCCAATACGCAAGCCTTTGAATCAGCCTTTCCGGAAGGTGCAACAAAATACCGACGCAGACTGTCCAACTGGCAAACGGCAATCCCGTTTGTTGATTTTGATTATGATACGATTTATTCGTTGTCAGCCGAAGCTGCAAAAGGCGGCGTGACCGGCAAATCAGTAACCAGCGATACGTTTCTAATCTACAAGGTGAAATCCTTTGATACGCTGCCGAAAATTGCCGCGCACTATGGTATAGATACAGACACTTTAGCGCGTGACAACAGGGTTGCCGATGGACTGCTAGTAGAAAACAACACGCTTTTTATCCGTAACCCGAAAACAGCAGAGCCGTATAACCCGCCTTCATTGACTGACGAAGACAAAACCCGTATTGATACCTATCTTGTCGGGCGCGGCCTGCACTGTGAATTTGGCTTTGAACCCATTAACCTCAACACCGGCAATTTCTATCTCAATCACGAGGACGCGCTCGTCAGTGAAAGCTTTGGCCGTGTATCCGTGCAACGCTCTTACAATTCTAAAACAGCCGGATATAATTCTGTATTTGGGCGCGGATGGGCGTTTACCTATGATGAAAGTGTTGCCAAATGCGCCGATGGCGCAATGGCGTATCGGCGTAGCGACGGTAGCACCGCCTATTTTTTGCCCGATGGTAGCGGTGGCTACTTAAGCCCCTCGGGGACAAGCCTCAGCCTTGTAAAAATTCCCGTCGGCTCGAAAACACAAGATTTCGGCACGGCAGAAGATCCCGATGTGCACACCTTTGACCTGCTTGAATACGAAATCAAAGAGCCAGATGGCACTATTCGTCGTTTCAATACTTGGGGTCTGCTGACAAATGTGACAACTGGCAATGGTGCAGCAGTTTCCATTGGGTACGATGCAAAGCAGCACATTTCGTCCCTCACAACGCCGGGCGGCAAAGTATTTGCCGTTGAAACAAACGAACGCGGATACATTACTAAAATAACACTGCCGGACGGCGGTGTGCTTCGCTATGCCTATGATGTGGCGGACAATCTTGTGCTTTACACCGATGCCTCCGGTGGTGAGACCGCCTATGTCTATGATGCAAAGAACCAAATGACGAGTTGGTCAGATGCGAACGGCAACACGATGATTGTCAACACCTATGACCATGAAGGGCGCGTAACAAAACAGGTGGACGGTGAAGGGAATGTTTCCACCCTTTCTTATACCGACGGTGCTACCACTGCAACCGATGCAAACGGCAACGTAACAGTTTATCGCTATGACGCGCAGTACCGCACAACAAAAATAGAATACGCCAACGGCACCTTTGAGCAGTTTGGCTACGATGATGCAAACCTGCTTGCATGGAGCGAGGATGCCTTGGGGCACCGTACGTCTTTCACCTATGACACGGCGGGTAATTTGGTAAAGCAAACGAGGTTTGATGGGGCTGTACAAAGCTACACTTACAATGCAGACAACAAACCGCTTTCTTTCACAAATTACGATGGCATTACCACAAAATACGAATACAACGCCGCCGGTGATTTGATAAAAACCATTGCAAATGACGGTAGCATACAAACCATCGAATATGACGCTGCACACAATCCTGTAAAAATCATCGACGCACTGGGGAATGCCTCTGTGCTGACCTACGAAAATGCGCAACTCGCAAGTATGACTGACGCAAAAGGAAATACCGCTACTTTCGGCTATGACGCTATGGGGCGTGTCACCGCTGTTACGGATGCGGCAAACGGCGTGACGCGCACGGAATACGATGCCGCCGGCAGAGTGACTGCAAAGCAAGACGCTGACGGCAACCTAACCCGCTATACATTAGACGCAGGCGGACGCATGACCGGCTATACTTATCCAAATGGCAGTGTGGTTTCGTTCGCGTATGACCGCGCCGACAACAAGTTAAGCATGACCGACCCCGACGGTAACTTCTACCGCTGGACATACGATGCTGTGGGGAATCCGCTGATCGAAAGCGACCCGCTGGGCAATCAACAGACCTTTACCTATGATGCCTTTGGGCATATTCTCTCGTATACCGACCCTGTGGGTGGAATCACCCGTTACACCTATGACGCACTGGGCAACAAAATCTCTGAAACCGCGCCAGACGGCGGTGTAACACGCTACACCTATGATTACCGCAACGGCCAAATCGCTACGGTGACCGATGCCGAGGGCGGCACGCAAACCACCGAATATGATGCCGTTGGCCGACCCACTAAACAAATCTATCCAGATGGCAGCTTCGTCACGCTGCGCTACGACAATATGGGGAGACTGGCAGAATACACCGATGTGTTGGGCCTTGTCACCACCTATGCATACGATGCTGCGGGCAATCAAATTGAAACAGCCGATGCTGCAGGTCGCAAAACTGCGATTTTGCGCGACGAAAACGGTTTACCGGTGGAAATCACGCAGCCAAACGGCACCGTTTTGTATCAGTATGACGCTTTAGGGCGTTCCACACAAATCACCGATGCACGCGGCGCAGCGACTGCGCTTTCTTATTCTGCCACTGGCATGCTTACAGCAACTACCAATGCAAACGGTGAAAAAGCGCAAGCCGAATATGACGCACTGGGCAAGCTTGTACGTCAAACTGATGTAAACGGTAACACACAAAGCTACACCTATGATGCGCTATCTAACTTAACACTTGCCAAGGATGCGCTGGGTGCGCAGACAAAATATGTGTACGATACCGCAGGCCGCTTGACGGAAATCCACGACGCACTGGGCGGCGTGACGAAATATGAGCTGGACGGGCGCGGCTTGCCTACCAAAATCATCGATGCAGCTGACAATCAATATCTGCTTGCCTATGATGCTGCAGGCAGGCTAACCGAAACCACACTGCCAAATGGAGCGGTGCTGAAAAACGCATATGACAAAAACGGTAATCTCATTCGCAGCGAAGACGCGGACGGGCTTGTTACTCTTCGCAGTTATGACAGTATGGGACGCGTTGTCACCGAAAGTGACAACGCTGGCACAAAGAACACCTATACCTACAATGCCGCAGGCGAGGTAACCTCCTTGACTGACGCTCTTGGGCAAATTACAACATATGAGTACGACACGGCAGGCAACCTTGTGCGATACACTGAACCCGGCGGTGCTGTCACTACCTATGCGTATGACCTTGCGGGCAATGTGACTTCCATCA
>OBXZ01001045.1_pt1 | contig 14959 bp, 12 predicted proteins | sample 1538171 | NCBI WGS metagenome assembly OBXZ01 (sample SAMEA2580161, study PRJEB22360) | human gut metagenome | biome: human gut; feature: human-associated habitat; material: faeces | place: Denmark | collected 2008/2010
CCTATAAGAACCTTGTCACCAGGCTGATGACAAGGCCGCCTGCTATGACTGAGGCGATCTGTCCGGACACATTGGCGCCGACTGCATGCATCAGGATAATATTCCCCGGCTCCTCTTTCTGGGCCATCTTCTGTACTACTCTGGCAGACATGGGGAACGCGGATATTCCGGCCGCGCCGATCATCGGGTTGATTTTCTCTTTACGGAACAGATTTAATATTTTGGCAAACAGCACGCCGCCTATGGTGTCAAATACAAACGCAATCAGGCCAATGCCCATGATCATCAGCGTATCGACTCTCACAAACGCATCCGCACGCATGCTGAAGGAGATCGTAATTCCCAGTAGAAGGGTGATTAAATTGGCGAGCCCGTTCTGAGCCGTGTCGGAAAGATTGCCGAGAACGCCGCATTCCCTCAACAGGTTGCCAAACATTAAGAATCCCACAAGGGCCACCGACATCGGGGCGATCATGCCTACAATAATAGTCACAACGATTGGAAATGCTATCCTCATGGCCTTCGAAACGCCCCCAGGCTTATACTCCATATGGATGGTTCTCTCCTTCTTTGTCGTGACCAGCCTGATGGCAAATGGCTGTACAATCGGCACCAGGGCCATGTAGGAGTAGGCGGCCACCGCTATGGCTCCAATATATTTTGAATGGAGAATCTGGGACACGAGCCGCGCCGATGATTCCGATGGATGCTGCGTCTTTCAAATCAAATCCCAGCAGTACCGCCGCACAGATCGCGATAAAGATTCCCAGCTGAGCGGCCGCACCGAATAAGAACATCACCGGCTGGGACAACAGGGGGCCGAAATCGATCATGGCTCCGATTCCGATAAACAGGAGGATGGGAAGCGCCTCAGACGCTTCAATCCCCACATGAAACAGCCATTCTATAATTCCGTTGGTGTCGCCGACACCGGCCAGCACCTGATTGATGACCCCTGTATTCGGCAGATTCACCAGAATTGCACCGAATCCCATGGGCAGAAGCAGCGCCGGTTCATACTCTTTTTTAATTGCAAGCCATATCAGGATGATTCCCACCAGATACATGAGTATTTGCTGCCAAGTAACAGACATAATTCCCTCTAATAAGAATTCCATTTCCATCCTCCTGTTTTCTCTATTGTCCTAATTTTTATTGTCCCTTTTCTTTCTCCCGGTTTAGTTCTATTTTTACCGTCTTTATCACCTTTTCATTCATCTTGAGGATGGTGTAATGGATGCCATCCTCATACAGCTCTATAGGCATCTGTTTGTCATTCGGTATGTATCCGAGACATTCGATCAGATAGCCTGAAAGGGTATCGCAGGAGCTCTCGATCTCCTCGTGAAGAACCTCATTTAAATCGTACAGGAGGATGCTTCCGGCCGCCTGGTACACATGGGGTTCCACCTCCACAAGCTCCGGCTCCACGTCTTCATACTCGTCGTGTAAATCGCCCACAATCTCCTCGATTAAGTCTTCCATGGTCACAATACCCGACACGCCGCCGTACTCGTCGACGAGCACAGCCATCTTCAGCTTGTTCTTCTGCATCTCCTGAAATAATTTATCCGTCTTCCTGTTTTCAGGAATAAAATACGGTTTCTGCATGATAGCGCGAATATCGATTTCCCTGACGGGCTTCTTATTCGCTTCTATGATAAAATCCTTCATAAACAGGATTCCCACTATATTGTCAATCTCAACCTCATAAACCGGGATTCTGGAGTGTCTGCTGCTTAGTATTTCGTCGATGCTGGACAGCAGAGGCGTACTTAAATCCACGGCAATCATGTCCTGGCGCGGAGTCATGATTTCTCTCGCCTTCTTATCGTCAAATAAAAAGATGGAGGTTATCATATCCTGTTCAATTTCATTGAACACGCCGCTTTCCCGGCCGGTCTGGAGCATGGAACGGATCTCTTCTTCAGAAACCTCCTCTTCCAGGTTCTCCGTCTTAAGTCCCAGAAGCCTTAATATTCCGTTGGTGGACGCGGACAACAGGGCGATAAACGGGGCCATGATCTTAGAAATGATATAAATCGGCTTAACAGCAAACAGGCTGAAGGCCTCCGCCTTCTGCAGCGCAACCCTTTTCGGCACCAGTTCCCCAAACACCAGATTGAAATAAGACAGGATGATCGTAACCACCACCATCGCTATGCTCTGGCTGTAGGGAATTCCTGACTGCGCCATGCGGTTTCCCAGTATCTGTGAAATACCGGTCGCCGCGGATGCACTGGAAAAAAATCCGGCAAACGTGATTGCTACCTGGATGGTTGACAGAAATCCTGTGGAGTTTTCTGATAGTTTTTGAATCAGGGCCGCCTTTTTATTGCCATTGTCGGCGAGCATCCGGATCTTGTTTTTGTTGACAGATACAACTGCCATTTCTGCCCCTGCGAAAAATGCATTCATCATGGTAAGGGCTATTAATAGTAAAATCTGTGCGGCTATCGCAGCCGCGCCTGGGTCACTGTCCAAGCTTAATTCCTCCTTTAATTGGGTTGGGTATTCCGGCATTTTCCTAAGAAAAAAAAGACTTTTATTACAGCATGGATTACTCCACACTGCAATAAAAGTCTTGCCATTTCAATTCCCAGCGGATTATTTGTTTTTCAATCCACGCCCGGTAATTCGACAGAGTGCGACTACATCTTATCTCACTTGTCTTGTTAAAGCGTTCATTAATCGTACTGACGCACAGGAATCCATAAGGTTATGCCGGCTACTCCCCTTTATTGATGGTATTATTATAATATAAAGAACGGGAAATTTCTATTAAAAAAATGTTAAGTTTTCCGCTGCGGCCTTTTATTCTTCGGTTTCCGGAGCGGTCTCTTCATCTTCCAGATCCAGATCTTCCATGCCTTCGCCCTCTGATTTGCTTCCGTCATCACGGACTTTGGCAATACTTGCCACGCGGATATCGGATTCCTGGTCGATATTCATAAGCTTCACACCGGAGGTGTTGCGCCCGATTACGGAGATGTCTTCCACGGTAATTCTGATTACAATTCCCTCATTGGTGATAATCATAATATCGTGATCGTCATGCACCAGCTTCGCTCCCACGATCGTACCGGTCTTCTCTGTGATCTTATAGCAGAGTACGCCCTTTCCGCCTCTCTTCTGCGGAGTAAATTCGTCGATCGGGGTACGTTTGCCCATACCGTTTTCGGATACGATTAACAGCTTCTCACCCTGCGTATCCATCTGCATGCCAACGACCTCGTCATCATCGTTAAGCTTCATGCCGATTACGCCCATGGATACACGTCCCGTTACACGGACATCGGTCTCATTGAAACGGATACACTGGCCCATCTTTGTAATCAGGAAAATATCCTTTGAATTATCGGTTGCTTTTACCTCGATGAGTTCGTCATCCTCGCGGAGTACAATGGCCTGAAGTCCGTTCTTTCTGACATTGGCGTATTCCATCATCGGGGTCTTCTTAACCATACCGTTCTTTGTCGCCATGAATAAGAACTTGTCGTCGTCGTATTCCTTCATCGGAATGATGGCGGTAATGCTCTCTCCCGGAAGCAGCTGAAGCAGATTGATAATCGCCGTGCCTCTGGCCGTCCTGCTTCCCTCCGGAATCGCATACGTCTTAAGCCTGTATACACGTCCTGTATTGGTAAAGAACATGATATAGTGGTGGTTGGTGGTCATAATCAGATCTTCGATATAATCCTGATCGATGGTCTGCATTCCCTTGATTCCCTTACCGCCTCTATTCTGGCTCCTAAAGTTGTCCACGGACATTCTCTTGATATAGCCCAGCTTTGTCATGGCAACGATGGTGCTCTCATCCGGAATTAAGTCTTCCATGGACATGTCAAATTCATCGAATCCGATGGAGGTTCTTCTGTCATCCCCGTATTTATCGGAGATCAGCATGATCTCTTCCCGGATTACGCCAAGAAGCTTCTTCTCATCTGCAAGAATGGATCTCAACTCCTCTATCTTCGCTTCCAGTTCCTTAAATTCGTTCTCCAGCTTCTCGCGTTCCAGACCTGTAAGAGCACGGAGACGCATATCCACGATCGCCTGGGACTGAACATCACTTAAGCCAAAGCGCTCCATGAGTTCTGCCTTCGCAATCTGAACGTTCTGCGAATTACGGATAATCCGGATGACTTCATCGATATTATCAAGAGCGATCAGCAAGCCCTGTAAAATATGAGCGCGCTCTTCCGCCTTGTTTAAGTCGTACTGGGTCCTTCTGGTTACGACTTCCTTCTGGTGCGCTAAATACAGCTTGAGCATCTGCATCAGGTTTAAGACACGAGGCTCGTTATTGACAAGCGCCAGCATAATGACGCCGAATGTATCCTGTAACTGGGTATGTTTTAAAAGCTGGTTTAAAATAACATTGGCATTGACATCACGGCGAAGTTCGATAACGATTCTCATACCGGTACGGTCAGACTCATCTCGTAAATCCGTGATTCCATCGATTTTCTTCTCTTTTGCAAGCTCCGCCATCTTTTCGATCAGACGGGCCTTATTAACCATGTAAGGAAGTTCTGTTACGATAATACGGCTCTTTCCGTTGGGAAGCGTCTCGATATCCGTCACGGCGCGGACTCTTATCTTTCCGCGTCCTGTGCGGTAAGCCTCTTCGATCCCCATCTTTCCCAGGATGGTTGCACCTGTGGGGAAATCCGGCCCCTTGATGATCTCAAGGACCTCTTCCATCTCGGTCTCTCTGTTTTCCTCTACCTGATTATCAATAACTTTAACAACAGCGCCGATCACTTCTCTTAAGTTATGAGGCGGGATGTTGGTCGCCATACCTACAGCGATACCCGATGTTCCGTTGACCAGAAGATTCGGGAATCTGGCAGGAAGTACAACCGGTTCCTTCTCGGTCTCATCGAAGTTCGGTGTGAAATCAACGGTATTCTTGCCGATATCGGCCAGCATCTCCATGGAGACCTTGCTCAGACGCGCCTCCGTGTATCGCATGGCCGCCGCTCCGTCACCATCGACAGAACCAAAGTTGCCATGGCCGTCTACCAGAGGATATCTGGTGGACCACTCCTGCGCCATATTTACCAAAGCTCCATAGATAGAGCTGTCACCGTGCGGATGGTATTTACCCATGGTATCACCGACGATACGGGCACATTTACGATGGGGTTTATCTGGTCCGTTATTCAGTTCGATCATTGAGAATAAGACTCTTCGCTGAACCGGCTTCAAACCATCCCTTACATCAGGAAGCGCACGGGCAGCGATAACACTCATGGCGTAGTCGATATACGACTTTTCCATGGTCTTTTTCAAATCTACCTCATGAACCTTATCAAAGATATTTGGTTCCATATTTCTTCTCCTTTATAACGCAATATTAATTGTTTTTTAGATATCCAGATTGCCGTACTTGGCGTTGGCTTCGATGAATTCACGTCTCGGCTCTACCTGGTCTCCCATCAGTGTCGTAAATGTCAGATCAATCTCCGATGCAGTCTCCTCGTCGAAGGCAACACGAAGCAGAATCCTGCGCTCAGGATCCATGGTCGTCTCCCAGAGCTGCTCGGCATCCATCTCTCCCAGACCTTTATAACGCTGTATCTTATTATTGGTGTCACGTCCGATTTCCTTCAGTATGTTGTTTAACTCTTCATCGCTGTACGCGTACCATACCTTCTTGTTCTTTTCCACCTTGTATAACGGCGGCTGAGCCAGATAGACATGACCCTGTTTGATTAACTCCGGCATGAAACGGTAAAGGAAGGTCAGAAGAAGCGTACTGATATGCGCTCCATCCACATCGGCATCGGTCATGATAATAATCTTGTTATAGCGAAGCCTCGAGATATCGAAATCCTCATGAATTCCGGTTCCGAACGCTGTAATCATTGCTTTAATTTCCGCATTGGAGTAGATACGGTCCAGTCTGGCCTTCTCCACGTTTAAAATCTTGCCTCGTAGGGGAAGGATGGCCTGGGTATCTCTGGAACGGGCCGTCTTTGCGGAACCGCCGGCGGAATCTCCCTCGACGATATAAATCTCGCAGTTTTCCGGATTCTTGTCAGAACAGTCTGCCAGCTTGCCCGGAAGTGCCATGCCCTCGAGTGCCGTCTTTCTTCTCGTCAAGTCTCTGGCCTTTCTCGCAGCCGCACGGGCACGCTGAGCCAGGATGGACTTGTCACAGATCGTCTTGGCCACAGTCGGATTCTGCTCCAGGAAATACGTAAACTGCTCCCTTAAAATACTGTCCACGGCGCCTCTCGCCTCACTGTTGCCCAGCTTCTGCTTCGTCTGGCCTTCAAACTGAGGTTCCTCGATCTTCACGCTGATGATGGCGGTTAAGCCCTCCCGGATGTCCTCACCGGAAAGATTGGCCTCGCTCTCCTTCAGCAGCTTGTTGTTTCTCGCATAGTCGTTCAGTGTATTGGTAAGGGCGTTCTTAAATCCGGATAGATGGGTTCCGCCCTCAGGTGTATTGATGTTGTTCACAAAGCTGTAGATGTTCTCCGTGTAGGAGTCGTTGTGCTGCATGGATATCTCCACGTACACACCGTCCTTGGATCCCTCACAGTAAAATACCTGATCGTAAAGCGCAGCCTTGCCTCGGTTTAAATAAGTAACAAACTCCTTGATACCGCCTTCGTAATGGAATACATGCTCGTGCTTCTCTTCCCGGTTGTCTCTCAATATAATCTTTAAGTTCTTTGTTAAGAACGCGGTCTCCCTTAGACGAATCTTCAGAGTATCATAATCAAACACGGTTTCCTCGAAAATGGTTTCATCCGGAAGGAAGGTAACCTTCGTACCATGTTCATCCGGTCCTGCCTCTCTGATGACCTTGAGGGGGTACATGGTTTTTCCCTTTTCATAACGCTGCTTATACGTCTTTCCATCCTGAGTGATCTCGACTTCCAGCCAGTTGGACAGCGCGTTTACAACGGATGCGCCAACGCCGTGAAGGCCGCCGGACACCTTGTATCCCCCGCCGCCGAATTTACCGCCCGCGTGGAGGATGGTAAATGCTACCTCTACCGCTGGTATTCCGGCTTTTTTCTGGATGCCTACCGGGATGCCCCGGCCGTCATCGACAACCGTAATGGAATTGTCTTCATTAATGGTTACATAAATTGTATCACAGTAGCCGGCCAGAGCCTCATCCACCGCATTATCGACAATCTCATATACAAGGTGATGGAGTCCCCTTACGGAAGTACTGCCAATGTACATACCAGGTCTCTTTCTGACCGCCTCAAGCCCCTCTAATATCTGGATTTGATCTGCACCATATTCTTCGCTCATATTTTCCTCCTAATTCTCACTGTAAACTTCACCACTCACAACCTTGAAGATCTTATCGATCCGGAACCGGTTATTGACAAAATCCTCCAGTCCCGTGCAGGTGATCATGGTCTGTATATGATTAATTCCCGATAACAAGTGATTCTGTCTGCTGCCATCCAGCTCAGATAACACATCATCCAGCAAAAGGATTGGATAATCATTTACTATTTTTTTGACGAGTTCAATTTCTGCAAGCTTTAAAGATAACGCAGCCGTCCTCTGCTGTCCCTGGGAACCAAACCGCCTGATATCGATATCATTGATGATAAAGCTTAAATCATCTCTATGGGGTCCAGTCAGCGTCGTCCTCTGCTTTAAATCCGAAGGCCTGCTTTTTCTTAATGTATCTTCAAACATATCGACTGTGACATTTGGCTCATAGCTGATATGTAAAGATTCTTTTTCTCCTGACAACTGCCGGTGGATGCCGCCGATCAAATCGTTTAACTGACCTACAAAGGCTTCCCGGCACCGGATTACCTCCCGTCCGTACTGGACCAGCTGCATATCCCAGATATCCAGAGTCTCCTCATAGTCCGGCCGGAACATGATGTCCTTCAACAGCTTGTTTCTCTGGGTCACAATCTTATTGTACTGTACCAGAGAATGAACATACAGCTTATTTAGTTGACATAACTCCAAGTCAATAAACCGCCTTCTTTCGGCGGGGCCGTTTTTTATGAGATTTAAGTCTTCCGGAGAAAAAAATACAACATTGACAATCCCAAACAGTTCACTGGCCTTCTTGATCGGAACGCCGTTGACCGCCACGCCTTTTGCTCTGTTTTTCTTTAAATGCATGTCGATCCTGTATGGGACATCTCTTTTTCTGACGTTTAATTTGATATGCGACTCATCCCTGTCAAACTGTATAATTTCCTTATCTTTGCTTCCCCTGTGGGATTTTGTCGTAGCACAGACATAGATTGCTTCTAAGATATTGGTTTTCCCCTGGGCATTATCTCCATAAAGGATGTTGGTCCCATGACTGAAATCCATATGTAGTTTATCGTAATTTCTGTAATTTTTAAGCTCTATTGACTCGATAATCATGGACTTCTCTTATTCCTCGATTTTAATCGTCTTTCCGTCGTACTCGACGATGTCTCCGGCTCTCAGTTTTTTGCCGCGCTGAAGCTCAGTCCTGCCGTTTACTTTGACTAAGGCTTCCTCTATTACGTATTTTGCATCCACGCCGGAGCCGACCAGACCCGCTGCTTTCAGGGCCTGGCCAAGCTTGATGTATTCATCTCTTAACTTGATTATTTCCATTATTTCTCCTTTTTTTCACTCCGTCATCCTAAACGGATGCGGCGTTGAAGTTGACCGGAAGAATTAAATAGATATATTTTCCTTCTTCATCCCTGATAAAGCATGGGGATTTCGGATTCAGCATATAAAGAGTTACTTCTTCGTCATCGATGATTCTGAGCGCATCTATCAGGAACTTTGGATTAAAGCCGATCATGATGTCGCTTCCTGTCTTATGGGCCGTCACTTCGGCATTCATGGATCCGAAGCTGGAATTCATCTTAAGCTGCAGCTCCTGATCCACCACATTGATGATTAAGGGCTTCTTATCATTCTCACGGATCAGGATGGTCGCTCTCTCGATGGAGTCTAAGAGTTCCCGCTTATTGACCGTGATCTTGGTCTCGTAATCGCTGGAGAGCATCTGGTCGATCCGGAAATACTCGCCCTCGATCAGTCGGGATACCACGATGGTATCGTCAAATTCAAATAAAATATGGTTGCTGCTGAAGAATATCAGCACTTCTTTTTCGTTGTCGCCGCCCAGAATCTTGCTGACCTCACTGAGAGTCTTGCCAGGAACAATGACTTTTATATCATGGTACGTATCTTTTAATTCAACGTTCCTGATGGAAATACGGTGGCCATCCAGAGAAACGACCTTTAACTGGCTTCCCGATACCTGGAATAATTCACCGGTCATCATCTTATTGCTGTCGTTGGGAGCAATGGAGAAAATGGTCTGGCGGATGACTTCCTTCAGTGTGAACTGGGAAAGGCAGATGTAATTATCTCTTTCTATATAGGGAAGGTATGCAAATTCTTCTCCGTCACGTCCCTGGATATGGAATACGGATTTTTCGCAGGAAATCGTGGTGGTGAATTTCTCATCGCTTTCAATGGTAACGACAGAGTCACCTGCGGATGAAAGCTTTCTAACGATTTCGGATAACAGCTTGGCATCCAGAGCGATCTTTCCGCGTTCATGGATGGTTCCTTCTACTTTAGTTTCAATACCGAGTTCCATATCATTGGCTGTCAGTTTGATCTCTGAACCGCTGGCATCGATGAAGATGCATTCTAAGATCGACATGGTTGTCTTGGATGGAACTGCTTTTAAAACGATGTTGATGCCGTTTAAAATGGCATCCTGTTGAAATGTCAGCTTCATAATTGTTGATAACTCCTTTTCAGTAAATTCACGAATTTTATAGATAGATAAATAGATAAATTCCGTCGTATTAGTAGTAGGGGCTGTGGGTTTGTGTAAAAGCCTTAAAACCTTCGAGGGGGACAGGCTTTTCCCTGTGAATAAGAGTGTGTATAACGTCCACAATACTTCAGGAAAACTCTCAGGTTATCCACATGAGCCTGAGAACGGAAAAGAACCCCTTGGTTATCCACAGGTAATCAACATCCAATTCACATGAAATTGTGGATGAAGCTACTGTGGGCTGAGTTTTTTCTTGAGGATATCAAGAGTGTTTATTAAATTGGAATCATTCTTGCCAATATCGGCCTTTATCTTTTCAATTCCATGGATAATGGTCGTATGGTCGCGGCCTCCCAGATACTTTCCGATCAGCTGGAGCGGCGTTCCAACGATCTCGCGGCATAGGTACATGACAATCTGGCGCGGATAGACGATCTCCTTGTTCCGTTTCTGGGAACAGATATCGAGGGGGGTGATTCCGTAATGGTCCGCCACCACCTGGATGACCAGTTCCGGCGTCACTTCCCGCTTGTCATTAGGGGAAATGATGTCCTTTAGGGCTTCTTCTGCCAGCTCCACAGTGATTTCCTTGTTGTCCAGCCTGGAAAGAGCGACGATTTTCGTCAGGGCGCCTTCCAGCTCACGGATATTGGATTTAATGTTGGTGGCAATGTATTTGATTACCTCGTTATCGATGTTGTAGCCTTCCATCTCTTCCTTTTTTCGGAGGATAGCCATCCGCGTCTCGTAGTCCGGAGACTGGATGTCTACGGTCAGGCCCCATTCGAACCGGGAACGGAGACGTTCTTCCAGCGTCTCAATTTCTTTCGGCGGCTTATCTGAGGAGATAATAATCTGTTTTTTGGATTCATATAATGCATTGAACGTGTGGAAGAATTCTTCCTGTGTACTTTCCTTGCCGATAATAAACTGAATATCATCGATCAGCAGAACGTCGTTCGTCCTGTACTTATCGCGGAACTCAGTAGGAGAGAAGTTGTTCTTATTACGGATGGCATCAATCAGCTCATTGGTGAATTTCTCACTCGTTACATAAAGAACCTTTGCATTCGGGTTATTTTTCAAAATAAAATGACCGATGGAATGCATCAGATGCGTTTTTCCGAGTCCCACGCCTCCATAGATAAAAAGCGGGTTGTAGATTTCTCCTGGGGATTCGGCAACCGCCAAAGATGCAGCATGGGCCAGATTGTTATTGGCACCGACTACAAAGGTATCGAATGTATATTTCGGATTTAAATTGGCGTTTATGATGGCCGACTGGCTGACCGTGTTAAGCGCGTTGTTAATCAGCGTATTCCCGGTCTGGGCCTTTGGAACTTCCTCCTGCGGAACCTGGTTTTCCACAACGAAGTCCACGTTACATTCAAATCCTGTTACCTCTTCAATGGTAATTTTTAAAAGGAAACCGTACTTTTTACGGATATACCCTAAAAATTCCACGTCCGGGACGGTAACCGTTACGGTGTCTCCGTTTATGGAATGTACTTTCAGTGGGAGAAGCCAGGTTTTGAAGGAAACATCGGTAATTTCGTGCTCTTCCTTCAAATTCAGTAAGATTTCGTCCCATTTTTCTTTTAACTTTTCTAACATCTCAAGTCTCCTACATCTATCAAAATGCAAATAACGGAAAGTCCCCCTCACACCTGTTTGGGGGAATAGTGCGCATTAGCCCAATCTAAAACCATTTTATACTATTTCGAACTATTTTTCAATGATAATAGAAAATTTTTGTGGATAAGTATGTGTAAGACATGTGAATTTGTTGTTTATAGTGTGTTGATAATTATTTTGAAGGGGAGTTGTCCACAAAAATGAGGATATTTCTAAGTTCATTTATACACAGACAGAAAGATTTGAATCTAAGAGGCCTTCTGAATGGGGGGTGTGAACAAAAAACAGGTTATCAAGAGCTTATCCAGAGAGTTATCAACAACTTATCCACATTTTGGGGATAACATTATGTAAATTAACAAAATGCATGTGAAAAAGTACACATAAGACCATTGACGCGTCGGCCTCCGCCCGGTATAATGCGCTTGTAACCGTTGCATTGTATCTTGAGAAAAGAACAGTAGCACAGGAGGAAAAAAATGAATATTGAGAACAAAACCCGCAACCTGGTACTGGCCGCAGTCTTTATGGCCATTATCATCATCATGGCATTTACGCCTTTCGGGTATATCCCGCTGGGATTCATGAATGCCACCATCATTCACGTTCCGGTCATAATTGGAGCCATTATACTTGGACCAAAATATGGCGGATTCTTAGGATTGGTGTTTGGATTGACCAGTCTGTGGAAAAACACGTACATGCCGAATGCCACATCGTTTGTCTTCTCTCCATTTATTAAAATAGGAGAGTACGGCGGGAATTTCTGGAGCCTGGTGATCTGCCTGGTGCCGAGAATTCTGATTGGAATCGTGGCGTATTACGTATTCAGAGGTATTATGAGGACCCTGAAAGCGAACAAGGCAAGAAGAAGCATCGCTCTGGCTGCGACGGCAGTTGCCGGATCATTAACCAACACACTTCTGGTAATGAATCTGATCTACTTATGTTTTGGAAAAGAGTATGGAGCAGCGGCGAGAGGACTGTCTGAGGGAATCTATGCAGTCATCCTGGGAATTATCTGTATGAATGGAGTACCCGAGGCCATTGTGGCGGGAGTTTTGACTGTGGCCATTACGCAGGCGCTGTTTAAGGCGATGAAGAGATAAGTGATATAATGGAAGATAAAATTAAAATTTATGTTGGAACGCCGGCGGATGCCGGCGTTCTTTTTTTTGAAATCGTAGCATTTATATAGATGCTATGATAAATGCTGTTATAAATGCTGTTTTATCATGGAATCCGCAGTAAGCATGGTTTCAAAAGCATCCATTACCTCCTCCATGCAGGGGACAGGCGGCAGATCTTCTTCAATCATACGGATCAGATAATCAAATTGTTCTCCGGTGGGCTTTCGTTTGCAGGGGACATTAATTACTTCATATTTTTTCTGAGGGTACTGGTAATACTCGATGAAATCACCTTCCTCCTGATGCTCGTGCCTGTCTTTGGAAAAGATCAGGCGTATTCTTCCTTTTGGACCCACAAATTCCTTGATATTCTGGGCGGACAGGGTGTTGCTGTAGCCTGCTTCATAATATCCGATGGAGCCGTCCGACATACGCAGGGTCACGAGACCGTAATTATACTGGCCCTCCGGAACATCCGGTTCACTCCGGGTGCCGATAGCCTGTATATCCGTTACTTTGGCGCCGGTAAACCAGTGAATCACATCTGCATAGTGGACGCCGCAGTCTATGAGAGGAGATACTTCACGAAGCATGGATAAGTAGCGTTCCCAGTTCATGGTGTGATGGTTCTGAACCATCCGGAAGATGATGGGAAAACCAATGGCGCCATTTTGAATCATCTCTGCCGCATGCTGATACGTTTTGTTGAAGCGCAGGAGATGGCCAATTAATACTTTGATTTCTGGATGCTTTTTGACAAGTTCCATGAAGGTACGACCGGATTCCAGGGTATCACAAATCGGTTTTTCGCAGAGTACATGTTTTTTTGATTGAATGCAGGCCTGCAGAATCTCCAAATGGCTTTTGGGCCTGGTGGCAATTATGACAATATCAACTTCATTCGAAGATACACATTCCCGGTAGTCATCGGTAACATGATCAACACCGTACTTTTTCTGAAACAGCAGGGCCCTCTGGATATCACAGTCGCATACATATGTAAAATGTACCTCGTCTTTGTAGTAATTTTCCTGGATATGAGCCTCCCCCATGCCGCCGCAGCCGATCAGAGCGGCTCTGTATTTCTTTTGCATTGCAGCTTTCCCCTTTCCTGTTAAGTTTATGATGTTCTTATCTTATAATAATTGAAAGAAGATGAAAAGGGATACATTTCCACACTCCGTTCTAAACCAGCAGGAGCATGCATTGGCTGATTGGAAAGGGTGCAGGAATATAAAGCTTTTTGTGTTTACGATAAAGACGGAATGTGGTATGATTATCAGGCAGTACTACAGAGAGATTTTAACGTTAATCTGTTCTTTCATAAGAACATCTGATCAAATCGCCGGTTAGGCTGGTCAAAACCGGTTGTCAGGGAATTCCATGGAGGTTCCTCCGAAAATTCTCAGCAAATTTTTGATTTTATACGGGCAGTAAAGGGAAAGGCGGCGGATGCGTATGAATGCGTGGCGGTGATGTTTTTTTTGTGCTGCAAAAAAGGCGAAGTATTGATGAAAGGGGAAAGTGATCGGATGAATGAGTATCACGACATGTATGACCGGATGGCTAAGCGGTGTTTGATGCTGTCAAACCGTGCAATTATTCAGTTTATCAATGGCATTTACGAGGTAAACCATACTCTGGACAGTGAAGTAACGTATAACTGGACGGAACATGAAGATGATGATTTGAGAAAGACGCTGGCAGATACAATTATTACAATTGGGGGAGTCAGCAGTTACCATCTGGAGTTTCAGATGTCGGAGGATGGAAGTATTACGTTTCGAATTCTGGAATATGGATTTAATCATGCTATAAAAAAACAGAAGGATGAGGCGGTTCTGGAATTTCCGGAGCCGTTTGTGAGATGTCTCTATGAGGCGAAAGCAGTGCCGGCAGAGAAGACACTGGAGATTCGGTTCGGAAATCAAGGTGTCTATCATTACAAGGTTCCGGTGATCAAATATCTTACCCTGTCTCAGGAAGAGCTGCATCAAAAAAATATGATTATTTTAATCCCGTTCCAACTCTTAAAACTCAGGAAGGAAATTGAAAAAGAGAGAACTGAGAAAAACCTGAAGGCGTTGAAATACCTGGTCACACATGATATAATTAATTCCATAGCAATGAATGTGGAGGCAGGTAATATTACACCGACTGACGGACGTAAATTAAAGAGTCTGACTCTGCAGTTATATCATCATATCTACGACAAATATCAGGAAGTAGCGGATGAAGGGGTGAGTGAGGCAGTGGAAGAGGCATTGATTCTGGATATTGATATTATTGAGCTGGAACATAAAAAAGAGATGAAGAAGAAGCAGGAGGAAGTCGATGCATTAAAGCTCCTCTTGCAGGGGAAGTCTCCGGAAGAGGCTGCTGAAATCCTGCATATATCTATGGA
>OBXZ01001048.1_pt1 | contig 14908 bp, 11 predicted proteins | sample 1538171 | NCBI WGS metagenome assembly OBXZ01 (sample SAMEA2580161, study PRJEB22360) | human gut metagenome | biome: human gut; feature: human-associated habitat; material: faeces | place: Denmark | collected 2008/2010
AGGTCATCTTCGCGCATCAGCGGCAATAGCTCTGCAAGCTGGCCGTCAAACTCGGTTGCAGCCGCAGCATAGCCATCTACATCGTTGCGGTGGCCATAAACCATATCAAAGTCTACCAGGTTTACGAAGCACAGTCCTTCAAAATCACGTTTTGCAATGTCCAGCGTAACCTCCATGCCATTGTGGTTCGAGGTCGTACGGGTGGTTTCGGCAACACCCTGGCCTGCAAAAATATCGTAAATTTTGCCCACGCCGATGGTGGCAAGGCCTGCATCCTGCAAAAAGTCCAGCACAGTCTTTTTCGGGGGCAAAAGGCTGTAATCGTGGCGCCGCGAGGTGCGTTTGAAATCTGCCGCGCCGGTGCCTACAAAAGGCCGGGCGATAATACGGCCAACACCATGTTCGCCTTGCAGCATCTCACGTGCAATCTCGCAGTATTTATAAAGCTTTTCCACCGGCACAATTTCTTCGTGCGCAGCAATCTGGAATACACTGTCAGCAGAAGTGTAGACAATAAGGTCGCCGGTTTTCATATGCTGCTCGCCGTAGTCGCGCAGTACATCGGTGCCGGAGTAAGGTTTGTTGCACAGCACTCCGCGCCCGGTGCGGCGAGAAAATTCGGCAATCACCTCTTCGGGGAAGCCGTTGGGATATGTGGGCAGTGCACGCGGGCTTTCAACACCCGCAATCTCCCAATGGCCGATGGTGGTATCTTTGCCGGCACTCTGCTCAACCAAACGAGCAAAGCTTCCGGTCGGAGCCTCCGCCGGGGTACCGCAGGTCACCCCTTCAATATTAAACATGCCAAGCTTTGCAAGCTCTGGTGTAGAAAATTTTTCACTTTTTGCAATGGCGGCAAGGGTATCGCTGCCTTCATCGCCAAATGCAGCGGCATCTGGTGCCCCACCAATGCCAAAACTATCCAGTACAATCAAAAATGCACGTTTTGCCATAAATAAAACCCCTTTACTATTTTCTTTTTGTATTGCAATATCATTTATTTGAGAAATTGTATTATTTACGCATTTCTACTCTGATTTGCTTTTATTTCTAAAAGCTTGGTCAGCTTTTGCATTAGTATAACATATTTTTTTAATTTCGTTAAGTGATTGGGATACACTTTCCCAAGATATGGAGTATAATAAAAACAGCTTAGGCTACAAATACATCACACATATATCCATACCATTTTTTCTGCTTTTCGTGGTAAACTAAAGGCAGAGGTTTAAAATAACCTTTTGAGCCAAAAAGCCTTTTACCCGCGCTTTGCGTGAATGGGCTTACTTTAAAATGGATACCAAAAAGAAAGAGGGATCGCTTTGCGCAAAACAAAAATTATCTGCACGCTCGGACCGGCCACAGACCATGGGGACACCCTGCGCGAAATGGCACTTGCCGGCATGAACGTTGCCCGGTTTAACTTTTCTCATGGCACGCATGAAGATCATGCGCGCCGCCTTGCTGCGCTGCGTACAGTGCGGGACGAGCTGAAGCGGCCCATCGCTGCACTGCTGGACACCAAAGGTCCCGAGATTCGTTTAAAGGATTTTGTCGGCGGTCGCGTATTGCTGCGTGACGGCGAGGACTTTGTACTCACCACCCGCGAGGTGGAGGGCACCGATAAATCTGCCACCATTACCTACACCAACCTTGCAGCAGATGTGCGCGTAGGCACACGCCTGATGCTGGACGACGGCCTGATTGAAATGAAGGTCACTGCCATCAAAGGCACTGATATCGTCTGCCACATTGTGCACGGTGGTTATATCTCCAACCACAAAAGCGTCAACGTGCCCGGGGTGCATTTGTCCATGCCTTACCTCAGCAAGCAGGACGAAGAGGATATTGTGTTTGGCATTGAGAACGGATTTGATTTTATCGCTGCTTCTTTTGTACGCTGTGCCCGCGATATTCTGGATATCCGCGAAGTGCTGGATGCACATAAATGCGACCATATCAAAATCATTGCCAAAATCGAAAATGCCGAGGGTGTTGCAAATATTGAAGAAATTCTCTCGGTTTCGGACGGTATTATGATTGCCCGCGGTGACATGGGCGTCGAAATTGATTTTGCCGAAATTCCCATCATCCAGAAAGACCTCATCTGGCATTGCTTCAATTCCGGCAAGCCGGTCATCACTGCTACCCAGATGCTCGAATCGATGATTGAGCATCCGCGCCCGACCCGTGCTGAAATTACCGACGTTGCCAACGCTATTTACGACGGTACTTCGGTTGTTATGCTCTCCGGCGAAACCGCTGCGGGCAAATTCCCGGTAGAAGCTGTGCGCACCATGGCAACGATTGCCGAGCGCACCGAACGTGACATCAACTATGACAAGCGCCTGCGCGCACGTGGGCTGGAAGGCCACATGGGCGTAGCGGATGCTGTTGCTCATGCTGCCTGCACCACCGCTATGGATGTTCAGGCACAAGCGATTATCACGATGACCCACAGCGGCGAGACTGCTCGGCTGGTGAGTAAATATCGCCCCGGCTCCCCGATTATCGCCTGCGTCATCAGCGAGCAGGTCTATCGTCACCTGTCCCTTTCTTGGGGCATTTCGCCGATTGTCATGCCGCTGGCAGCTACCACTGACGACGCTATCGAAAATGCCTGTGCCCTTGCCAAAGAGAACGGTTATGTGCAGGACGGTGAGCTGGTTGTACTGACCGCCGGTGTTCCCATCGGCCTTTCCGGCACTACAAATATGATTAAAGTTCACCTGATTGGATCTTCGCTGCAAAGCGGTGTTGGCGTTGGCAAACTGGTGGGCATTGGTAAACTGTGCATCTGCAAAAGCGAGGCCGAGGTTGCTTCTAAGTATACGCCGGGCGACGTATTGGTACTGCCCTCCACAAGCAACGCCATCTTAAGTACGATGAAAACCGCAACCGCTATTATCACAGAAGAGCCGGGCCTTAACAGCCATGCTGCTATTGTAGGCTTAACGCTGGAAAAACCGGTCATTGTCGGCGCGGTTGGCGCTACCCATAATTTGACAGATGGGGCCAAAGTAGCGGTGGATGCCGAGCGTGGCATTGTGCGTGCTATCCCCGACTAACCACCATGAAAGGACCCTTTAAAGATTATGGAATTGCAACGTATCGCAAGTTTTTCAGTAGACCATACCAAGCTTGACCGCGGCATGTACACCTCTCGTGTAGATGGAGATGTGGTAACCTATGACATCCGCATGAAGCGCCCCAATGCAGGCGAGTATCTCGAAAATGCTGCCATGCATACTTTCGAACATCTGTTTGCTACCTACGCGCGCAGCTCTGCTCTTTCGGATAAAGTTGTCTACGTCGGCCCAATGGGCTGCCGTACCGGCTTTTACCTGTTGGTGCGCGGCATGAGCGAGCAGGAGGCAATTCTACTGGTACAACAGAGCATGGCCTTCATCGCGGCATATGAGGGAGAAATCCCGGGCGCAACAGAGCCGGAATGCGGCAATTACCGTGAACAGGATTTGCTTGGTGCAAAGCGCGAAGCTGCTGCCATGGCCCAAGTTCTGCAAAACTGGACGGCTGAAAAGCTTGCCTATCCAGCTTATCTTGCCTAACCGTAGCGATAGGCTAAAATTACAACCAATAAAAGCCGGAACCACTCCAAAAGTGATTCCGGCTTTTTGTTGGTAAAACTCAAAGCAATTTTGCCAAGGGCGTTCAACGCGGCCAGAATTTATCCAGCCGCACATCACGCATCTGGTCTTCTAAAAGCTGCAAAAAGTCCTGCATATAGGCAGGCACTACTGCATTTTTACGCCACACGGCATTCCAGCCCGTGCGCAGAGCCGGGTCCCCTATCGCAAAGCATTTGGTAGGCCTTAAGTAATTGAAATACCGGTGGTAGCTTTCCATCGTAAAAGCGATGCCCAGTTCCTCTGCTGCCATCTGACAGCCCAGGTCAATATTGGTGATTTGCTGAATATGGCGGGGCTCCACATTAGAATACCGAAACGCTGCCTCTGCAAGAATGCGGATAGAGCGCGGGCGGGGCAGCAAATAAAACACTTCGTTGGCAACGCTTTTCAAGTTCAAGTAAGGCAGTCCGTCTTTCCACTGCCAGTTATGGTTAAGCTGTGCCGCAGTTGCCGCACCCATAACGGCGAGCAGGCGATCTTGGTAAATCGGTTGCACCGTAAGTGCCGGATTTTCTAACGGCTGGTTGGTCACCAGCAAATCCAGCTCTCCGCCATAAAGCATTTTTTCCAAAATTACAGTCGAGTCTTCATGCAAAATGACCTCTACCCCGGGATGCAGATCTTGAAACTGTCGAATTAAACGCGGCATTAAATAAAGGCTGCGGTGGCGCAGGCTGCCCACGTGCAGTACACCTTTTGTGCCGCGCACATATTCTGCCAGCTCGGTTTCAAAATCGATTTTCAGTAGTTCCATACGCTGTGCACAAGACAAATATGCTCTGCCCGCCGCTGTGGGAACCAATTTTTTACCAGCGCGCACAAAAAGCTGGGTGCCCAGGCGCTCTTCTAGATTATTTAAAAAAACGCTAAGGGTAGGCTGTGTAATGCATAATTGTTGCGCCGCGCCGGTCAAACTTCCGGTACGTCCTAGCGCCAGCATATATTCCTGCTCCTTCAAATTCATCTGTCATTCCTCAAAATCATAGTTTTCATCAATGATATTTATAAAAATAATTGTTTTGTTTTTTTATTTTTTCTTCATTATAATCGAAGCAATGGGTCTGTGCAAGGCCTAACTATGTGAAGGAGAGAATCATTATGCTGAAAAAAGCGGAGAATGCAAAATCAAAAAAAGCATTCAAAATGCCTCACACCTTTGTCATCCTACTTATCATTATTTTGGTGGCGGTCGCGCTTACCTGGGTAATCCCCAGCGGTGAATATGCCCGTTACGAAAACGCAAGCGGCACAAAGGTAGTGGATGCCAGCCAGTTCACTTATGTGGATGACGTTTCCGTCAGTCTCACATCGGTACCGTTGATGATTGTCAATGCATTTATCAAAAATGCGGATTTGATTATGCTTGTACTTTTTAGCGGCGGTGCAATTTACATGCTTACCAGTGCAGGTGCCCTGCAAGCGCTGGTCGCCAAGGTGGCGCGGCGGTACAGCCACCGGGTAGAAATTTTCATTCCGATGCTGATGCTTGTTTTTGCCCTGATTTGCACAACTCAGGGTGTCAACACCTTTATCGGCTTTGCGCCCATTATGGTTATGCTATCCCTTAGCCTTGGGCTGGATAGTATCATAGGTGTAGGTATCATATTGCTGGGCGGCGCAGTGGGCTTTTCCACCGGCACATTAAATATCAGCACCACACTGGTGGCACAGAAAATCGCAGAGCTGCCACCTTACAGCGGTATTGCTTATCGCTGGGTTTGCTTTGCTGTATTTTATGTAATTACCTGCGCATGGCTGGTGCGTTATGCAAAGAAGATTCAGAAAGACCCCACCCTCAGCCCAATGTATGACCTTGACCAGCAGAGCGAGTTCAAAAAAGCTGAGCTGGACGATTTCGGCGAGATGGACACGCGCAAAGTGCTCTCTATCCTTTCGCTTGTCGTTGCACTGGTTGTCATTGTTTACGGCTGCATCGAGCTTGATTGGGATTTCCCCGAGCAAACGGCGGTTTTCCTAGTACTGGCTGTGGTCATTGGCCTGTTTGCTGGTTTCGACGCAAACAAAATCTGTACCGAGTTCTTGTCAGGCTGCAAAAAAATGCTGGGCGCTGCTTTTATCATCGGTTTTGCCCGCGCCATTGGCAGCGTACTGAGCGCCGGCGTTATCACCGATACCATCGTTCATGGCCTTTCCACAATGCTCAACGGCCTGCCCGCCGCACTTTTGGGCGTAGGCATGCTGTTTGCAAACACCATTATTAACGTATTCCTTACCAGCGACAGCGGCCAGGCAGCAGCTGTAATGCCCATTATGGTTCCGCTGGCAGACCTTCTGCATGTCACGCGCCAGACCTGCATCCTGTCTTTCAACTTTGGCGATGGCTTCTGCAACTACATACTCCCCACTTCCACCGCGTTGATGGGCATTTTAAGCGCAGGCAATGTGCCCTATGACCGCTGGATGAAATTCATGTGGAAATTGTTCCTGGTGTGGTTTGCAGCCGGCAGCATTATGGTAGTAATCGCACAGATTATGCAGTACGGCCCCATGTAACCCGCAAACACTTTTACGAAGGAAAGAGAACAAAATGAAAGAAAATATTTACCATCTGATAGACGAGCAGCGTGATGCCTTGCTAGAAATGGCAGACTTCATTCACGATAACCCCGAATATGACGGAGAAGAAGTACAGGCCAGTGCTTTGCTGACCGATTACCTAAAAAAGAACGGTTTTGAAGTGCAGCTTGGGCTGGGCAGTTGGTCCACAGCCTTCCGTGCTGTTTGGCATCATGGGCAAGGTGGCCCCCGCATTGGGTTATTGTGTGAGTATGATGCACTGCCCGGCATGGGGCATGCCTGTGCACATCATTTGCAGGGCCCGTCTATCTGTGGTGCCGCTGTTGCGCTGAAAAATGCAGGCATCGGCGAAAACTTTTCTATTGTAGTCTATGGCACCCCGGCAGAAGAAACCCGCAGTGCAAAAGTCAGCCTGCAAAGCGAAGGGTTCTTTTCCGACATCGATGTGGCACTGATGATGCATGGCGGGCCTGACACCTGCGTAGATATCAAGAGCATGGCTCTGACCAACTACACCGTCGTTTTCAAAGGCATCAGCGCTCATGCAGCCCTTGCTCCTGAAAAAGGCCGCAGTGCATTAGATGCCCTGCTGCTTAGCTTCCAGGGGGTAGAGTTCATGCGCGAGCATGTGCGTGACGACGTGCGGATGCACTATACCGTCAGCCAGCTCCCCGGCCCTGTCAACGTGGTCCCGGACCATGCCGTAGGCAGCTTTAGTCTGCGCAGCTACAGCACCGAGGTTCTGGCAGAGGTATGCAAACGCTTTGAGCAACTGATTCACGGTGCCGCCATGATGGCTGATGTAACCTGTGAAATCACCCAAACCAAAGCTTTAATGGGCAAAATTCCCGCTTTGCGCCTTAACGAGTTGGTGATGGAAAATGCCAAAGCCTGCAATGCACCGGGCCTTGCCCCTGCGCGTGAAAAAACCGGCAGCACCGATTTTGGCAACATTATGCATCAGTTGCCCGGTTGCTGCATTCGGGTAAAGTTCGTCCCCGCTGGGACCAGCAGCCATTCGCAAACCTTCGTAGAGTGTGGCAAAAACGAAGACGCACATCTGGCGATTCTCGCCGGTGCAAAAACACTCGCTGGCACTGCAATGGATATTATTACTGTCCCTGACCTGTTGCAGGAAATTCGAGCAGATTTCGAAGCAGGTCGCGCCCGCGTCTAGTGTTATTTCTAAACCCTCCCGACCATTTCGGTCAAACAAAAACAGCAAAAAAGGAAACGGCCCTGTGCGGGTTGTTTCCTTTTTTGCTGTTCTGTTTTTATTACGACTTTTGTTTACGGCAACGTAGATACAGTCAGCCTTTTGGGATTTTAAGCCTTATTTTAAAGAGCTAGCCCAGCCAGTCGCCGTGTTCTTCCAGCAGTTTTTCCCATTCATCATATCGTTCTTGCTGCGCAAAACGTGCATCTTCCAGTGCGTCACAAAGTTCGCCCAGTTTCACATGGTCGGTTGTGTACTCGGGCAGTGAGAGATTGTTTTCCATCTCAGTGATGTCTGCCGCCAGCTTTTCGATTTCGGTTTCCAGTGTTTTTGCACGGGCACGGACCTCTGCTTTGAGGCGGCGCTCTTCTTTTGCGTTGACAGAAGGCTTATCCTGCGATTTTTCGGTTTCTGCCTTTTTTGTTGGCATTGCACTGGCGCTATGCGCAGCCAGCGCAGCAAAATTCTCGTAAAAATCTGCTTGGCCATTTTCTAAATATAAAATAGGACAGCCGAGGCTTTTCATCAGGTAACGGTCGTGGGTAATCATCAGCAAGGTGCCGGTGTAGGCCATAAGGGCCTTGCCTAAACTCTCGCGGGTGTAAATGTCCAGATGGTTGGTCGGCTCGTCGAGAAGCAGCATATTGGGGCGCTCCAGCAACAGCTCTGCAAAACGCAGGCGCGAAAGCTCTCCGCCGGAAAGGCTAGATACTTCCTTAAACACCTCTTCGCCTTTAAAGTTAAACCGTGCCAGTAGGCTGCGAATCTCCAGCTCGCTCATTTTGGGCCATTTATCCCAAATGGCGTCCATTACCCTGCCGCCACGGCGGCGCTGCTGCTGTTCAAAATAGCCCAGCTGCACACCGCTCCCCAGTTTGATGCTACCGCTTTTCGCGCGCAGCTGCCCAGACAGCACCTTCAACAGCGTGGATTTGCCCGTGCCGTTGGGACCTGCGATAATCAGCTTATCGCCCCGCAGCACTGCAAGATCAAGACTATTGACGAGCGGCTTCGTGCCTGCAACCACTTCCAGTTTTTTTGTGGTAAGCACGTCTTCATAGGGCTCTAAGTCATACTCAAACTGAAACTTCAGCTCGTACCCCTGCTGATGCGGGCGATCGGTAATCTCTAATTTTTCAAGCTGTTTTCTGCGGCTCTGCGCCATTTTTGTTGTAGACGCACGCACCAGATTACGGGCAACGTAGTCCTCTAACTTTTTCGCTTTGGCCACGTCTGCATCGTGCTGTTTTTGTTGCAACGCACGCTCCGCCTCTTTTTGGGGCAGATAGGCAGAATAATTGCCTTTATAAATATGAAGCTCATTTTCTTCCATTTCCCAAATGCGATTGGTGACTGCATCCAGAAAATAACGGTCATGCGAAACCGTGAGAATTGCACCTGCATAGGTGTTCAGATAAGCCTCGAGCCACTCCAGAGTGGCAAAGTCCAAATGGTTGGTCGGCTCATCCAAAATCAGCACATCCGGGTTTTGCAGCAAAAGCTTGGCCAATTGCAACCGCGTGCACTCGCCGCCGGACAGTACCGGTATCGGCTTGTCATAGGTTTCCGGGCCAAATTCAAGTCCCGAAAGCACCTTTTTAATCTGCACATCCATATTGTAGGCACCTTGCGCATCAATGACGGCCGTTGCTTCGGCATGAGCATTTAAAAGTGATTCATCGTGCGGGGACTGTTCGAGTGCAGCCTCCAGCTCGCGCAGCTTTGCCATGGCAGCAAGTGCAGGTGCATAGGCGGTGCGCATTTCTTCATAAATACAAAGTTCTGTGTCCAGCGCTGCATTCTGCGCAAGGTAGCCAACTGTTACGCCTCGCCCCAGCGTTACCTCGCCAGAATCCACATAAAGCTCACCCAGAATTACCCGAATCAGCGTTGTTTTGCCTGCACCGTTTTCGCCAATGATGCCGATGCGGTCCTGTCGGTCAAGCGTTGCATTGACATCGCACAGCACAGGCTCTGCGCCAAAGCTTTTATTCACTTTTTGTAGTGTAATATACATACTGAAAAACCATTCCTTATTCTTCACGGCCATCCGTAGCGGCCCTAAAAGCTTAAATTAAATTATATTATCGCCGATAAAAGCCCGTTTAAATTTTCTATTGTTTGACCCTTGTGTGGTATTGCAACAATCGAGCATCGGCGCCACCCTGATTTGCATCAAAAAAAGATACCGCTGCAATGCACAACGGTATCAGTATATCATAATTTAGATGTTTTTGAATAGGCAAGGGGCAATCAAACCTTGCTGCACCAGTGTTTTTCCAGCCACGCCAGCACGTCGGCATAAACTTCTGCGCGGTTGGTTTCATTCAAAACTTCGTGGCGTGCACCGGGGTAAAGGTGCAGCGTCAAATCCTGAATACCAGCCTGCTGCAGCCAGCCATGTACTTTTTTGACACCGTCGCCATAGTCGCCCACAGGGTCCATATCGCCCGAAATCATTAATACCGGTGTCTTTTTATCGAGCTTTTCTGCCCATTGCGGACTGCTGACTTTCTTAAGAATCGTCATCAGCTCGTGGAAGCCACCTACCGTAAATACAAAAGTGCATTTGGGGTCTGCCGCATAAGCGGACACAATGTCTTTGTCGCGGGTAATCCAGTCATAACCGGTAGCTGGGGCTTCTATTTTTTTGAGATAAGTGCCAAAAGCCATTTTGTTTACAAATGCAGATCGATATTGCTTACCTTTAATGGCACCAATGATATTGGTGAGCAGCAAGCCTACACCGCCAAGCGGATTGGGACCGCCAGTACCACTGATAATCAGACCGTCAATGGTGCCCGGCCAGCGTGCCGCATAAGCGCGGGCATAAAAGCTGCCCATGCTATGCCCCAGCAAAATAACCGGCAGATGCGGGAAGCGTTTGTGTGCCTTTTCATTCATGGTGCGCAGGTCACGCAAAATATGCTCATGCCCATCTTTTTCACCAAAGTAACCATCTACCCCGGACGAGCCATCGCTGGTTGCACCGTGGCCAAGGTGGTCATTGCCGCACACGGCGTAGCCATTGTGACAAAGGTATTCTGCAAAGTCATCGTAACGGCCAATATACTCGCACATGCCATGTGAAAGCTGGATAACAGCTTTCGGTTCTACCGTGGTGTCTTCGTAAAAATACCCAATTACAGTATCTTTACCATTCGCTGATGCGAAATCACACTGCTGCTTCGTGATCTTTTCCGGCATTCTCAATCTCCTCCTCAGTTAGGATGATGCGCTTGAGTTCTTCAAATCCACGTGCTACATAAGTAGGTTGCAAACCGGTGTTGTTTTCCCGGTCATTAAAATTGCACCAGCAGGTATCAAGACCCGCATCAATGCCACATTTAATGTCGGCCGAAAGGCTATCGCCGATGACAAGCACTTTTTTGCGGTTAGAAACACCGAGCCGCTCCAGTGCAATGTTAACAAAACGTTTATCGGGCTTGGTAATGCCCATTTTTTCAGAGATGAAAATCCCGTCTGCATAGTCCATAACATGAGAATGGACGAGCCGGCTTTTCTGCGCTTTTTCCACGCCGTTCGTAATAATGGCAATGGTCGCAAAGTCTTCGACATCTGCCAAAAACTCAAGTGCGCCCGGCAGTGGAAAAGCCCCCTGCCCCAGCATGTTCAAATAAAAATCGCTGATTTTATTTGCATTGCCAAGGCGCCCGAGGTGGGCGAGGAATTTCTTCCAGCGTCCCACGAGCACGGCATCTTTTTTCAGTTTACCCTGCTCCATCGCCATCCAAAGCTCATTGTTAATTTCTTTATATGCTGCGAGATTTTCTTCCGTATAAGGAAATTCAAATTCTGCAAATGTTTTTTCCAGCGCCTGTGCCTCTGTTGCCCCAAAATCCAGCAATGTGTCGTCGAGGTCGATCATCAAGCAATTATAATTTGCCATAAAACCCTTCTTCCTTTTCCGGTAAATTGATGTTTACAGATAAAATTCTTCTTTGGTACTGCGCGAAAATAATTTGCCGAAAGCTTCGTCAGCCGAAGCATTTTCGTAAAGAATGCTGTTAACTGTTTCGCAGATAGGCAGCTCTACCCCATGCTCGTGGCCAAGCCGCAACAGTGCTTTTACCGTCGGTGCACCTTCTGCGAGCTTGGTATACGGCTCACCTTTTACCACTGCTTCGCCGAACTTACGGTTGTGGCTGTGGGGAGAAAACAAGGTTGCCTCATAGTCACCCAAGTGGCAAAGCCCATAAGCAGAAAGCTCGTTGCCGCCCATTGCTGCAATCAGCCGTGCAATCTCGCGTGCCCCACGCGCCATCAGCGCGCCTTTCATGCTCGAAAGCCCTTTGCCATCCAGCATGCCAGCGGCAATTCCCATTACGTTTTTTGCGGCAGCACCAATCTCGGTGCCAATCAGGTCAGTACCAATATAAAGACGCAGCAGCTCGTTTTGGAAACCGCTTACAATCTCTTCTGTCAGCGCGCGCTCCTCAGAGTCCACTACCATGCAGTTCGGAATACCGGCAAGAAAGTCCTGCACGTGGCCCGGGCCAACCCAAACTGCAACTTTAATAGCCTGTGTAATGCTTTCTTTCATCACACAGGAAAGGCGTTGGCCAGTTGCTTCTTCAAGGCCTTTCATGCAAAGAATAAAGGTCTTGCCCGCAACCGGGTAGCCATTGATTCGCTCAGCAAATTCCCGCAGGTGCTGTGCAGAGATAGAAATAATAATCGTATCGCTTGCAGCGAGTGCCTCGCCCAAATCGTCACACAGGGTCACGGTGTCGGGCAGAGTCAAATAGTCGTTTTTGCGGGTGTTGCGCAAAGTTTCAAAACTTTCTGAGCCTTTGCGGCCCCAAAGCGTAACATGATTTTTGCGGCTGTGAAAGCTTGCCAGAAACGAGCCCCAGCGGCCGCAGCCAAGTACGGTACAATTCATCGGGTCTACTCCTTCAATTCATCAGTGCAAACACTCAACCGGCCGTCTGTGTTACAGGGCCATCAACCGGGGCCGTGGGTGGTGGAGTTGTAGGCTCTACCGGGGGGGCCGGGGTTGGCACAACGGTTGGGTGTGGCGTAGGCACCGGGGTAGGTGCTACTGTGGGCACCGGGGTAGGGCTGGGGGTTGGCGAAGCGGTCGGTGTCGCCGTGGGCACAGGAGGCGCCGTGGGCACAGGGGTTGCAACCGTTTCAGAATCCGATGAGGACTCCGGCGTGCTCGAGACCACTTCAGAACCGGGCTCTACAAGGTCCGCCACTTCCGATTCACTCGGCATATAGGGCGCCTTCATGCGGGTGGGCACATTCTTCACTGCCGGGCGATCGTCTTTGGTATCCCAGCTGTGCGTTCTAAAATAATAGATAAATGCCGAGGCACCCCGTGCAGAGAGATGAATTCCATCACTCTCGGCGTATTCCGATTTTAAGAACCCATCTGAACCAGCCAAAATTTCAGCCGTATTCAAAAATGCTGTTCCCTTTTTACGCGCCAGCTCCACAAGGCCTTTGTTAAAGCTGTCTATTTTTTTCTGTACTGCTGCGGCATTGCTTTTGTTCTTGCTCACCGGGGGCATTGCCGCAATAATGATATCCGTATACGGGTAAGCGCTTTGCACCGCAGTATAAGCCGCGTCATACTCTTCGAGGAATGCTTTGGTATCCATAGAAGTATTGTTCGTACCAAGCATCATCACAACGCGGCGGGGCTGCATCAGAGACACTGCTTTTACCATTGTTACAGGGTCTTTAAATTCTTCAAACCAGATACATTCGGTATCAGTCACACCCTGAATGCCAAGGCCCACATAGCCTAGCATCTGGTCCAGTGTAATTTCGCCGAAATTAGCCAGACGAACCGTATTGGAATCTCCTAAAAACACGGTTTCTTCCAAATAGTTTTCGCCTGCATCCTCTGTTTTTGGCAGCACAACATCGTTATATCCCTCAATGGGCTTTTCAGTGTAAGACTCACTTTCGGGAGTTTTCGGCTGCTGCTTTTGTACGGCACAGCTAACCAGCACCGCAACCAGTGCAATCACAACTGCAGCCGGTACAACAATGCCAAAAATCAGCTTTCGCCGCTGACGCGAGCTCAGTCTGTCATAATTTTTCACCCTGACGACAAGGCTTTGCCACCAGCGGGAAATCGGATTTTGCTTTTTTTGTTTCAATCAAAACACCTTATATCTCTTAAATTACCGCAAAAAAGATAGCAACTCACCGGTATCTTTTGCAAGAAGCACAGGCGAAAACGCTTCCAATTCGCCCGGCTTTGCATACCCGTAAGCCACACCAATGGCATCAATACCGCAGTTTGCTGCACCGCGCATATCGTCTTGCCGGTCACCGACCAAAACCACTTGTTCCGGCGCCGCGCCGGTGCAGTGCAAAAGGTCTCGCAGCACATCTGTTTTGTTAAAGATGCCCCGTTCTTCCTGTGCACCGCCCATCACATCAAAATAGCGTGCAATGTCAAAGTGGCCCAGCACCAGTACCGCCGCCTCTTTCGGCTTTGCAGTGGCAAGGCAAATGGTAGTCCCTGCTTCTTTCAAGCCTTTCAGCAGCTCCGGAATACCCGGGTACAGCGCAGCATTAAAGATGCCATCTTCATGATAAAACTTCCGGTACAGTGCGACGGCTGCCTCCACTTGCTTTGCCGGCAGATAATCGCCGAACATCTCTCGCAGCGGAGGCCCAAGATAACGACGCAGCGCCGTTTGATTTTCTTCAATGCCAAACTGACGCAGCGTCTTCTGCATCGTCCCGGTAATGCCGGGCGCGGAATCTGCGAGGGTTCCATCTAAGTCAAACAGCACGGTATCGTATCGCATAGTACACCTTCCAAAACGCATTTCGGTTTAGTATACCACTTTATCGCTCATTCGTCAAAAACGCACCACACCGTCGCGGGTAACCTTTGCCATAATAAGAGGGATAGGCTCAGGCTTGGTTTCGCTGAAGGTCATAGCAGAAAGATAAAGCTCTTCTGCACGTTTTGCCTTCTCTTCATCAGAAGTATAGAACACTGCAAGGGTCTCCCCTTTTTCTACCGCATCGCCTGCTTTTTTGCAAAGTGTAATACCCGCAGAAAAATCAATGCTGTCCTCTTTCTTTTCGCGGCCAGCGCCCAGCAGCACGGCCGAAATGCCGACCTGCTCGGTGTTCATACGTGCAAGGTAACCACTCTTCGGCGATTTCACCTCATACCGCAGCGCAGCCTGCTCAAACAAAGCCGGGTCGTCAATCACAGCTGGGTCTCCGCCCTGTGCCACGACCATTTCGCGCAGCTTTGCAAGGCCTTTGCCGTTTTTCATCATTTCTTCCGCAAGTGCACGGCAGGCATCAAAACCACCGAGGCCAGCAAGCTCCAGCAATCCGCCCGCAAGGTCGAGGCAAACGGTGGTGAAATCTTCAGGACCGTGGCCGCGCAGGGTTTCCACTGCCTCGGTCACTTCCATACTGTTGCCGACTGCATAGCCAAGCGGTGTATCCATGTCTGTTACCAGTGCTGCCGTGCGGCGGCCATTGTGCTCGCCAATGG
>OBXZ01001054.1_pt1 | contig 14796 bp, 14 predicted proteins | sample 1538171 | NCBI WGS metagenome assembly OBXZ01 (sample SAMEA2580161, study PRJEB22360) | human gut metagenome | biome: human gut; feature: human-associated habitat; material: faeces | place: Denmark | collected 2008/2010
TTGCGGGTGATTTATTTGCTTGCTGCTTTGACAATTGCGCCAAAGTCAGGGGCTTTCAGCGAAGCGCCGCCGATTAAGCCGCCATCAATGTTGGGCATTGCAAGCAGCTCTTCAGCGTTTTTGGCATTCATGCTGCCGCCGTACTGGATGGTCAATGCCTCAGCAGCAGAATTGCTGTACAGGCTGGCAACCACTTCGCGGATGCCTTTGCAGACATCCTCTGCCTGTTCGGCGGTGGCGGTAAGGCCGGTACCGATGGCCCAAACGGGCTCATAAGCGATAATGACGTTTGCAAGGTCTGCTTCAGAAACGCCCATCAGTGCAATCTTGGTCTGCAGTGCAACCAGCTCGGCGGTAATGCCCTGCTCGCGCTCGGTTTTGCTTTCGCCTACGCAGAGAATTACTTTCAGCCCTGCGGCCAGCGCAGCGGTGACGCGCTTGTTCACCGTCACGTCGGTTTCGCCAAAATACTGGCGGCGCTCGCTGTGGCCGATGACGACATACTCGACACCCAGCTCGGTGAGCATATCTGCGGAAATTTCGCCGGTGAAAGCACCGCTTTTTTCAAAATGAACGTTCTGTGCGCCCACTTTGATATTGGTGCCCGCAGTTTTAGAAACGGCAACCGGCAAATCGGTAAACGGGGTGCAGATAACGACACCGCAATCCGCGCCCGAAACCTCGGGGATGAGCTCGTTGATGAGCTCCGCAGCCTCAGCCGCAGTTTTATTCATTTTCCAGTTGCCGGCGATAACAGCCTGACGTTTTGCTTTATTCATGAAGATCGCTCCTTTATGCAGATTGGTGAAGCGGACAGGTGCAAACGAAAAAGTTCGCTTCGATTAAGAATTCTGGATGCAGTCGATGCCGGGCAGAACCTTGCCCTCGAGATACTCGAGTGAAGCACCGCCGCCGGTGGAGATGTGCGTCATCTTATCGGCATAACCCAGCTGAATAACAGCCGCCGCGGAATCGCCGCCGCCGATAACGGTGGTTGCCTCGGTTTCAGCCATGGCAGCAGCAACTGCTTTGGTGCCCTCTGCAAGAACCGGGTTCTCGAATACGCCCATGGGGCCGTTCCATACCACTGTTTTGGCTGCTTTTACTGCATTGGCAAACAGCTCGCGGGTTTTGGGGCCAATGTCGAGACCCATTTTGTCAGCGGGAATGGCATTCGCATCAACAGTTTCCACAGCGATGGGGGCATCAATGGGATCGGGGAAGCTCGCAGCCACAACTGCGTCGGTCGGCAGCAGCAGTTTTACGCCCTTCTCTTCTGCTTTTTTCAGCATGTCACGGCAGTAGTCTACCTTCTCAAGGTCGACCAGCGAAGTGCCTACTTCGTAGCCCTGTGCCACAAGGAAGGTATAAGCCATGCCACCGCCGATGATAAGGGTGTCCACTTTGCTCAGCAGATTATCGATAACGGTAAGTTTATCAGCAACTTTTGCGCCGCCGAGAATGGCGACAAACGGACGAACCGGTGCATTGACCGCATTGCCGAGATATTCAATTTCTTTGCCCATCAGGTAGCCCACGGCAGTATCTTTGATAAACTCGGTTACGCCGGCGGTGGAGCAGTGTGCACGGTGTGCAGAGCCGAACGCATCGTTGACATAAACGTCTGCAAGAGAGGCAAGGTCTTTGCTGAAGGCAGGCTCGTTTTTGGTTTCTTCTTTACGGAAGCGAGTATTCTGGAGCAACACCACGTCGCCATCTTTCATTGCAGCAACCGCAGCTTTGGCGTTTTCGCCCACTACGGCATCGTCGTTGGCAAATACCACCGGGCGGCCCAACAGCTCTGCAAGGCGCACAGCGCAGGGGGCAAGGCTGAACTTCTCTTCCGGTCCGTTCTTGGGCTTGCCAAGATGGCTACACAAAATAACGCGGCCCCCGTTTTCAATCAGTTTTTTGATGGTGGGAAGCGCAGCGACGATGCGGTTGTCATTCGTGATGACACCGTCTTTCAGAGGGACGTTGAAATCGACGCGCACAAGAACGCGCTTGCCGCGCACATCAAGATTTTCGACTGTTTTTTTGCCGAGATTGCTCATGGTGGTTACTCCCTTTCTATAAATCTGTAATGATGATTTTTTATTTCATACCCTTACTATTATAATAAGGCCAGGAAACATACGCAAGAGATAACGTTAATTATTTAACAAAAACTGCATTCGCAGTAGCAGAAAACAAAGACGAAAACAGGATACCCGAAAAAGCGAACCGTTATTTCAAAAATCCTTCGATGATTTTCTGCTCTGCTTCTTTTTCAGAAAGGCCCAGCGTCATCAGTTTAGTCAGCTGTTCGCCTGCAATTTTGCCAATGGCAGCTTCGTGAATCAGTGCCGCATCTACCGAGCGTGCGGTCAGCTCTGGGATGGCATGCACAACGCCCTCATCCATAATGATGGCATCGCACTCCGAATGGCCGGTGCAGACGGCATTGCCGATGATGCGGCTGCGGAAGGTTTGCTCTGATTTGCCCTTTGCTACGCTGCGGCTGGTCAGCTGTACGCCACTGCCATCGCCCGCAAGGGTAACCTCAAATTTGCTTTCGGCCGTGTCACTGCCGTCGGTCATCAATTTTTCTTTGACCACCAGCTTGGCATCTTTCAACAGGGTTGCTTTGGTGTCGCGAACCGTGATATCCACGCCGCCGAGCTGGGAAGTATCCATTTCCATATAGCTGCCTTCGCCAAGGGTCGCCCAGGTGACGGGGTTGATGGCGCGGTTGCCATTGCCCTCACCGGTGCCAACGTGTTTTTCAAGGTAGACTACACGAGAATTTTTCTCGAGGTAAAAGCGGTGTACGCCGTTGTGCTTCGATTCTTCCTCGCCTTCCACATGCACGCCGCAGCCAGCGACCACTGTAACATCCGCATCTTCACCAATGTAAAAATCATTGTACACCAGGTCGTCCACATTGCTGTGGGTAATGCAGGCGGGGATATAAACGGTTTCGCCCTTGGTGCCGGCCTTGACACGAATGTCAATGCCAGGACGGTCGGTTTTGCTGATGATTTCGATGTTTGCAGTGCTCTGGCGGCCTGCACAACCCGAGTCTTCGCGGATGTTGTAGGCCGATTTATCGGGGATGCCCTTCCAGTCTGAAATAATGGAGAGCAGCTGTTCCGTAATGCTTTTCATAATGATGACGTTTCCTTTCTTGGGAGCTGTGCGGGATTTTGTTTTATCAAAATGCGCAGGGCAGTTGCCCCCCCCCCGTGGCACAGCGATCCCTCTTTCACTCAGTTTTCGGGCGCTTTATCATGCCCGGTGCAAAACGCACAGCTGCTACCGGTGGCCAGCAGGGTGGGGAGCACCTCTTCTTTGGTGCCCTGTGCGGCAATGCGGCCCTGTGCCAGCACGATAATCTCATCTGCAATATCAAGAATACGCTCTTGGTGCGAGATGATGACGATGCTGCCATGGGTTTCTCGGCGCAGCTTCTGGAACACCTCGATGAGGTGATTGAAGCTCCACAGGTCGATGCCGGCTTCCGGCTCATCAAAGATGGTGAGTGGCGCTTTGCGCACCATTGCCATGGCGATTTCAATGCGCTTAATTTCGCCGCCCGAAAGGCTGGCGTTTACATCGCGGTCAATATAGTCGCGTGCGCAAAGCCCTACCTCGGTAAGATGCTCGCAAAGCTCTCCGCGCTCGAGCGGGTGGCCTGCTGCAAGGCTGACCAGATCGCTGACGGTAAGGCCTTTAAAGCGCACCGGCTGCTGGAAAGCGAATGCCACGCCCATGCGCGCACGCTCGGTAATCGAAAGGTTGGTAATATCGGTACCGTTAAAAAGAATGCTGCCGCCCGTGGGCTGCTCGATGCCTGCGATGATTTTCGCAAGGGTGGATTTGCCACCGCCGTTGGGGCCGGTGATAACGATGAACTTGCCGTCCTCTGCGGTCAGGCTGACACCGTTTAGAATGTCTTTGGTATCCTGCACACCATTTTCAGCAGAAAAGGTGATATTTTTGAGTTCCAGCATGAAACTGCCTCCATTTACTATTCAATACGTCCTCATTATACCCCGCGCAAAAACCAATGTCTACTAATTTCATATACATAGAAAGAGTTCTGCACAAAAATGAGACAAAAATCCCGTTTGTAACAAAGTATGGGCAAAAAAACAGCGCAGACGCTACCGCGCTGCGCTGAAAAATAAAAGTTTACTATTTCATAAAAAAGCCTATGGCCCAGTGGTAGACCGAGATGACGACGAAGGCCATGCCCGAGCCAATCAGCGGACCCATGGGGCTGCCCTTAAGTAGTGCCACGCCGAGAAAAGTGCCCACCATAACACCGACAATAACGAGCATGTCGGTTTGGCCCATGGCAATGCCTTTTGCACCGAGCAGCGCTACAAGAATGCCGCAGCCGATGGCGATGAAGCCTTCCGGTGTAAGAAATACGGCTTTTAATTGCTCCAGTGAGTATTTGCCCGAAGCGATTGGCGCGAGAAAGCCGACCGTAAGTAAAATAATTCCCCAGTTGACCCCTTTGGCCGAAAGCAGCTCCAGCACCGGCCAGGTGCGGAAGATGCGCAGCAAAAGCACAATTAAAATAGAAATCCACATGGTTTTGTTGCGGGTGATAACAGAAAGCAAAAAACCGCTGCAAAGCAGAGTTTCAATCCAATAGGTTTTAAAAAATTGCATATAATTCTCCCTGTGGTTTTGCCGTCATAACAATTTCACGCTCAGCGAGCAAATACTTGCCCAGACCCCATACCAACAACTTGCAAAACGATTTCTATTTTCAGTTTATCATAAACTAAGGTAATTAGGCTACCCTTGGGTTACAGTTTTTTGCAGAGGTACCTCCTAGTAAAAAACTGTTATGCATTATATGATAAAGTGGTAAAATAAGGAGATGAAAGAAATAAAATAGGCGCTGCGAAGAAATTGGAAGGTAAAGTGCCGAAAGTGGGGAGATTTTTTTGGAAGAACAGCAGAACGAAAAGTTTCAGCATATGACGCAAACGCCGGTGCCGCGATTGGTATGTGAGCTTTCGGGCCCGACGATTATCAGCATGCTGATTACCTCTTTTTACAATATGGCAGATACTTTTTTTGTGGGCAAAATAAACACCAGCGCCACTGCCGCCGTGGGTGTCGTATTCTCGCTGATGGCGATTATCCAGGCGCTCGGGTTTACGTTTGGGCATGGCAGCGGCAATTATATTTCGCGCAAGCTGGGCAGCCAGGAATTTGAAGATGCTGAAAAAATGGCAGCAACCGGGTTCTTTTCAGCATTAATTGCGGGCGGCGTTTTGGCCGTGGTAGGTCTGCTGTTTTTAGAGCCACTGACCCGGCTACTTGGAGCAACCGAAACCATTTTGCCGTATGCCAAACAGTACGCAGGCTTTATTTTGCTTGGTGCGCCGTATATGACAGCATCGCTGGTGCTTAACAATCAGCTCCGTTTCCAGGGTAGCGCCTTCTACGCGATGGTAGGCATTGCTTCGGGTGCGGTGCTGAACATTGCGCTGGATCCGCTGTTTATTTTTGTGCTGGATATGGACATTGGCGGTGCCGCGCTTGCAACAATTCTCAGCCAGTTTGTAAGCTTTTGTCTGCTTTGGATGGGCTGCAAGCGGGGCGGTAACCTGCGCATCAAACTGGGCAACTTTACCCCTACTGCGGCGTATTTTACCCAGATACTAAAAGGTGGGTTTCCGTCCTTTTGCCGCCAAAGCATCGCAAGTGTTGCCACCATCTGCCTTAACTTTATCGCCGGCGGGTATGGCGATGCTGCCATCGCCGCATTTTCCATCGTCAATCGGGTGGCGCAGTTTGCCTCTTCGGCACTTATTGGGTTTGGTCAGGGCTTTCAGCCTGTATGCGGTTTCAATTATGGGGCAAAACTTTACTCTAGGGTACGCGAAGCTTTCTGGTTTTGCGTAAAAGTAGCGCTGGTATTTTTGATTGCGGTTTCGGTACTGGGCTATGCCTTTGCGCCGCAGGTGGTAGCCGTATTCCGTAAAGGGGATGCAGCCGTACTTGAGATTGGCACGGTGGTGCTGCGCTATCAGTGCCTTGGTCTGCCACTTTGGAGCTGGGTTGTACTTTGCAACATGATGCTGCAAACCATCGGCAAATCGTTCTCTGCTTCTATTGTGGCATTGGCGCGGCAAGGGCTTTGCTTTTTACCGGCACTGTTTTTGCTCTCGGCTGCGTTTGGCCTGCCGGGGCTGGAAATCAGCCAGCTTTGCGCAGATATTGGCTCGTTTATCATCGCTGTTCCGCTCGGCATCAGCACGCTGCGGCAGATGAAATTACTAGAACAAATGGACGCTGCGCAAACATAACATAAATTTTATAAAATCCGGGGCGGAAAACATTGACAAAATAATGACGAGGCATATAATATTAATTACACTTGATAAGTATAGTTTTAGAGATTGGGATGCAGTAATAAAAAAGGAGGCCTTTTATGAAAACGCTGGAACTCACCCCGGACCTTTACTATTGTGGTGTAGCAGACCCCGGCCTGCGCACCTTCGATATTGTAATGCACACCGAGTTCGGTACCACCTACAACTCTTACCTGCTGCGTGCAGGGGATAAAACAGTGCTGTTTGAAACCGCCAAAGAATGTTTTTGTGGGGAGTATTTAAGCGAGCTGCGCACCCTTACTGACCCTGCTAAAATCGACGCCATCGTCGTAAGCCATACCGAGCCGGATCATGTCGGCAGCCTGGCCAGTTTGCTGGAGGTCAACCCGAATATTGAGGTTATTGGAACAGTGGGTGCTATCGGCTTTTTAAAGCTGATTCTGAACCGCGATTTCCGGAGCCATGCGGTAAAAGACGGCGAAGTGATTGAAATTGGCAACAAAACGCTGCAATTTTATGTGCTGCCTAATCTGCACTGGCCTGACACAATGTATACCTATATCGAAGAGCTGGAAGCGCTGGTTACCTGCGACAGCTTTGGTGCCCACTATTGCTGCGAAGGTATTCTGCGCAGCACCGTTCCAAACGAGGCCGATTACCAGAAAGCACTTAAATATTATTTTGATAATATTCTTGGACCGTTCAAGCGCCCGTTTTTGCAGACAGCGCTGGATCGCATCTCTCCGCTGTCGCTGCGCTGGATTCTCACCGGCCACGGCCCGGTACACGACACCGGGATTTCTGAGCTGGTGGAACAGTACCGTGCCTGGGTAACGCCGGAATCCCGCAATAAAAAGCAGGTGGTGGTGGCCTACGCCAGTGCTTATGGCTATACCAAAGAGCTTGCGACCCGCATCTGCGAGGGGCTGCGCAGCTTCCCTGAAGTGGAAGTAGAACTTTATGATATGGAAAAAAGCGATGCAGAAACCGTGGCACAGCGGATTGTGGAAGCAGACGGCTTTTTGCTTGGCTCGCCAACGCTGTTGGGCGACCCCGTGGAGCCGGTGTTCGGGCTGACCCTGCACCTGCATCCCCCGATGATGAAGGGCAAATACGCCGCCGCATTTGGCAGCTACGGCTGGAGCGGCGAGGCAGTGCCGACCTTAACCGATCGGCTTTGCCACTTAAAATGCAAGGTGACGGAAGGCTTCAGGGTTCGGTTCCGTCCCAGTGAAGAAGAGTCTGCGGCGGCACAGCAGTTTGGTACCAACTTTGCAAAACAAATCATCGAACAGGCATAAAATAAAAAAAGCGCACAGCAGAGGTTTTCTGCTGTGCGTTTGTTCTTTTATACAATTAAAATGTTATTTCTTTTTTGCAGCTGGTTTGCCCGCCGGAGCCTGTGCTTTCGGCAGATATTTCTCTTTCGGGATTGCTCGCTCTGCCAGTTTGCGGTCAGTGTTCTCCCGCAGCAGGGCATAAATTACCGAAGCAATCGGCACCATTAACAGCATACCGATGATGCCTAAAGTGCTGCCGCCTACGGTAACAGCCACCATAACCCACATCGCGGGCAGACCAATCGAACTGCCTACCACTTTCGGATAAATCAGGTTGCCTTCAATCTGCTGTAAGACCAAAAACAGAACCACAAACCAAACGGCTTGCATCGGGTTTTGCACCATCATGAGAAAACCACCGACAAAGCAGCCGATAAAAGCACCGAAAATTGGAATCAACGCGGTCACCGAGATAAGCACCGCCACGAGCATCGCGTAGGGGAAGCGCAGAATCGTCATGCTGACAAAGAACATAGCGCCCAGAATCACCGCCTCCAGGCACTGGCCGGTGAGGAAGTTTGAAAACACTTTATTGGAAAGCGCTAAGATATAAAGTGCACGGTCGGTGTGGCGAACGCCCATCCATGCATAAAAAAGCTTTTTGCCCTGTACTGCAAGTTTTTCTTTTTGCAGCAAAATATAAACTGCAAAAATGAACCCGATAAAGAAATTGAAAACGCCGCCTACCACAGAGCTGGCAATATTAACAGTGGAACCGAGCAGGTTGCCGGCGGCACCGCTGGCGATAAAGTTCTTTACGCTGTCCAGCATCTTTTCCCAGCTGCCGTTCGCAAAGTCCGAAAGATATTCACCCAGGGTGGGGAAGTCAACAATCAGTTGATCCGCCCAAACTTGCAGTCTGGCTAAAAAGGAGGGGAAGCCCTCGCCGATCAGACGGAAGGTAGAAGCCACCTCAGGCACCACAATGAAAATCACAAGTACAAAGATCAGCAAGACAAACAGAATTGCAAGCACTAAGCTCAGGATGCGGGGAATGGCGGGGCGCTGCTTCCACCTTGTGCCGCGAAACAGCCAGCCCTCAATTGCCCGTGTTGGCACATTAAGCACAAACGCAATGGCAAGGCCGATAAGAAATGGCGAAAGCAGACGGACTAGCGAATGCAGTAGCCCGAAAAAGACCTGATTATTTACAAGGCACCAGGCAAACAAAATTGCCCCACACAGAATGCCCAGGATTGTTTTTACTGTTTTTTTATCAAATTGCACGAATGCCGCTCCCTTTTGCCGTATTACGACGGCTTTGTTTTTATTATAGTAATAAGTAACATTTACTATACCTTATCCAGAAGGGCGCGTCAATGAACGAACCGGAAGGGTATTGTAAAATTTTTATAAAAAACACTTGACCTTGACGTTGCGTCAAGGATTATACTATAGCCATCGGTAAAAACGCCGCACCAATGCGGCAAGGTAAGAAAGGAACACAGCAGATGGAATACACCGTACAGCAGCTCGCAGAGCTGGCGGGGGTCAGCGCGCGGACCCTTCGCTATTATGACAATATCGGGCTGCTCTGCCCGGCGCGTGGGCAGGCAAGCGGCTACCGCAAGTACGGCACCGCCGAGGTGGACCGACTGCAGCAAATTCTTTTTTACCGGGCACTGGGTTTTGAGCTGGCAGAGATTAGCCGACTGTTGACTGCCCCCGATTATGACAGGCTTTGCGCGCTGCGAGCGCACAAAACCGCACTTACTGAGCGGCTACGCCAAACCCAAGCGCTGCTGCGCAACCTAAACAACACCATACAAACATTGGAGGGAGATAAAACCATGTCTGATAAAGAAAAATTTGAAGGCTTTAAAGCCAATCTGGTGCAGAAAAATGAGCAAGCCTATGGCGACGAACTGCGCCAGAAATATGGGGAAGAAACCATCAAGGAAAGCAACAAAAAAATGATGAACTTAACCCAGCAAGAGTACGATCGATTCGAGCAGGTAGGCAATGAGATTCTTGAAAAGCTGGCGGATGCCGTAAAAGCGAAAAAAGACCCCGCCGGAGAAGAAGGCCGCGAAGTTGCCCAGCTGCACAAAGAGTGGCTTAGCTTCACCTGGCCGAAATATACCAAAGAGGCACACAGAGGGCTGGTGCAAATGTATTTGCTGGATGAGCGCTTTACCGCGTTTTACGAAAAAGCAGCCCCCGGCGCTGCACAGTTTTTGCATGATGCTGTCTGTGCGTTTCTTGCCTAGCAACGTTTCGTAACATCCGCTAAGCAAGAAAACCATAGTGCGGGTCAAGAGTGCGGTGTGGTGAAGAGCTGTCAGAAGCGCTATTGTGCGCAAAATATCAGCAAAACCTTGGTGAAATCAGAAAATTGATGAGAACTTTTGCGTTTTCTCTTTATGCCAAGACGCAGAGTTGAAAATGCTGGCAGAGTGAAACTGCACAAAACAAACAGTAGAATTTTGGCGAACACGGAGGAAGCTTTTCTGCTACAATAAAGCTAACAAAGCGTCGCACATTCTACCGGCAGGCAAAAGCCAAGCGTCAGCATCTAGAAGCTGGCGCTGTGTTACAATGCTTTCGGTGCGTGGGGAAAAGAGCAAGCAGCCCGGCAAGCAGCTGAAAATCTGTTAGCACTTCCGCAGACAAAATTGTGCGAAGCTATAATGAAAAAGCGGTTTTGTGCCGTACAAAGGAGGAAATGCTATGGCTTGCCGTATCCACTCTCTTTTTGAACTCGCAGATGATTATTTGGCCCGTGCGGACTGGCGTGATATTGCATTGCTCAAATTCTGCCTGGCGGCCCTCGGTGTGCTGATTGGCATTTCGCTGCCGAAAGAAAAGCACAAAGGCGCTGCCCTCTGTGCTGGGGCTGTATTTATTGCGACCTATATCCCACTGATGAAAAAAGTTGTGGGAATTATTGGCGAGCGCCGTGCGGAGGCACAGCTGCTGGAAAGAGAAATGGCAGAGTAAGCAAGGGCATTGCCCTGCTATCTGCTCGCATTAAAAAAGAGTACCGCTTTATGACGGTACTCTTTTTTTGTAAACCAAACTGTAACGCTAAAGTTCTGCCGAGGGCATGGCGGCAGGACCGGTGGCTGCCGCTTGCTGTACCGCGCGCTGGCGGTTGATGAAAAAATAGCCGAGCATTAAAATAAAAACGGCACCGGAACCAGCCAGCACTTCCAGCATGTTGCCGGGGTCCAGCACAATATGCCGGGCAATCGCGAAGGATAAAATTTCGATAATGGTCTGCGGGGTGTGCTGCAAAAAAGTGCGTACAAACTCCGCCCCCATCGCCACCAAAAGGGCATCTGCCAGCAGTGAGCGCAGCCCCTCGTCTGACCAGAGCAGCGCGGGGTGGGTGATGTATTTGTAAAGCAGATTGGCACCGTAAATGAGCAGGGTGATGAGCACACACCAGGCAAGCAGATTTTCAAGCAATACCGTGATGCGCGCGAGTGCGCGAGCCGAGTTGAATTTAAAATTGTGCATTCGCAATATCTCCTGATGTTTTCAAAAAAGGCAGGGGCAGTGGTCTACTTCATAAAGCCATTGCCGATGATTTCGCTGGTGTTTGTAACAGTAATAAAAGCATTCGGTTCTACAGTACGGATAAATTTGCGCAGCTCAATTGCCTGTTGGCGGCGCAGTGCGGTAAAAATAATATATTTTTCTTCGTGGGTGTATGCACCCTCTGCCTTGCAGACCGAAGCACCGCGGTGCAGATGGTTGAAAATATAATCGCAGATGGGTGCCGGGTTGTTGCAGACAATCGAAAAATATTTGCACAGATTGATACTTTCGATTGCGTTGTCGACGACAAGCCCTTTGACGCACAGGCCAAGCAGTGCAAACAGACCGGTTTTGATGTCGAACAGGAAAAATGCCGAAACTGCAATGGCACAGTCGGTCAAAAGCAGCGCGGTGCCAATGTTGCTGATTTTGGTGTACTTTTTAAGAATCATCGCGATGACGTCGGTGCCGCCGCTGGAAGCCTCCTGCGTGAAAAGAATGGCCGAGCCGATGCTGGGCAGCGCAATGGCAAAGCAAAGTTCCAACATGGGTTGGTCAGTCAGTGGGGCATTCAGCGGAATCAGCTCCTGCAAAACCGAGATGGAAACCGAAAGCAAAATGCTGGCATAGGCTGTTTTTACACCGAACCCCTTGCCCAGGACAAAAAAGCCAACCACAAGCAGGATCATGCTGATGACAAAGTTAAGCGTAGCTGCCGAAACAGGCATCACTGTTGCCAGGACAATTGCCAGGCTGGAAACGCCACCGAACGAAAAGTGGTTGGGAAATTTGAAAAAATAGATACCCACCGCAGTGAGCAAAGTGCTGAAAGTAATTAAAAGAAAGGAAATGGCGGAATCTTTGTTATAAACTTTTTTCATGCCGAGCGGCCTCCCGTTCTGCCGCAGCTGCGGCAATAAAAGCTGAATCCAGCGTAAAACGCATCCTTAAATAACCATTATTTTACTATTTTACTCTATATTTACAATGTTGCAATATGGTATTTGGATAAAACAGAAAACTACACGAAGCAGCGTTCTTTTTGTCCATAACTATGATATAATAAGACAAAGTAAAAAACAACCGATAGAGAAAACAAAAAGAGAAAAGGCGGTGGGCTTGTGCCAACTGAAACTGAAATGGTGCAAAGTAATCTGAAGTTTCTCACGCTGCTTGCGCGGGAATATCCGACAGTGGCAAAAGCATCCAGTGAGATTATCAACCTGGAGGCAATTTTAAAGCTGCCAAAACCAACAGAACATTTTATGAGTGACCTGCACGGAGAATACGAGGCGTTCACTCATATTCTTAATAACGCGTCGGGGGTTATCCGTAACAAGGTAGACCGAGTGTTGGGCGACAGCGTGTCTGAAGCACAGCGCGCAGAGTTTGCAACTCTGATTTATTATCCCGAAAAAAAGTTGCCCCAGATGAAACAGCGGCAAAGTGACCTTTCGGCGTTTTACCTGCAAACGCTTTATCGGCTGATTGACGTCTGCCGCGTGGTTTCGTCCAAGCATACCCGCAGCTTTGTGCGTAAACGTCTGCCTGCGGGGTTCGAATATATTATCGACGAGTTGCTTCACGCCCATTTTGAGGATCACGACAAAGAGTTTTACTATGGGCGCATCCTTTCCTCGATTATCGATATCGGCCGTGCGGATGCGTTTATCATTGCGCTGTGTGGCCTGATCAAACGGCTTGCAGTCTTTAAACTACATATCGTCGGCGATTTATTCGATCGCGGCCCCCGCCCCGATATTATCATCGACAAATTGATGGTGCACCATTCGGTTGATATCCAGTGGGGCAACCACGATGTGGCGTGGATGGGTGCAGCAGCAGGCAGCCCCGTCTGCATTGCAACGGTAATCAATACGACCCTCGCTTACAACAACCTCGAGGCGCTGGAAGACAGCTATGGCATTAACCTGCGCCCACTGGCCATCTTTGCAGAGAAGGTTTACGGAAACTCTGACGTTTCGCGCTTTTTGCCCAAACTTGGGCGTCCGGCTCTGCCTTATGAGCGCGAGGGTCTGCTGCGCACAGCCCGAATGCACAAAGCCATTGCTGTAATTCTTGCAAAGCTTGAGTATCAGGTGATTTTACGCAATCCGGAGTTTCATATGGGTGACCGGGCGCTGATTAAATTTATTGATTTCTCTACCGGTACCATCGAGCTCGAGGGCAAAACTTATCCGCTTGCCGATGCGTACTTACCCACCGTAGACCCACGCGCACGTGCTGTGCTTACAGCAGAAGAGCGGCAGGTGATGGAAAAACTTTGCCAAAGCTTCTCCGAAAGCGAGCGCCTGGGCAGGCATATCCGCTTTTTGTATGCCAAAGGCAGCATCTACCGCATCGAAAACGGCAACTTGATGTTCCATGGTGCAGTGCCAATGACCGAACAAGGCACCTTTGCAGTTATGGAATTTGAGGGCCGAAATTACAGCGGGCGTGCGCTGATGGATTACTGCGAAGCACGCGCCCGACGCGGTTACTTTGCCCCCGAAGGCAGCCCCGAACGTCAAAGCGGCGGCGATTTTCTCTGGTACTTATGGTGCGGGCGGTCCTCCCCCTTGTTTGGGCGTGACCGCATGACCACCTTTGAGCGGCTGTTTGTAAATAACCCCGCAGTATATGAAGAGAAAAAAGACCCGTACTACCACTTTATGAACGATGAGGCCACCGCCAATGCCATTTTAAAAGAGTTTGAAGTGCGCGACCCGGAAGAGGGCCACATCATCAACGGCCATGTGCCGGTGCGGGCGGCCAACGGTGAGCACCCGGTCAAAGCAAATGGCAAGATTATCGTAATTGACGGCGGGGTTTGCCGTGCGTACCACGAAAAGACCGGCATTGCCGGCTATACGCTTGTCTTCAACAGCCATGGGCTTTCGCTGCGTGCACATGAGCCGTTTGAAACCATACAAAAAGCAATTACCGAAAACCGTGACATTGTTTCTACCGTCGATATTTTTGAAACGGTGCAGATGCGTTTGCTGGTAGGCGATACCGATGAGGGCCGCAAGCTGAAAACGCAGATTGCAGATTTGAAATTGCTGCTTGCGGCTTATCGCCAAGGGCTCATCAAGGAAGGCTAAGCCCGCGCATAGCTGCCTGTTTTTGCGAAATACTATTCATAGTGTAAGCCACAGGAATCAAATAAATGAGGTGAAACTATGAATAGTAGCGATACTGTAGAACTGCTGAAACAATGCAATTCTGGTTCTAAAATGGCAGTAAACGCCCTTGATGAGGTGCTGCCGATGGTAGACAGTGCCAAAATGCGCGACTTGCTGCGCGACAACAAAGCACACCATGCTGAGCTTGGCAATAAGCTGCACGACCTGATTGAAGCGGAAGGCGCACGAGAAGAAGACCCGCCGCTGATGGCCAAGGTGATGAGCGATGTCAGCATCGGTGCCAAACTGATTATGCACCCCAACGACAAAGAGATTGCCAGCATTCTTACCGATGGCTGCAATATGGGTATTAAATCGGTAAATGAGTACCTCAACAAATATGAGGGTGCTTCCAGTCAGGCCAAAAACATCTCCGGAGAGTTAATCGATCTGGAGCAGCAGCTGATGGGCGATTTGACTCAATATTTGTAACAGGAAACTGTTCTG
>OBXZ01001056.1_pt1 | contig 14703 bp, 14 predicted proteins | sample 1538171 | NCBI WGS metagenome assembly OBXZ01 (sample SAMEA2580161, study PRJEB22360) | human gut metagenome | biome: human gut; feature: human-associated habitat; material: faeces | place: Denmark | collected 2008/2010
GAGAGCTAAAAGTTCCTCTGCGATTTGGCACAGGTCTCTTTTGCCGTCGATCAGATGCAGCTGGGCATAAAGCAGAGCATAGGCGAGAGCTGTTGTCTGCTCAGAGTCACAGATCTGTTCTGCATACCGCAGGTCCACAGTCTCTTTGTTGATCTGGAATGCGTCTTTTCCGAGGGTTTTTAATTTGTTCCGGCTGTTTTTCAGGGACGGACGGCTGGGGTTTACAACACGGTGAAAAGAAGGGCTGTCCGGCTTTTCTTTCGGAATTGTTACCGGCGGAAAGGCTTTGGACTCCTCTTTTGCAAAGTCTGTAATTTCCTTTGGCATATAACGGTCCATCTGTAAAATGTGGTCGGCAACCTGGAAATAGGCCCCGGAGCTTCCTGCCACAATGACGGAAGAAATACCGTGGTCTTCATACAGTCCCCGGACCCGTTCAATAAACGGAGTAATAGGCTCATGATCCCTGTGGACCACTCTCTGCATCAGTTCGTCACGAATCATAAAGTTGGTGGCGCTGGTGTCTTCATCGATGAGGAAAAGAGAAGTTCCGGCCTCCATACTCTCGATCACATTGGCCGCCTGGGAGGTGCTGCCGCTGGCGTCTTCAGTGGAGAAAGAAACCGTATCTTTTCCGTTTGGAAGATTATTGATAAACAGGGAAATATCTGTGTTTTTTATGCTGCGCCCGTCCTCTGCGCGGAGTTTTACCGCCGTGTCATCGGTGATGACATATTCACGGCCGTCATTTCTTATATGGTTGTAAACACCTAATTCCAATGCTTTCAGCAGTGTTGATTTTCCATGATAGCCCCCGCCTACGATCAAGGTAATGCCTTTTGGTATTCCCATGCCGGAGAGGGGACCGTGATGAGGAAGATTTAATGTGACTTTCAGGGAGTCCGGCGAATGGAAAGCCACAGCCTGCCTCATCGGACGCGGAGATACCCCGCTCTCCCTTGGGAGGACAGAACCATCTGCTACAAAAGCACAGAGATTCAGCTTCGGAAGCTGGTCACGAATATATTTTTGATCTTCGGCAAGGCTGATCACATCTTCGACGGCGCCTACGTTAAGCTTCTTATAATAGAAGGAAGACAATACACAGTCGGGAAGAAAGTCAAACAGGATTTTGATCAGTTCAAATGCGGCGATGGTCCGGCCCCTGGCAGGAAATCCGATCTCAAAATGGACAGAGATATCACCGGACTCGGAATGGATGGACAGGGCGGTCCGCTCTAAAATCTCCTGCCCGCATCTACTGACAGAAATCAGGCCGCTCTTTCCTGAGCCCTTTGCCTTAAAATTATAGGATTCAAGCTTTCTGCCGAAGATGCGGGTCAGATAGTCCTGCAGTGCGATCCGCTTATGGGACAGGTCAAAAAGCCGGGCAGGAAATCCGGCGTTTCTGCCGGGAATACTGATGCTTACTTTGGAGGGAGAGGCAAAGGGATCTCCCTGTACATGGTCAATATGCAGGGTATAGCCGCCGAACCGGTAGCTTCCTCTGGTGTCTTTATAGGCAGGATAGCCTTTATGATCGATACGCTCTAACAGCGATCTTAAATCATCTGAAGTCTTCATATGTTCTATCACCTTTCAAAATATGAGTTTTTTACCACTATTTCCGTCACGCTTTGAAATGCGTTCCTCCAATAGCGTTAAAATACTTTCGTTGGATAAAGATACTTGTCTGATGGATACCTATCCAGTTGATATTACGTCCATTTTCTGCATGATTGGAGTGAGGCATTCTAAGAGCCGAACGGGAAATCATGTGGAAAATGTCATCATAAGTATCCCACGATTAATTCGGTCAGTCAATCTGGTCCGAGTATTTTTTTTCTTTCAATGGCAAACACTGCGGGCAGTTGATATAATAGATGAAAGGAGGATTAGCCGATGGAAATTGAAAGAGTCTGGGCAGTTTATTTCAGCGCTACAGATACAACGAAGAAAATTGTGACGGTTTTAGCCGGGGAGGCGGCCCGAACACTGCGTGCAGAGTACTGTGAATATGACTTTACGCTGCCTGCTTCAAGAAAGGATCTTCTTGTTTTTGGACCCCGGGATCTTGTGATCTTCGGGACGCCGGTATATGCGGGGAGAGTGCCAAATGTTCTGCTTGACTTTCTGAAAGAGTATATCAAGGGAAATCATGCCTGTGCGGTGCCGGTCACGGTTTACGGCAACAGAAACTATGACGATGCCCTGATCGAGCTTCGGGATCTTTTAGAGCAGAACAGGTTTCATACTGTGGCAGCAGCAGCTTTCGTGGGCGAACACTCTTTTTCGGATACCTTGGGCAGGGGGCGGCCGGATAACAGGGATGTGAGCCTTATAAGGGAGTTTGCATTCGGGCTCTGCGAACGTTTGAAGAGGACTGAAAAAGAAGATTACAGCCGTCCGGTATACGTAAAAGGGATCCGGAAGCCATACAGAGGCTATTACCGGCCCAGAGACAGAAAAGGAAAATTCATTGATATCAGAAAAGTAAAGCCCTTAACCTCCGGGGACTGTGACGGCTGCGGAATCTGTGCAAAAGTCTGCCCCATGGGTTCTATAAGGCGTGAAGATGTTGGGACAGTGGACGGGATCTGCATTAAATGCGGGGCCTGTATTAAGAAATGCCCGAGACATGCAAAATATTATGAGGATGAAGGGTATCTGTACCATAAGACAGAATTGGAAGAACAGTATACAACAAGGGCTGAGCCTGAGATTTTTTTTCTGAATACATAGTGGGAGGAACGGATGATTAAAAATGTGATATTTGATATAAGAAATGTTCTTGCAGATTTTGGGTAGGAGAGATTATTTTTGAGGCTGGGTTTTGAAGGAGAAGCATTTGATTCGCTGGCACCGGAATATAAAGAGCAGATTGACCTGCTCTATGAGCGCATTCACAAGATGACCGAAGAATATTCTTATGCATCCGGAAGAGCCTGTCTTTATCGATGATATGGAGGAAAATATTACCGCGGCAAAACTATATGGATACGAAGGAATCGTATTTAAAAGCAGGAAACAAACAGAGAAAAAGCTTGCAGAGCTCAGCATCTGAAAATAAAGATTGTGCTTTTTATAGTTCGTTTATTAAAAAATATCAGGATATTCTCAGAGAATATGAAATTTCTCCGGAGCTGGTCCCGCTGGAGATTACGGAAAGCGTCATGTCAGAGGCTGAGGTGCTGCTGAGAAATATTATAGATGAACTTCACAGCATCGGTTTTTCTGTGCTTATGGATGACTTTGGAACGGGCTACTTTTCCATGACGATGCTTGGCACCATGCCGATCGATGTGCTGAAGCTTGATAAAAGTTTGTGGACGATATCGGGGAGAGCAAAGGAGAGAAGATCGTAAGGAGCATTATTGATCTGTCGAGAGGTCTGGGTATCCGTCTCACGGCGGAGGAGGTTGAGACAGAGGAGCAGTACAAATTTTTGAGGAAACTGAAATGTGATGAAATCCAGAGATATTATTTTGTAAAGCCAATGCCGGGCGCTGATTTTCAAGCTTTATTGAATACTGACAAATAAAGTACAGAAAAATATACAATAATTTTAAAAAAAAATGAAATTTCCTCTTCCATTTTGGGGCCAGACGTAATATAATAGCAAAAGCGGGGCATGGCTCAGCTTGGTAGAGCGCGTGGTTCGGGACTACGAGGTCGCAGGTTCAAATCCTGTTGCCCCGACTGCTGAAAGCATCAGACGAAAGTCTGGTGTTTTTTCATTTCATAGGAAAGTTCTGCGACCTTCCCTATGAAATAAAAACGCTCTGCGAGCTGTACACAGATGCATAAGGAAATTATTTGACTGCGTCAAATCGTATCTGGCACGCAAAGTTATCAAGACCCTCAAAGAATGAGAGGTTGGGGAGATGAGGTGGTCTTGACCACTTTGTCCTTTTGAAAATCCTGTTGCCCCTTGTTATCTTTTTTTTCACGTCGTATAATAGTATTTTGTGGGGCAGACTGTTTTCTGCCGTTCAGAACAGAGAAAAATAGGGAGAATTATTTTATATGAAGAAGAAAAAATTAGGCCTGCTGATCCGGCTGCTGATCGGTATCACAGCGGGTATGCTGATCGGCTCTGCCGGAGATATATTCGGCGTCGGGGATACGTTTATCTTTAAAGGCGTAATCCGTCTTTTTGTTACTTTTACTACATTGTTCAGTACATTTTTAAATTTTATTATTCCGCTGCTGATTCTTTCTTTTGTGGCCGCAGGACTGGCCGACCTGGGGAAGAAGGCCAATAAGCTGTTTGGGGTGACTCTGCTGCTCGCATACGCATCTACGGTGATCGCAGGGATCAGTGCATTTTTTGCGGGAAAGGCACTTCTTCCTTACCTGATTCAGCGGATCACCGGCAGCGAGATCCAGACCAGGTCTTTTGAAGCCATCTTTGCGATTCAGGCTGACCCGGTGTTCGGAGTTATGACGGCTCTGATCCTGGCGTTCCTTTTAGGACTTGGAATCGCAAACAGTAAAAATGATACGCTGCTGCTTTGTTTAAAGGATCTTCAGGAGATCATCACCAAGACATTAAACAAGATTATCATACCGATGATCCCGTTTTACGTGGCAGGGCTGTTCAGTAAAATAGCAGCCGAAGGGAAACTGCTTCCGACCATAAAGATGTTTGTTAAACTGTATGTGATGATCCTGATCTTTCAGTGGCTTTACATTGCATTTCAGTTTTTGATATCCACACTGTTTACGAAAGAGAACAAGTTTAAGAATTTAAGAGGCATTGCGCCGGCGTATTTTACGGCACTGGGTACACAGTCTTCCGCATCGACGATCCCGGTAAACCTTGAAAGCAGTAAGGACAGCGGTGTGTCAGAAGATATTGCAGACTTTGTCATTCCATTATGTGCGACAATCCATCTCTCCGGAGACACGATCTGTCTGGTAATCGGTTCCATGGGTATTATGCTCGCCAACGGACTGACGCCGACATTGTCCATGTTTCTTCCGTTTATTTTTATGCTGGGTATTACCATGGTGGCGGCTCCGGGAGTTCCGGGAGGCGGAGTCATGGCGGCTCTCGGCCTCATCAAATCTATGCTTCATTTTACAGACCCGATGAGCCAGCTGATCATTTCTCTTCATTTTTCCCAGGACAGCTTTGGGACGGCCTGCAATATTACGGGCGATCAGGCAATCGCTTACATGGTCGACAGCATCGACAGAAAAAACGGAGAAAAGAAATAGGGAATGGAAAAAAGAAAGGAATTATTTACCAATAAGGATTTGAAAAAGCTGATCATTCCGCTGATCATCGAACAGCTTCTGACGGTAACCGTGGGTCTTGCCGACTCCATTATGATCTCCAGCGTGGGAGAGGCGGCGGTCTCAGGAGTGTCTCTGGTGGACAGCATCATGATTCTGCTCATCAACATGTTTTCGGCTCTGGCCACCGGGGGAGCCGTGGTGGCAGGCCAGTATCTGGGTCAGAAAAAGCCCGTGATGGCCTGCAAGACCGCAGACCAGCTGATCTTATTTATTTCAGCCCTGGCTGCAGTGATCATGGCCGGCATTTATGCAATGAGAGGCTTTATCCTCCACGGAGTTTTCGGGGCCATTGAACCGGCAGTTATGCACAGCGCGGAAGTTTATCTTCTGATCGTGACGGCGTCGATTCCGTTTCTGGCAGTTTACAACGGATGTGCGGCCTTGTTCAGGACTATGGGGAATTCCAAGACAGCCATGCAGATGTCACTCTTTATGAATGCTGTCAATATCATAGGCAACGCTGTCCTGATCTACGGTGTGGGAATGGGCGTGGAAGGAGCGGCGATTCCTACGCTGGCATCCCGGGTAATCGCTGCGGCAGTGATCCTTGTGCTTTTGAAAAACAGGAATCAGGCAGTCCATATCAGCAGAAATTTTAATTTCAAGTTCAAAGGTTTTTTGGTCGGCAGAATATTGAAGATCGGTGTCCCCAACGGGGTGGAAAACAGCATGTTTCAGCTTGGAAAGATTCTTGTTTTAAGCCTGGTTGCCGGGTTTGGGACTGCATCGATCACGGCCAATGCAGTCAGCAACATGGTGGCTATGTTTGAGATCATCCCGGGAATGGCAGTAGGGCTTGCGGTGCTGACTGTTGTATCCAGATGTGTAGGTGCCAATGATTATGAGGCAGCCCGGTATTATACAAAGAAACTGTTAAAGATCGCCTACGCTTCCCTGATCGTGTTTAACCTGTTTATTGTTGCCATGCTTCCTGTGATCATCCGGGCATATCATCTGTCGCCGGAGACCGCGGCCATTACAAGAAAGATCTTGCTGTACCACACACTGTGCTGTGTGACGATCTGGCCTGTTTCCTTTACTCTGCCCAATACTCTCAGGGCTTCCAATGATGTAAAGTACACGATGGTCACCGCAATCATTTCTATGTGGATCTTTCGAATCTTTTTCAGCTTTGTCCTCGGGAAATGGCTTGGATGGGGAGTGTTTGGAGTATGGGTCGCAATGACACTGGACTGGGCGGTGCGGGCCGTGCTTTTCCTGATCCGGTACATAAAAGGCAAGTGGCAGTACAGGACGATTTAACTTGACAAGAACGAGACAATCGTGTAAATTAATAGGCATAAGCTATTGGTTTGATAGATAAAAGTTATTAATTCAGAACGAAAGCAGCAATATTCGGAGATTATCATGTCAGCAAAAGGTAAAATGACAAATACATATGGTTTTTCATTTTATTTCTGGGGTTATTATTTTAATCCCGGCTTTTTGCGCTACAATGAATCATCTCCTGAAATCCGGTAGAAAGATCCATCGGTAAAGATCATTTTTAGGACCTGTATTCTTGTAGTGGGATACAGGTCCTTTTTATTTCACAGAAAAGGTTATAACCTTTCCTGTTCGCAGGCAAAAATCTATTTAATTTTCAAGGAGGAAAAGTACAATGATTATTATTTTAAAGAATGACGCAGAAAAACAGCAGGTGGAAGAATTAAAGCAGGAGATGGTATCCCAGGGCTTTGCCATTCATGAATCTGCAGGGATCAACACCCAGCTTTTAGGGCTGATCGGGGACACATCCAAGGTCGATGTCGACCATGTGATGGCAAATGATATTGTGGAGACCGTGCAGCGGATTCAGGAACCATACAAGAAGGCAAACAGGAAGTTCCATCCGAATGACACGACTGTGGATATCGCGGGAGTAAAGATAGGCGGAGGAGAGTTTCAGGTGATCGCCGGTCCGTGCTCCATTGAGACGAAAGAGCAGATGACAGAAGTGGCACAGAAGGTAAAAGAAGCAGGAGCAGGTCTTCTGCGCGGAGGGGCATTTAAGCCGAGGACATCACCTTACGCTTTCCAGGGGCTCCACGATGAGGGGCTCAGGCTTCTGCTGGAGGCTAAAAAAGCCACGGGTCTTCCCGTGGTGACAGAGATCATGGATGCCAGCCATCTTCCTCTGTTTGAGGGTGTGGACCTGATCCAGGTGGGAACCAGAAATATGCAGAACTTTGAACTGTTAAAAGAACTTGGCAAGATAGATAAACCAATTCTTTTAAAGAGAGGAATGGCCTGTACCATTGACGAGTGGCTTATGAGCGCCGAGTACATCATGGCAGGCGGGAATGAGAACGTGATCTTGTGTGAGCGGGGGATCAGGACTTACGAGACCGCGGTGAGAAATACGCTGGATCTGTCCGCCATTCCGATGATCAAGAAGAAATCCCATCTCCCGGTTATCGTAGATCCTTCTCACGCCACAGGCATCCGTTTCATGGTAGAGCCTATGGCCCTTGCCGCCATTGCGGCGGGCGCCGACGGCCTGATGGTAGAGGTACACAACAATCCGGCCAAGGCACTCTGCGACGGCCCTCAGTCACTGACACCGGAAGGATTTGACCATATGATGCAGAAGGTGATGAAAACAAGAGACTTCTTTCAAAATTTATAATCTTTTGTTATACTGGTTCCAGACTTATTTGAAAAGAAAAGGAATCAGGACAAAGGAGCAGCAAAATGAAAGTAATCGTCGGACTGGGCAATCCCGGAAGACAGTATGAACGGACCAGACATAATATCGGCTTTGCAGCCATTGATTATATTGCCGGGAAAAACCAGATAGAAATTTCTTCAAGAAAGCATAAGGCGCTCATCGGAAGCGGATACTTAGGAGGACAGAGGGTACTGCTCGTAAAGCCGCAGACCTTTATGAACTTAAGCGGGGAGAGCCTTCGGGGAATCATGGACTTTTACAAACTGGAGCCTTCAGACTTTATTGTAATATTCGATGATATTTCTCTGGACGTAGGGCAGCTCAGGATCAGGAGAAAGGGCAGTGCCGGAGGCCATAACGGGATCAAGAGCATTATCAGCCATCTGGGAAGCATGGATTTTCCGCGGGTAAAAATAGGAGTCGGAGAAAAGCCCAAGGGATATGATCTGGCAGACTACGTGCTGGGCCATTTTTTAAAGAATGAACTGGAAATTTATGATGATGTGTTTCCGGATGTGGACAATGCGGTGAAACTTATGGTGATAGATGACATATCCGGGGCTATGAACCAATATAATAAAAAAGCGAGGAAGTAACCGCAGCAGAAAGTAAGGAATGAGACGTGTTAGATCATATTTTTGAGAATGATGCAGTGTTTGAACAGATAAAAACAGGCCTTGAGAACAATCAGGGCCCTGTTTTAGTGTCAGGATGTACGGACGGGGCAAAAGCCCATCTGGTCAGTGCACTGAGAGGAAAAAAGAAGCGCGGTAACTATAAGGTGATCGTGACAGCAGATGAGAATAAGGCCAAGGAGTGGGTGGAAAACTATCGGTTCTTCGGGGAAGACGCCGTCTACTTTCCTGCCAAAGACCCGCTGTTTTACAGCGCCGACATCCATGGAAATGCCATTGCAAAAGAACGGCTCAGGGGGATCGAGAGTATCATCAAAGGACAGGGAGGTGTCTTCGTCCTTTCTGTCGACGCCCTGATGGACCGGGTTGTACCCCTTGCGGAGATCAAGAAAAACCGGGTGATGATCAGCCTGGAGACAGAGGTTTCCGAGCAGGAGATTACGAAAAAATTTACCGCTATGGGGTATGAGAGGACTCCATTTGTAGAGGCGGCCGGAGAATTTGCGGTCAGGGGCGGGATCATCGACATTTACCCGTTTACATCGGACTGCCCGTACAGGATTGAACTCTGGGGGGAGGAGGTCGATTCGATCCGCAGTTTTGATGCCCAGAGTCAGCGGTCCATTGAAGAAGTAAAGAGTCTGACGGTCTATCCTGCCACGGAGATTGTTTTAAGCGAAGAACGGATCTCACAGGGACTAAAAAAGATCGAGGCCGAGTATCAGGACTTGAAAGAGACGTTCCACAAAGCCTTTGAGACGGACAAAGAGGTCAGGCTCACGAAGGAATTTCAGAGGATCAGAGAAGAGCTCTCGGAACTTTCCATGCTCATCGGAGTAGAAGGATATCTTCCGTATTTTTATGACAGGCTGGTGTGTTTCCTTGACTATTTCCCGAAAAATACCGCGGTCTATGTGGATGAACCGCAGCATGTGGAAGAGAGGGGACGGGGCTTTTTCCTGGAGTTTACGGAGAGCATGAAAAGCCGTCTGGAGGCCGGATATCTGCTGCCGGGACAGATGGATACGGTAGCTTGTTTTGACGAGACTCTGAACCGCCTGCTGAAACAGCCGGCCGTTTTCTTGGCTTCACTGGCATCTGAGGTGAAGGCTGCGAAGGCGGCAGACACATTTTTCATGGAGACAAAGTCTGTCCAGTCCTACAACAACAGCTTTGAGCAGCTGATCAAGGACCTGAGAAGGTACCAGAAAAAAGAATATCGGATTCTTGTTGTCTCCCCTTCGGTGACCAGAGCAAAGCGCCTGGCTGAGGATATGAGAGACAGCGGACTGACTGTCACATACGATAAGAAACCGTCAGAAGATATGGTTCCCGGACAGATCGTCATCACGCCAGGCAAATTAAAGAGCGGCATCGAATACCCGGAGACGAAATGGGTGCTGATCTCTGAGAGCGATATTTTCAGCGGAAGGAAAGAAAAACGCAGGAAGAAAGCCGCTTTTAAGGGAAAAGGCGAGAAGATAAAGAACTTCGCGGATATTTCCATCGGCGACTATGTAGTTCATGAAAAGCACGGCGTCGGAATCTACCGGGGAATTGAAAAAATCACCGTAAACAACGTCGAGAAGGACTATATCAGCATCGAGTATAAAGGCGGGGACAATCTGTTTATTCTTGCCTCGGCCCTGGACCAGATCGCAAAATACGCCAGCGCCAATGCAAAGAAACCCCGGCTTAACAAGCTGGGAGGGAATGAGTGGAAGAAGACCACGAAACGGGTCAGGGGCCAGGTGCGTGAAACCGCCAAAGAGCTGGTGGAGCTGTATGCGGTCCGGCAGGCCAAAGAAGGGTATGTCTATGATAAAGATACGGTTTGGCAGAGAGAGTTTGAGGAAATGTTTCCTTATGAGGAAACGCAGGACCAGCTCAATGCCATAGAGGACGTGAAGCGGGACATGGAAAGTACGAAAATCATGGACCGGCTCATCTGCGGGGATGTGGGATACGGAAAGACGGAAGTAGCCATCCGGGCGGCCTTCAAGGCTGTGACCAACGGAAAACAGGTGGCATATCTGGTGCCCACTACGATCCTTGCCCAGCAGCACTACAATACATTCTGCGAGCGCTTTCAGAATTATCCGATGACCGTCAGGGTGATGTCCAGATTCTGTACTCCCAGGGAACAGAAAGAGACGATGGAAGGCCTGAAAAAAGGAATCGTGGATGTGGTCATCGGGACACACCGGCTTCTTTCCAAAGACGTGAAGTATAAAGACCTGGGACTTTTGATCATAGATGAAGAACAGCGTTTCGGCGTGGGACATAAAGAGAAGATCAAGACACTGAAGAAAGATGTGGACGTGCTTTCTCTCTCCGCAACACCGATTCCGAGGACGCTGCATATGAGTCTGATTGGGATCAGGGATATGAGCATTTTAGAGGAACCTCCCCACGACCGAAGAGCGATCCAGACTTATGTGATGGAATACAACGAGGAGCTCGTAAAAGAAGCAGTCCACCGGGAGATGACGAGAGGCGGTCAGGTATACTATGTATATAACCGGGTCAATAACATTGCGGAGATCACGAGTGAGCTTCAGAAACTCCTGCCCAATGCAAAAGTGGCATTTGCCCACGGACAGATGCGGGAGAGGGAACTTGAAAATATCATGACGCAGTTTATGGAAAAGGAGATCGACGTGCTCGTCTCCACGACTATCATTGAGACCGGGCTGGATATACCGAACGTGAACACGATGATCATTCATGACGCCAACCAGCTGGGACTTTCCCAGTTATATCAGCTAAGGGGACGCGTCGGGCGCTCCAACCGGAACGCATTTGCATTTTTAATGTATAAAAGGGACACTTTATTAAAAGAGACAGCGGAGAAAAGGCTCCAGGCGATCCGGGAATTTACGGACCTGGGATCGGGATACAAGATCGCCATGCGGGATCTGGAGATTCGGGGAGCGGGAAATCTGCTGGGGGAAGAACAGTCCGGCCATATGGAAGCGGTGGGATATGATCTGTACTGTAAGATGCTCAATGACGCAGTGCTGAGACTCAAAGGTGAACTTTCAGAGGATACGGATTTTGACACGACACTGGATCTGAATATTGATGCCTTTCTTCCATCCGCCTATATCAGAAACGAAGTGGAGAAGCTGGAGCTTTATAAACGGATATCTGCCATCGAGACGAAGGATGAGCTGGAAGATATGCAGGATGAGCTCCTGGACCGTTTCGGCGATCTCCCGGCAGCGGTGGTCAATCTGCTCCATATCGCTCTGTTAAAATCTATGGCTCACCACGCCTATATGACGGATGTGAAACAGAAGGGCGAGAAAGTATTCTTTGAGATGAATCCGGAGGCAAATGTGCAGGTGGAGAAGATCCCGGATGTGCTGAACGAATTTCCGAAGGAACTCTCTGTCAGTGCCAGGGAGCATCCTGTATTTGTACTGGATCTTTCATCCGCGAAGAAAAGCGCATGGCTTTCAAAGATTGAACATTGTGTGAACTCATTGGATGCGTTGATTATCAGATCGTAATGTAGTATAATCCAAAATGGAAATAAATTAAACGGAGGAAACGAAGAATGAAACGTGTAGCGAAGAAGATCGTATGTCTTGCGGCGGTTATGGCTTTGTGCGCGGCCTTATTAGCGGGCTGTAAGAAGCAGGATGACAAGACGCTGTTTGAATATGCAGGAAATGAGGTGACCTATAAGGAAGCCCATGTATATGCCAGGATCATGCAGTACAGCGCAGAGCAGCAGTACGCATCCTATTTAGGCGATAAACTGTGGTCTACCCAGGTCGGTACCGATAAAAAGGGCAAAAAGATCACAATGCAGGATTCAATTAAAGACAATGTCATCAACCAGATCAAGACTGTAAAAGTATTGGCCGACCACGCAGATGACTACAAGGTAAAGCTTACTTCGGATGAGAAGAAACAGCTGGACGAATCCGTAAAATCTTTTACAAAAAATGAACTTGGAAAACGTGTGATGAAGGTGACCGGGGCAGACAAAGATTACATCAAGGAAATTCAGCAGGAAAATCTGATCGCCCAGAAGGTTATGAATGCGATCATTGAAAAGGCAGATGTGAAAGTGACAGACGACGAAGCGAAGACCGTAAAAGTATACAAGCTCGTTTTCACGACGAAGAAAACAGACAGCAAGACCGGCAAAGAAGTAGCTATGACTGCAAAAGAAAAGGCAGCTCAGCAGAAGAAAGCAAAAGAAGCGTTGAAGGCGATCAGGAAAGGTCAGAGCGTCAAGGCAGTAGCCAAGAAGTATAAAGTCGACACAGACAACGAAGAAAGCTACACAAAGGGAAAAGCAGCTCTCGGAACCAAGTTTGAAGATGCGGCTTCCAAATTAAAGAAGAATCAGGTCAGCGGCGTAGTCGAGACAGACGATGCGTATGTCATTATCAAGATGCTGAACCCGAATGTAAAGAGTGAGCTTGCCACATCCAAGAGTACGCTTCTGCAGGAAAAACAGCAGGAAGCATACCAGAAGGTATATAAAAAGTGGACGAAGGATGCAGACAAGGAGTGGGACGATGACAAGAGCATCGATCAGGAACTGTGGAAAAAGATCACATTTAAGTATAAGGCAACGACTACAGCTACCGAAAAAACGACCACAGAAGCCACAACCACAGCAAAGCAGAAAGCAACGACAGAGAAGAAAAAGTAATACAGCTCTTTGTGAAAGGCAGCCCATGATCCGGCTGCCTTTTTCGTAAAGATCAGAGAAAAGGAGGCAGTGTATGGAATTTCAGATCGGCGATGTGATCAAAATGAAGAAACCTCATCCGTGCGGGAGCAATGAGTGGGAGATATTGAGGGTCGGCATGGATTTCCGGCTGAAATGTACGGGCTGCGGCCGGCAGGTAATGGTGTCAAGGAAGCTCGTGGAGAAGAATTTCAGGGGATTTGTGAAAAAAGCTTGCGGTTAAAAGGAATTTATGGTAACATATCAACTTGTGATATATAAATTTATCCTTGCTCTTGGCAGAAGATCAAGAGCCGAAAAGACCAGAAGGAGGTGCAGATAACATGAGTAAATATGAACTCGCATTAGTCGTGAATGCTAAGATCGAAGACGAAGCAAGAGCGGAAGTAGTGGAAAAAGCAAAAGCTATGATTACAGAAGCAGGAGCTGAGATCACGAATGTCGATGAATGGGGAAAGAAGCGTTTAGCTTACGAGATCCAGAAGATGAGAGAAGGATACTACTACTTCATCCAGTTCGACGCAGAGACAGAAGTTCCGGCTGTTTTAGAAGAAAAACTTCGAATTACAGAAAATGTATTACGTTATTTAGTCGTAAAACAGGATGCCTAACACTTTGATAGGCAGGAGGAATCCAATATGAATAAAGTGATTTTGATGGGCCGTCTTACCAGAGACCCGGACGTGAGATACTCACAGGGTGAGAGAGCGACGGCAGTTGCAAGATATACTTTAGCTGTAAACAGGAGATTCAAGAGGGATGGCGAACCGGATGCAGACTTTATCAACTGTGTCGCATTTGGACGTGCCGGCGAATTTGCCGAGAAGTATTTTCGCCAGGGAATCAAGATTGTCATCTCAGGAAGAATCCAGACAGGCAGTTACACCAACAAGGACGGAATCAAGGTCTATACCACCGATGTTATTGTAGAAGAACAGGATTTCTGCGAGAGCAAAGCGGCAACTGACCAGTACAACGGAGGAGGAATGCAGACAGCAAATCCTTCGAAACCGCCGCAGCCGAGCCAGGCCGCAGGAGACGGTTTTATGAACATTCCGGACGGATTGGAAGAGGAACTGCCATTTAGTTAAATTAGGAGGTTTAATCATGGCTTATAATAGAGGTGATTCTCCAAACAGGAGAAGAGGCGGACGCAGAAGAAGAAAAGTATGTGCATTCTGTACAGAAGCCGATGCCGTTATCGATTACAAAGATGTAGCGACATTAAAGAAATATGTTTCTGAGAGAGGCAAGATCCTGCCGAGACGTATCACAGGAACATGTGCAAAGCATCAGAGAGCTGTCACAAGCGCGATCAAAAGAGCAAGACATCTCGCTTTAATGCCTTACACACAGGACTAAAAAAAGACAAGCCGCCG
>OBXZ01001059.1_pt1 | contig 14655 bp, 11 predicted proteins | sample 1538171 | NCBI WGS metagenome assembly OBXZ01 (sample SAMEA2580161, study PRJEB22360) | human gut metagenome | biome: human gut; feature: human-associated habitat; material: faeces | place: Denmark | collected 2008/2010
CCGCGTACTGAACAGGGGAAGCCATGCCATCCGTCCCCCGCTGTCCCTGATAGATTACGTAATCTCCCTGCACCGCCAGGCTATCCATGCTTCCATCCTCGGTAAAGACCATAAAGCTCTGCCCGAACTGCTTTAAATCCAGGTTGATAAAGGCGTACCCCACCTGTTCAAACGTATAGGTATCCACCAGGGAGAACCCGTAGGTAATCGTCCTGACACTCTGCTGGTTGATCACGGTCTCGTAGACCGGTGACAGCATATTTTTAATCTTTTCCGCCTTCATGGCCTCAGCAAAGCCTTCGATCCGGCTCATGTAATTCTCATTATATCCGGCGCCGCTGTAGGCGTTATTCTTGTTGGACAGATAAGTAATGCTGGAGACGTAGGGATTGATTTTCGCCGACATCACATTTTTTCTCAGCTCCCGCAGAGTGGTGATGTATTCCGGCCGGTCCATGTTGAAATCATTTTTCACATACTGAATAATGTCCGGATAGACCAGATACATGGCTGAAGTGGTCTTCAAATGGTTCACAATGGTCTCCAGCCGGTCATCAATCATCTCATTTGCCTGCGTCATGTTCACGATGCTTCTGTCAATCTCCTCCTCCATGCTTCTTCTCAGCACAAGACTGACCAGGATTGTTAATGGAACCAGAATTACGACGAGACAGGCCGCCAGAATCTTTCTTTGAAGCGGAATATGTTTATACCAGTTCATCCCCCCACCTCTCTATACGGATTCCCGGAGGCATACCTCGCAGGGTACGATCACGGTCGGCTCATACGCTTCATTCCCCAGAATATCTGTCAGCATCCTGGCCGCCAGAAATCCCTTGTATTTCTGGTTCTGGCGGATGGTTGACAGCTTTGGTCTGGCGTATTCGCTGCTTAAGAGTCCATCAAATCCAAAGACGGAAATCTGTTTCGGAATCTTTATGTGCTGCCCCCGCAGTGCGTTGATGACTCCCAGGGCCATCAAATCGCTGGCGCAGAAGAATCCGTCGATCCTCGGCTCCTTCTCCATAAGCCGAATCGCCTGCTCATGAGCCATGTCGTAGCGGAAATCGCCCTTCACAATCCATTCCGGCCTGACCGTAAGCCCCGCCTGACAAAGTGCCTGCCTATATCCCTCTTCCCGCTCCTTTTCCACGATGGAATGGCCGCTTCCGGTTATCATGGCAATGCGTTTCCGGCCGCGTTTCACCATGTGTTCCACGGCAAGTCTTGAATAATAGGCATTGTTGACGATAACGCATCCCTTTCTCTCCCCTGTATACGGAATATCGATGAAGACACAGGGAAAATCCCCTTCGGCCAGCTTCTTAACCGCCGGTTCATCGTAATCCGCATTCATCAGGATCATTCCTCCCGCCCCCCGCTGCCTGCAGTACGTCTCGAAGCATTCCGGGCTGTTCTCCATCATATATACCACGGTCTCGTAACCGTTCTGATTGGCAAATGAATTCACTCCCTGCATAATACCAAAGAAAAAGGAGGAGTTCTCCGTCTGCTCGCTGACCCCTGTCACGACAACAGCCAGCTGCATCGGCTTCTTAGCAGATAACGTCTGTGCCGTCAGATTTTTCACATATCCCATGGCCGCGGCCGTCTGGCTCACGCGCCGTTTCGTCTCCTCGCTGACGTCCTGTCTGCCGTTAAGCGCCCGGCTCGTCTGTGACACCGACAGGCCGCAGGCCTTTGCTACATCCACCAGTTTTACCATACCGCACCTCCTCATGATCCACTGTGATCTCAAACCTTTCGCCTTTCCAGACAAATGAAAATGAAACACTTCGCCAGGATTCCGGCAGATGGGGTTCCATCGCAAGACGCCCATCCTTTACCGATAATCCGGCGAACCCCAGAACGATACACTGCCAGATTCCGCCCATTGCCGCCGCATGAATTCCCTCTGCGGAGGACAGCCCGCCGTTTAAATCCACTCCGGCGGCCTTCCGGAACAGCCGGAAGCTTTCCTCTGTCATACCGAGGCGGGCCGCCGTCATGCTGTGCACATTAAAGCTTAAGGATGAATCGTGAACACAACGCGCTTCATAATATTGATAATTTTTAAGAATAATATTCTCCGGAAACAGGTCCGGCATCGAGGACAGCAGCATTACCACATCTGCCTGCTTTAAGACCTGATATCCGCAGAGCTGTTCTACATTAAAGCTTTCCAGAATCTTCCTCCCACCCTTTTTAAACGGCGTCAGGTCCAGTTCCGGCAGATTTAAAAATACCTCATCCTGCGGAATGATTCCCCTGCCATCCGGCTTTGGAAGCGCCAGCTTCTCCGCCCGGTCCTTCATCCATACTTCTCTGGAGACAGCGCCCGTCTTCTCCTCCAGTGCTTCCAGAAGATCCGTCTTACCTGCCTGCCGGAGCCTTTCCAGGATGCGGAGCGCCTCATTGATATTCCATGAAGCCATATAATTCGTATAGGCATTGTTGGATACGTGTTCACTGTATTCATCGGGTCCGATCACGCCGTGTATCTCGTACTGTTTCTTCTCTTCGTTCCACTCCGCGCGGGAAGCCCAGTACAGCGCCGTCTCCAGTATCATCTCATAGCCGCATTCTTCCATAAATGCGGTATCGTCCGTGGCTTCAAAATACCGATGGACCGCGTACGCAATATCCGCATTGACATGAATCTCCTGGGTACCGGTATAGATGGGAATCGGCTTTCCCGTCACCACGTCGGGCGCTCCCTCTGACGGTGTGACCTCTCCGTCTGTAATCCAGGCGCTCTCCCATGGGAACAGTGCCCCCTCACATCCGTACTGCGCCGCCTTTTCCTTCGCCTTCGGCAGCGTGAGATAGCGGTAGCGCAGCAGCCGTCTGGCCACCTCCGGCTCTGTGTACAGCCAGGAGGAGAAAAGGAACATCTCCGTATCCCAGAACGTATGGCACTTATAGGCCTCCCCGGACAGCCCCTTCGCACCGATATTCATCCGCTCGTCATGCACTGGCGTCATGATTCGCAGGTGGTAAAGGGCAAATCTGGCCGCACAGGAATCAAACACCTCGTCGCTGTCAATCCGGATATCATGTAAGTCCCAGTACCTTTGCCACGCCTCGCCGCTCTCTTTAAGCGAATGCTCGAATCCTGCTTTGGCGGCAGAGCCGGATCCCGTCTTCGGCGGCGGCGGCCGCCAGTGCATTGGCATCATCCACTATGGAAAGGCTCTTGTGTTTCCCACACGCTGTCTCTTTGAAAGGTGTATCTGCAAAAGGGCTTTCGCCGTCCCAATACTCTGCATCTCTGGAGGTATAAAAAGCGGCCGCATTTTCAAGCACGATCTCCTCCCCTTTTTCCGCGGAAATATGGTAGAGCGTTCCAATCCTGCGCCGGTCCATGTCAATGGAAGCGCGGTATGATCCTGCAGTCAGCCTCGGAGCGCAGGCAGCGGCAAAGCGCACCCCTGAATCCCACGCCTGAAACGACAGTTCCTCCCGCTCTCCCGGAACGCAGTGCCTCGTACCTTCCGTAAAATGCTGGGCCCCGCTGTTACTCACCTGTCCGTTGATTCCGGTCCTGATCTCCAGCTTTGCCGGTTCCTCCAAAATCAGAGACAGTCTCTGCATCAGCAGGTGGCGGTTCTTTAGCGACACAAACCGCTCCATCTTAACCTTCACCTGTTTTCCCTGTTCCGTTCTGTATGTAAAGTGCCTCTCAGCCAGCCCGTTATCCAGATGAAGCACGGCACAGTAATCCTCATGATTTCTTCCGCTCAGCTGGAGCAGCTCCCCGTCAATGGTAATCTCCTTTCCCATCACATCCGGAAGATTCGGAAGCTCAGAGACCTCGCCAAAACAGGAATCATACGTCCCTGCAATAAACGTATCGCGTTTCTGCCCGGGAACCGGCTCATCCACCGCGCAGCGTACCCCCAGATACCCGTTTCCCTGGCAGAACAGCGATTCCATCTGGGGCTGCCACGCCCGATCCCACCGGGATACCGACACGCTCCATTCCCCCAATTCTATTTTTTCCATAAAATACCTCACTTTTCCAAAACGTTTGTGGTACAAATATGATTCTATTATTGCAATATTACACGTAAAAGTCAAATATTTTATATAGAATATTTACTTCTTTTTCAAATATGAATGAAAACGTTTGTGGGATCGGTTATCTCATGCTACAATAGCGTTAAAAGGAGGGGATTTCAATGAAAGAAACTTGGTGGAAAGAGGCGGTTGTCTATCAGATTTATCCGAGAAGCTTTATGGATTCCAATGGAGATGGAATCGGAGACCTGGGAGGAATTATCCGGAAACTGGATTATTTGAAAGAGCTGGGCGTAAACGTGATCTGGCTTTCCCCCATCTACCGTTCTCCCAATGATGATAACGGATATGACATCAGTGACTACTGCGAAATCATGGAAGAATTTGGCACCATGGAGGAATTTGACCGGCTGCTTAAGGCGATGCACGAGAGAGGATTAAAGCTGATGATGGATCTGGTCGTCAACCATACCTCTGACGAGCATCCCTGGTTCCAGGCTGCGTTAAAGGACAAAAACAGCCCCTACCGGGATTATTACTTCTTCCGGGATGGGAAACCGGGCGGTCTGCCGCCTAACAACTGGTGCAGTCATTTCGGATTTTCTGCATGGGAAAAGGAACCGGAGGGTGATCAGTATTTCCTGCATCTGTACACAAAGAAACAGCCTGATCTGAACTGGGATAATCCGTCTGTGCGGGAAGAGGTGTACCGCATCATGCAGTTCTGGACGGATAAAGGAATTGACGGCTTCCGCATGGATGTAATCAACTACATCTCCAAGGCCGCGGAGCTTCCTGATATGCCTGAGGATGGCCCCTATCTGGCCACACCTTACTTTGCCAACGGCCCGCACGTCCACGAATACCTTCAGGAAATGAACCGGCGCATCCTGAGCCAGCGGGATTTCATCACCGTCGGCGAGATGGTCTCGGTCACCACGGACCAGGCGCGCCTCTATACTCACAAAGACCGCCATGAGTTAAACATGGTCTTCACCTTCGAGCACATGTATCTCGATGCGGTCGGTGAAGACAAGTGGCAGATCCGTCAATGGAAGCTGTCCGAACTAAAGGCCGTATTCGGGAAATGGCAGACCAGCCTTGCGGACGGCTGCTGGAACAGTCTGTACTTAAATAACCATGATCAGGCACGAATGGTAAGCCGCTTTGGGGACGACGGAAAATACCGCGTGGAAAGCGCCAAGATGCTGGCTACCTTCCTTCATACGCTCCAGGGAACTCCTTATATCTACCAGGGCGAGGAGCTGGGTATGACCAACATCCGGTTCAGCTCCATCGGCCAGTACAAGGACATCGACACGCTCAACCATTATGCCGAGGCTGTCACGGTATTTCACGAGGATCCGGAACACGTTATGGAAGCGATCTACGCCAAAGGGCGCGACAACGCCCGGACACCAATGCAGTGGGATGCCTCCCCGAATGCCGGATTCACCGACGCGGTCCCATGGATCCCCGTCAATCCAAACTACACAGAGATAAACGCGGAAGCGGCCATCCGTGACAATGGAAGTATCTATCATTACTATCAGGATCTGATCCGTATCCGCAGAAATCATAAAGTTGTTGTCTATGGCGACTACAATCCGGTATGCGAAGAACATCCGTCCATTTATGCCTATACACGGCGCTATCAGGGGCAAATGCTCCTGGTGATTCTTAACTTTTTCTCAGATCCGGCTGTCATTGACCTTCCCAAAGCGTGCCTTCCGGAAAACGGGGTCCGGCTGATTGGGAATTATGAAGACGCTCCGGCCTGCGAGGTGCATATGAAGCTTCGGGCGTTTGAGGCTGTGGTATTCCTGGGAGGGGATGGGGGTGTTTCAATCCACGCTCGATAATTTCACAGAGTGCGACTGCATCTTATAGATGCGAGGCTTGACTTCATGTCAGTGGGGGAATTCTCGCTTATTTTGTTAAAATGTGTAATTTATTTTTTAAGGGTACTTGAAAAATACAAGTACCCAGTGTATAATGTAGCTAGAAGTAATCAAGGGCTAACAAGAAACCGATGATTGCCGATCAAGCAGACAGTAATTTTAAGTTACCGGGCTATCCTCTCTGCCAAGAGGATAGCTCATTTTCTATTCTGGTGATTATCCAGATATGTAAGTACCGTAAATATCACTATAATTAACGATAATATTTCCATTTATAAATCAATTCCGATTTACAACCATATGAAGTAAAACAAAATCATAATCCATCCTCTTCCCCACTCTCAACTCTTATTCCTACCTCAGCCCAGCCTGCCTGCGGATTGATCTGTACCCGAAGCGCCTGCAGCCCGGGTATAAGATTAAAGATACGCTCTGTATTGTACGGTAAACGCATCTCCCGGTTTGACTCCATCAGCACCTGCCCGTTCTTCTTACATATTATTACCCGTTTTCCATTCTCTTCCACTGACACCGCTTCATCGGCGCCGCTCACCAATGGACAGATCAGCGTTCCGTCATTAAACTCCGCCCGAATGCGCAGTTCTTCCCCTGAAACCTGGTAAGTAAAACAATAGCTCTGTTCTCTGCCAGACAACGTTCTGTGTTTTTCGTCTCTCAGCTTTCCGCTGGCAGTAACCAGTCCGCCTTCTACCGATACCCGGACATCGTCATCATAGAGACTGCTGTACACAATACCGTCCTTTTCGGCTTCAATTCTCACTGCCAGACACTCCTGTCTGACCCGGCAGGGAACCTGCATATTGTTTGGTTCCTTTAAAGTATACCGGCTCATCCCGGCACACAGCAGAGTTCCCAGTCTCTCATGGTGAAGAAGAGACAGTGTTCCGCCCCCGACATGGCCTCCGGGTAAATACTCCCAGTCACAGGCTGTCACCGTGGCTGTCATGGATCCCTTTGTTGCAGTCCAGCTTTCCGTCTCCGGGTAATACCGGATTCCCTCGGTCCGCTGTCTTGGCAGGGGGCGCTCTTCTCCGTCGGCTGCGTATAAATGGAAGGCGCCGCTCTGTCCGGTCGTCTGCTCCCTTCCGCACTAAATTTCTATCCAGAATTCCAGCCAATACCTTTGCATGGGTAAACGTATGATGAACGCACGGCGCCTGACCGGCCAGCCTATAATGCGGACCTCCCGCCAGCAATCCATCCACGGTACATTCCTTCAGCAGCTTTAGATTTCTTACAGCCGCCAATACAAAATCCGGGTTGTCATCTGCCAGAAGCAGGTATCCCAGCGCACAGCCATCTGAAGTACGGCTCCCCCAGTAGCTCCATTTATAATTTCTTGTCCCAAAACTGTTGTCCCAGGCACCATTTTCCAGTAAGAACGGCAGATGCGCAGCCAGTCCCCTTTCCGCAGCCTCCAGAGCTCTCCGGTCTCCGCTCAGATGGCCGTACAGAGCCAGAGACGGCAGCGTCTCCTCAACATTGTACCCGATATCGATGGGACGGCAGCCTCTTGGACTCCTCTTTTCACGAGGCACCCCCTCTCCATACAGCAGATCATGTTCGGTAAATGGAAGCCCGGACGGCTCAGCCAGTTCTTCCGCTTTTCGTTTATAGCGTTCCTCGTGCAGCACCAGCCAGCACTCATATAAGGCCAACGCATTGGATATGGGATAATTGATATTATTATCCTTCAATTCATCAAACCGGTACAGGAATTCTGCCGCCAGCTTCAGGCGCTGTCTCCAGGCGGCTCTCGTTTCGTCTGACAGCAGCGCTTCATGAAACAACAGGCAGTCCGCCAGCTGGATCACATTAAAAACCGTCGTGCCCTTCCAACCAGAGTCAATATCATTTAAAAAGGAGCCATCCTCCTGTGACACCGTATTTTCCGCCCAAATAAAAAGCCTCTCAGCGGCTTTTACCCATTTTTCATCTCTCTCAAGCGCAGCCATACATAAAAAGGGATACATCGCCTCAAAGCAGCGCCCGTGAATCTTCCCGCACGCGGGGCAGAGAAGGCCGCCGTCGAGCCTTGGGTTATTCGTATTCCTGATCTGAAGGCGATGCATGGCTTCGCACCATTCCTTCAGGAGATCTCTGCATACTTCTGCCATATTATTTCCCCCATTACCAGTATGGATTCCAGTCATATTTTAATCTCACCAGACCTTCCAGATAATAATAATCCCCCCAGAGATTGCACTCATCGATCCCATGGTCAATACAGTCGTTGTAAGGCGTCTTTCTCCCATATACTCCGTGCAGAAGAAGTCCATCCGACTCTGAATCAGATTTCGCCGCGCAGGTGTCATAAAGCGCTTTCATCAACCGGCTGGCAATTCCGGTATAGTACGAGGCCTTCTCCTCCGGCAGATATTTCGCCATCTCCAGCATACCGCAGGCCGCGACCGCCGCCGCAGAGGAATCCCGGGGTTCCATACTGCCATCCTGGAAGATAAAATCCCAGTATGGAACGAGACTGTGGGGAAGATGATCCAGGAAATACCCGGTTACCTCCTCAAACAGCCTGACATACTCCGGATTTCCCGTATAGCGATAGCTCAATGCGATGCCGTACACGCCCCAGGCCTGCCCTCTGGCCCATGCGGAGTCGGCGGAATACCCCTGATGTGTGACTCCCTTCAGCGGTTCCCCTGTCTCCGGGTCAAAATAATAGGTATGGTAAGCGGAACTGTCAGGACGGATCAGCACGCTCAGTGCCGTATGTACATGGGCCTCCGCTTTTTCCCTGTAAATTCTGTCTCCGGTTACCTCGCCGGCCCAATACAGCAGCGGCAGATTCAAAAGGCAGTCGATAATCAGCCGGTAATTTCCAGGCTCATCTGGCTTTCCCCATGCCTGCAGGAACTGCCCCTTCTCATGAAAACGCTCCAGAAGCCTGCGGGCCGCCTTAATTGCGGTTTCCTTCGCCTCCTCGCTGCCGGTCAGCTTCCAGGCCGCCACACAGGATGGCGTATACAGAAATCCAAGATCATGGGTATCCGTCTCAATCTGATGATCGATGCGGTACCGAAAGGATTCTGCGCAAGCGCCGTCCGTTTCATCTCGGGATCACCGGAACACTCATATGCCAGCCACAGCTGTCCCGTCCAGAAGCCGTTGGTCCACTGGTTATTTGGTGCTTCCGTGTAAAAGTGATTGGTACTGAAAATATGTTTGAACCCGGTTCCGAATCTGGACATGGAAAAACGGGTCTGGGACACGGCTGTTTCGAGGGCCTCCTTCAGTTCCGCCGGAGTCAGCTTCGGATAGTTCTGTAACTCTTCTTTTTTCATTCTCTTCTCCTGTTCTTCCTGTTTTTATTATAACACAGGAAAAGCCTCATATTTACGCCGGAATCCGGCCGCATCAAAGGGAGCCATTGTGAGTAAATCCCCTGTTTCCCGGCTGTGCGCGGCTAAGCGGTTCGCCATCTCTTCCGCTATCTCATCGTGTTTTCCGTCAAACATCAGATTGAAAGTTTCCTGCACATCCTCCTCCAGATTGTACAGCTCATAGAATGTTTCATCCTTAAATAAATCCACGATCAGCTTCCATCTCCCCCATATCATACAGCGCTGAAAATTAGACCGGGAGCCATTTCCGTCATACTGGATATAAGCAGAATTTCTGTCCTCCGCCCTGCTCTCTCCACGAAGCAGCGGCATCAGCGATGTTCCGTCCATTTCATTTCCGCTATCCACCTGGAGGTAATCACACAGTGTGGGCAATACGTCGATGTGGCTCACTACCTGGCCATACAATTTCTCAGAAGGTGTGAACTTCTTCGGGAACTTCATAAACAGCGGCACGCGGGCCGATTCCTCGTACATACACATCTTCTGAAACAGGCCGTGGGAGCCCAGCATCTCTCCGTGGTCACTGGTAAAGAGAATCAGGCTGTCATCATAGATTCCCTGCCGCTTCAGCTCCTCCAGAACCCGGCCCACGCAGTGATCCAGCATTCGCACCAGCCCCAAATAGACTCTCCATGCCTCCTTCCAGTGCTCCCGCCCATAGCGGGTCCCCACGATTCCCGTCAGATTATACATCTGAAGCGGGGACTGCCTGGGATAGTACACGCCGATATTTTCCGGAAGCGCAAAGTCCTCCGCGCCCACCGCCCTGTACCATGGATCCGGTATCTGAAGCGGTGGATGAGGTGCTAAAAACATGGCGTTTAACAGAAGAGGCTTCGTGGTATCCCGCCGCCGCAGGCCTTCCAGCGCCATTTCCGTAAAATAAGAATCAAAATAATACTGCTCTCCCGGTTCATACCTCCCGGTCTCCGCGTTGGAATAGCTGCTCACCCTCGTAGCCTTTCCGTCCACCATTTCCGGTACCTTTGTGCGGAATTTCCCGCCTCCCGGCATGGCAACGCCGTGTTCCTTCAAAAATTCTTTATAACTCTTCTCCGTGGAAAACCAGCGCGTACCGGAATCCACACGGTCTTCCAATTTTCCTCCGGTTGTAAACAAATGCTGCTTCCCACTGTGGATACTGTCCCAATCCCGCTCCATCATTGTGTATAAGCTGCCAAATTCCGGCCTGACATCTCCATAAACGGCGTCGGCCGGCTCCCACGGGTTGATCAGAGAACCGTTTCTGTTGGGATACGTTCCGGTAAAAAATGAACCTCTGGCAGGCACGCAGAGAGGGCAGGCACAGTAGGCCCGGCCAAACGCAGTCCCGTCCGCTGCAATTGAGTCAATATTGGGGGTAAATCCCTTTCCCAGCACATCATACCGCAGCTGGTCCGCCATAATTATAATAACGTGTGGCTTCAATTTCCGTCTCCTTTCCTTTTTACAAAGAGCCGCACCAGAGCATATTTGGCAACAGCTCTGATATACGGCTCTCCTGATTCATTATTTCCGCGTAACAGTTCAGGACGGCGGGAAAAATAGTGCGAAAACAGGCGTTAAGCTCGCTTATAAGACTGTTTTTGCACTATTTTTCACATCGGATGGACATACGATGCTTCTTGACCGGTTTTTTCGGTCAAGAAGATAAGCCGTCCTGAACAGTTACATTTCCGCAAAATATGGGGTAACAGGCGCTCCTTATTCTGCGCTGTAGCGGGCGTAAGCGTCCTTATAAATCTGGATATAGCGTTCCACATTCATATCCTGAAGCTTCTTCTGGAACGAATCCCACTCGTCCTCCACGCCGCCTTCCACGATCCAGCCTGCATACTTCTGGGCTACGTAAGAGTCAATATCTGTCTGCAGCACGCCGATTTCTTCAATCTCGTCCCCAGTGAAGAACACATTGGGATACATCTCGTCGGCCGGTACATTGTACGGAGCATAGAAAGCATCCAGTTCCTTACGCTCTGTTAAGTTAGCGTTTAAGTCCAGCTTGTCAATGATCGGCTGCATCACTGCGAAGGTTCCGTCATTTCCCGGGCTGTAATCATGAATTGCCGTATCGAGAGTGACGCCTTCCGGCAGCTGCATCTGGTGGTAACGGCCTTCTCCGGTCTTCTCCAGAACGTGGCCCAGCAGGCCCTGGCAGATCTCCAGAGAACTTTCCGGATCGTAGGACTGATCGATCCAGCGCATCAGAACTTCCGGATGCTCCGCTTTGCTGGTAATTGCGAAGGAACCCTTGGAGATGATCTTTGCATCCACGGTTCTCCAGATGCGCTCGCCGTTGGTATTGATAAGCGGCGCCATGGCTACGTAGTCATCCTTGTTGGCCGCCGCTGTGGCATTGCCGCTCCAGCCTAAAAACATGCCGACAATCTTGTTGGGATCCTGAATTTTGGCCACATAGACGTTAAAGTCATGTGTGAATGCTTCCTTGTCCACCAGCCCCTTTTCGTACAGGGAATGGAACCAGGAAATGGCCTCTTTATACGGTTCTGTCATCGGCGTATATACAACATCTCCGTCGTTGATCACGAAATGATAGATATCATCCAGCTGTCCGAAGGTTCCGAATAAAGACTGGATTCCCTGCTGCCTGTTGTAAGGGTCGCTGGAGCTCATACGGAACGAAAATGGGATTTCATCGTTTGTATTGCCGTTTCCATTGGGATCTCCGTCCTTGAAGGCCTGAAGAACGGTTTCCAGCTCTTCCCTGGTCTCCGGCACCTTAAGTCCCAGATTATCAAGCCAGGTCTTGTTGATGAACAGCTTGTCATGGGTGGTCGGATTTAACTCATTGATGGTCGGCAGCGAGTAGATATTGCCATCCGGCGCCGTAATCTGCTTCCTGTACTGCGGGTTCGCGTCAAGAATCGCCTTTAAGTTGGGCGCATACTCGTCTATCATATCATTTAACGGGATCAGCATTCCCTGGGACGCATACTTGATGATATCCACATCTTTTAAGATATCCTGTCCGTAAAATGCATCCGGCAGCGTATTACTTGCAAACAGCAGGCTCTTTTTCTCATTCCATCCGTCATCAGAGGACATATTCCAGTTGACGATTACATTCGTATCCGTCTCCAGCTTCTGAAAGAATTCCAGCTCCTTAAAATTTTTATTTTTCTGTGTGCTGGCCGCGATCTCATACGTAATCGGCTGGTTGACGATGGGCAGGCCTTCCTTATTTACTTCAAATGCAGCCTGCGTCTCTCCGGCTTCCGCGGCTTTGGTGGCCGCCGGCGCTGCCGTCTCGTTGGCAGCCTTGGGCACACAGGCCGTCAGGGCCGATGCCATAACCGTAACTGTAAGCAGTGTACTCATCAATCTCTTTTTCATTGTTTCCCTCCTGAAAAAATATAGTTTTATGTAATTTTCCTTCCAGGTCAGCCCTTGACGGAGCCAACCATAACACCCTTTGCAAAATGCTTCTGCAGGAACGGATAGATCACCAGGACCGGCAGAGTCGATACGATAATGACGCCGTACTTGATCAGCTCGGCAGCCTTCTGCTGTTCAATGATGCTGTCCACATCGCCCAGGCCGGAAGCCTGATTCTGAAGCAGAATATTTCTCAGTGTCAGCTGCAGCGGATACAGCCCCTCATCCCTTAAATAGATCAGGCCGTTCATGAATTCATTCCAGTGCGCGACGCCGTAATAGAGGACGAGCACCACCACAATCGTCTTCGACAGTGGAAGCACAATGCTGAAAAAGTACCGGATATGACTGCAGCCATCGATGGAAGCCGCCTCGTACAGTTCCTCCGGTATGCTGTTGCTGATATAATTGATGGCGATAATCAGGTTAAACACGTTGATAGCCGGAAGCAGAACCATAACCCACGGCGTATTGTACAGATGAAGGTCGTTCATCCATAAGTAAGTAGGAATCAGTCCCCCCTGAAAGTACATGGTAAACATGACGAACAGCGTGAGCGGCTTCCTGGCAAAAAAGTTCTTTCTGCTTAACGGATACGCCAGCATCATGGTAAGAATCACGTTAATGGTGGTTCCCACCACGGTGTAAAAAATGGTATTGCTGTAGGATCGCCAGATCTTCGTATTTTCAAATATTTTTTCATAGCCGGTCGTGTTAAACCCGACGGGCCAAAATGCCACCTGGCCATTGTTGATCGCCACCGGATCGGAAACCGACGCGATTACGATAAAATATAGTGGATACAGTACGAGATAATTAAAGATATCAAACAGGCGGTCGGCCGGCGCCTGCGTCCCAAAGCTTCTGTGCAGCTTCGTTTTTTTCTGTGCCATATTGTCCTCCTTGTTACGAGCACTTGGCGGCTCGTTACCACAAACTGTTGTCAGTCGTCTTCTTCGCAATGTGATTGACAGTGACCAGAAGTATGATATTGACCAGATTGTTAAACAGGTTGATGGCCGCTGAATAGCTGTACTGTGCATCTATCATACCAACTTTATAGATATAGGTCGATATAATTTCACTGGCTGCCAGATTCTGGGCATTCTGCATTAAATATGCCTTCTGGAATCCCAGATTCATCACCTTTCCCACCTCCAGAATCAGCATCATCACAACCGTAGGCAGGATACCCGGAATATCGATGTGCCAGATCCTCTGCCACTTATTGGCTCCATCCACCTGTGCCGCTTCATATAAGTCGGGGCTGATTCCCGCCAGCGCCGCGATATAGATGATTGCGCTCCACCCCGCGTTCTGCCAGATTCCCGAGAGTACAAATGTCAGCTTAAAATACTTCGCATCTCCCAGAAAAAAGATGGGCTCACCTCCGAACAGCTGAATCACCTGGTTGATCAGACCATTTCTCGGTGATAAGAATATGTACAGCATACCGGTCAGGACGACGATCGATATAAAGTGCGGGCAGTACACGATCGACTGCACAAATTTCCGGAACCTCTGGTGCTTCACCTGATTCAGCATAATTGCCAGAAGAATCGGGACCCCCAGCAGTATCTGTAGAAAGCTGAGTCCCAGCGTGTTCTTAATTAATGGCCAAAACTGGGAAGATGAAAAAAATCGATCAAAATGTTTGAAGCCGCACCACTGGCTCCCCCAGATTCCGTCCACCGCCCGAAAATCCTTAAAGGCGATCTGCACTCCATACATGGGTACATAATGGAATAGAATAAAATACAAAATAGGAACTGCACATAATAACAGAAGCTGCCAGTCGCGCCTCAGCGCCCTTTTCACTCTGTAAATCCCCGGCTTTCCGGGTGCAGGCCCGACCGCGTGTTTCGTGTCAGTACTCCCCCTCATTTCCTGAAACCTCCTCCATATTTATTTGTCTGACACCAGTATAGCGGCAGTTCCCGCCTCGTTTCAATTCA
>OBXZ01001068.1_pt1 | contig 14521 bp, 18 predicted proteins | sample 1538171 | NCBI WGS metagenome assembly OBXZ01 (sample SAMEA2580161, study PRJEB22360) | human gut metagenome | biome: human gut; feature: human-associated habitat; material: faeces | place: Denmark | collected 2008/2010
CTATGAAATCCATGGACAAAATTTCAACGGGCATTGCCTACGGCACCTCCGCAGGCAGTGCTGGCTACTGGTTTTTACAGTGGCTTGATCAGGTCAGTCCGTCACAGTGGGCTGCGATTGGTGTTCTGGGGAGTCTGGTTCTGGGCTTCCTGACTTATCTGACAAATCTGTACTTCAAAATCAGAGAAGACAAGCGTAAGGCTGCACGGGGAGAGTAATTCAATGACTCAAAACTATGAACTGATTGTGAAAGGGATCCGCAATTTTGAGAATAAAGTTACGGTAACTTTAGCATTACAGGACAAAGAACGCTTTGACGGTGAAATTTTTGACCTGGACATCTCGCTGGACCGTGTTGAAGGTGCCGCGCTGGAGTTTTATGAGGCAGCAGCCAGAAGGAGCATCAGACAGGTCTTCCTAGATGTTGCTGCCGGGTTATGTGAAGGGGACGAGCTGTTGCCAGAAACGCGCCCCTGTTCAGAGGCGCGGTATACCATAAAAATTAACAGTTCTGATAACTCGATTACAGGTTGTTAGCTTTTTGCAGTTGGCTTTCCAGTATCTTTCATTGGTAGCATCCTGATAAATATCCATGAGCGCAAAAATCAAATACGGCCTGTCAGCTGCGGTTCTGGCGCTGATTGCTGCAGGTGCGTCTGCTCCTCAAATACTTGACCAGTTTCTGGATGAAAAAGAAGGTAACCACACAACGGCATACCGCGATGGGGCCGGCATCTGGACCATCTGTCGGGGTGCCACGATGGTGGATGGAAAACCCGTTTTTCCCGGTATGAAACTGTCGAAGGAAAAATGCGACCAGGTCAACGCCATTGAGCGTGATAAGGCGCTGGCATGGGTGGAGCGCAATATTAAAGTACCAATGACCGAACCACAAAAAGCGGGTATCGCGTCATTCTGTCCCTATAACATTGGCCCCGGTAAGTGTTTTCCGTCGACGTTTTATAAGCGGCTGAATGCCGGTGATCGTAAGGGCGCATGCGAGGCGATTCGCTGGTGGATAAAAGATGGTGGGCGCGATTGCCGCATACGTTCAAATAACTGCTATGGACAGGTTATTCGTCGTGACCAGGAAAGCGCATTAGCCTGTTGGGGGATAGATCAGTGAGAAGAGTAGCCGCGATTATCTCCGCTCTGGTTATCTGCATCATCGTCTGCCTGTCTTGGGCTGTTAATCATTACCGTGATAACGCCATTACCTACAAAGCCCTGCGCGACAAAAATGCCAGAGAACTGAAGCTGGCGAACGCGGCAATTACTGACATGCAGATGCGTCAGCGTGATGTTGCTGCGCTCGATGCAAAATACACGAAGGAGTTAGCTGATGCGAAAGCTGAAAATGATGCTCTGCGTGATGATGTTGCCGCTGGTCGTCGTCGGTTGCACATCAAAGCAGTCTGTCAGTCAGTGCGTGAAGCCACCACCGCCTCCGGCGTGGATAATGCAACCAGCCCCCGACTGGCAGACACCGCTGAACGGGATTATTTCACCCTCAGAGAGCGGCTGATGACGATGCAGATGCAACTGGAAGGGGCACAGGAGTATATCCGCACTCAGTGCATTAAGTAGCCTTTTTATCGTGGTAAACATTTCGCAGGGTATGAGGTATTTATGCCATCACGAATCCCACGCGCCTGCCGTAAGCGTGGATGTGTAGGTACAACCACAGACAGTTCTGGTTACTGCGATAAACATCGTGGCGAAGGATGGGTACAGCATCAACGCGGACTGAGCCGCCACCAGCGTGGCTATGGCTCGAAATGGGATGCCATACGTGCGCGCATACTGAAGCGTGATAATCATCTGTGTCAGAACTGCCTGCGCAATGGGAGAGCCGTTGAAGCCAGAACTGTGGACCACATCATTCCGAAAGCTCATGGTGGCACGGATGCAGACAGTAACCTGCAGAGTCTGTGCTGGCCCTGTCATAAAGCAAAAACAGCGCGCGAACGCATCAATTGATAACAGTTCCCATCTGTAGGGGAGGGGCGGGTCAAATCTCTGCAACCCTGGCTGCTCAGTACCGCCGCCTGACCTTTCCTCGCATCGCCGCAGGTTCGAAAACTTTTTTTTGGAATGTGATTAAATGATTGATAGGTAAAACCGATTATGTCTGGACCCCCGAAAACCCCGCCACGCCTGCATTTGATACGAGGTAACCCCTCAAAGCGGCCAGTTAAAGACTCCAAAAAAACCGCTAAAAAGGATGAAAAAGGTCTCCCTAAAATTCCGCAACATTTAGGGGCGCAGGGGAAGTACTGGTTCAGGCGAATGGCGGAAGAGCTGAATGCGGAAGGGATCATTTCTCAGCTCGATGCACGTGCGCTCGAGTTACTGGTGGAAGCCTACACCGAATACCGGCATCACTGCGAAATACTCGATGTTGAGGGTTATACCTACCGCACGAAAACGCAGAATGGCGATGTGCTGATCAAGGCACACCCGGCTGCTGCGATGAAGGCTGATGCCTGGAAGCGGATCCGGGCGATGCTTGCAGAATTTGGTATGTCACCGGCAAGCCGGGCAAAAGTAAATACCGCCGGACCGGATAATGTTGATCCGCTGGCAGAGCTTTTAAAAGCGAGAGACTGATGGCAAAAGTGGCTGACGGGATCCGCTACGCCGAACGTGTTGTTGCAGGAGAAATTGTTGCTGGCGAATTTGTCCGCCTGGCCTGCCAGCGTTTTCTTGATGATCTGAAGTACGGCGAAAAGCGGGGGATTTATTTCAGTGAACCCCGTGCGCAGCACATCCTGAATTTCTACAAATTTGTGCCTCATGTAAAAGGGGCACTGGCAGGCCAGCCCATTGAGTTGATGGACTGGCATGTATTTATCCTCATTAATATTTTTGGTTTTGTCATTCCGCTGGTCAATGAAGAAACCGGGGAAGTTGTCATGCGCAGCGATGGCAGCGGACGTCCGGTGATGGTGCGCCGGTTCCGGACGGCGTACAACGAAGTCGCCCGTAAAAACGCAAAATCAACCCTGTCATCGGGTATCGGCCTGTATATGACGGGGGCAGATAGTGAAGGCGGAGCTGAGGTGTATTCAGCCGCAACCACGCGTGACCAGGCCAGAATCGTGTTTGAAGACGCCAAAAATATGGTCAGAAAAGCCCGGTCGACACTCGGGCGGTTGTTTGATTTCAACAAGCTGGCGATTTACCAGGAGCAGAGCGCATCAAAATTTGAACCGCTTTCCTCGGATGCAAACAACCTGGACGGTCTGAACATCCACTGCGCCATTATTGATGAGCTGCATGCACATAAAACCCGCGACGTGTGGGACGTTCTGGAAACGGCAACCGGTGCCCGTCTGCAGTCCCTGTTATTTGGTATCACCACGGCTGGCTTTAACAAGGAAGGGATTTGTTACGAGCAGCGTGATTACGCCATCAAGGTATTGCGAGGCTATAACAGCGACGTGGAGGGCGCTGTAAAAGACGACTCTTACTTTGCGATCATTTACACGCTCGATGAGGGAGATGATCCGTTTGATGAAACGGTCTGGCAGAAAGCGAATCCTGGCCTGGGCATCTGTAAACGCTGGGATGATCTGCGTCGTCTGGCGAAAAAAGCGAAGGAGCAGGTCTCTGCGCGGGTGAATTTTTTTACCAAACACATGAATGTGTGGGTCACTGCCGAATCTGCCTGGATGGATATGATTAAGTGGGAGAAGTGCGAATACATTGCTCCACAACATGAGCTGAAAACATATCCCATGTGGGTCGGCGTCGACCTTGCTCATAAGATTGATATCTGTGCGGCGGCAAAACTCTGGCGAACCGATAACGGACATGTTCATGCTGATTTTAAATTCTGGCTTCCGGAAGGACGGCTGGAACGATGCTCGCGGCAGCAGGCAGAACTTTACCGGAAGTGGGCGGAGATGGATAAGCTCATCCTGACGGATGGTGATGTTATCGATCATGCTCAGATAAAAAGTGACTTACTGGAATGGATTGGCGGTGAAAACCTCAGGGAACTGGGATTTGACCCGTGGAGCGCAATGCAGTTCAGTCTGGCACTGGCTGAAGAAGGGATACCGCTGGTGGAGGTTCCGCAGACGGTCCGCAATCTGTCAGAGGCCATGAAGGAAACGGAATCACTGGTTTATGCCGGGCGTTTCCATCACAGCAATCATCCGGTCATGAACTGGATGATGTCTAACGTTACTGTAAAACCGGACAAAAACGACAACATCTTCCCGAATAAATCCACGCCGGAAGCCAAAATCGACGGCCCTGTTGCGCTTTTTACAGCCATGAGCCGCTTTCTGGTAAATGGCGGGGGCGTGAATGACTTTCTGTCCACGCTTGATCCTGATGAGGACCTGTTAATTCTGTGAAACAGCTTATTACTGATATGACCGGGCTGATCGGTTTCGGTCTGCTCACTGCTGGCGTTTATCTGTATGCAGGTCTGCCAGCGTCTCTGATGCTGTCTGGCTGTTTGTTGCTGCTTTATGCACTGGTGGTGTCCATGAGGAGAAAACATGCTTCTTGATGCTCTGTTTCGCAGTGAGCCTCTGGAAAATCCCTCGGTTCCGGTAACCGGAGAGGCCGCTGAGACGGATAATATTTTTGCCCGGGATGTGTATGTCAGTCCGGAAACGTCCATGAGGCTGGCTGCTGTCTATGCCTGTATTTATGTTATTTCATCCAGTGTGGCTCAGATGCCCCTGCATGTGATGCGAAAAACGAATGAGCATGTTCAGCCGGCACGCGATCACCCGTTGTTCTGGCTCGTTCATGATGAACCGAATGCCTGGCAGACCAGCTATAAGTGGCGGGAACTGAAGCAGCGTCATGTGCTGGGGTGGGGCAATGGTTATACGTGGGTGAAACGTAATCGTCGTGGCGAGGTTACCAGTCTTGAATGCTGTATGCCATGGGAAACCACGTTACTTAACACTGGAGGGCGTCATACCTACGGTGTGTATAACGAAGAGGGTGCATTTGCGGTAAGTCCGGACGACATGATCCATATCAGGGCGCTGGGAAACAATCAGAAAATGGGACTGAGTCCGATCATGCAGCATGCTGAAACCATTGGTATGGGAATGAGTGGTCAGCAGTATACCAGTGCTTTTTTTAACGGTAATGCCCGTCCTGCCGGGATTATTTCTGTGAAAAATGAACTGAACGAACAGAGTTGGAGCAGGCTCAAGAATATGTGGCAGCGGGCGGTGACAGCGCTTCGCAGTCAGGAAAATAAAACCATGCTGCTGCCTGCGCAACTGGATTACCGTGCCCTGACAGTTTCTCCGGTGGATGCTCAGATCATTGATATGACCAAGCTGAACCGGTCGATGATTGCCGGAATTTTTAATGTCCCGGCGCACATGATTAATGACCTGGAAAAAGCCACATTTTCGAATATTACACAGCAGGCGATTCAGTTTGTTCGCTACACGATGATGCCCTGGGTTGCGAACTGGGAGCAGGAGCTTAACCGTCGCCTGTTTACCCGCACAGAACGGGCTGCCGGGTATTACGTTCGTTTCAACCTTACAGGATTGCTCCGCGGGACTCCACAGGAGCGTGCGCAGTTTTATCACTTTGCCATTACAGATGGCTGGATGAGCCGGAATGAAGCGAGGGCATTTGAGGACATGAACCCGGTTGATGGTCTGGATGAAATGCTGGTCAGCGTAAATGCAGCAAATCCGTTGAATGATTTTAAAGATACGAAAGGCAAAGAGGAAAAGAACGATGAATGACCGTGAAACGCGCTGTTACAGCGGGGAAGTGCGGGCAGAACAATATGATAATGCCCCGACTCATATTTTGGGGTATGGCTCGGTATTTAACAGTCGTTCAGAACCTCTGTGGGGATTTCGTGAAATCATCAAGCCGGGGGCTTTTGACGACGTGCTGAATGATGATGTACGTGGATTGTTTAATCATGATCCTAATTTCATTCTCGGACGAAGTTCTGCCGGCACGTTGTCATTATCAGTGGATGAACGTGGTTTGCGTTACGACATTGTTGCACCGGATACGCCGACGATTTGTGACCTGGTGCTGTCACCAATGTTGCGTGGTGACATTAATCAGTCCTCGTTCGCGTTTCGCGTCGCTCGTGATGGAGAGAGCTGGTATGAAGACGACGAGGGGATTGTTATCCGGGAAATCACGCGCATTTCTCGTCTGTATGACGTCAGCCCGGTGACATATCCGGCCTATCAGGACGCAGACTCTGGTGTCCGCTCAATGAAAGCCTGGCAGGAAGCGCGGGCGAGTGGTGCGCTGAAGAAAGCTGTTAACGAACGAATGGCGCGTGAGCGTCTTTTGACCCTTCTTAATGCATAAGGATACTACTGACGATGAAACTTCATGAGATGAAGCAAAAACGAAACACCATTGCAAAGGATATGCGTGCACTGCATGAAAAAATTGGTGATAACGCATGGACTGATGAGCAACGGGCAGAGTGGAACAGGGCGAAAGCTGAGCTGGATGCGCTGGATGAGCAAATCGCCCGTGAAGAAGAGTTGCGCCGTCAGGATCAGGCATATGTGGATGAGTCCGGGCCGGAAGAGCGCCAGAATAATGAGGCGGAGAACGGGAAAAAGGCGGTGGAAGAGAAGCGCGCTGCGGCATTTAACCGTTTTCTGCGTGCCGGATTTGCAGAACTGAATGCTGAAGAGCGTAATCTGATGCGTGAACTGCGGGCTCAGAGTGTAACAACGGATTCTCAGGGCGGATATACGGTGCCCACGCAGATGCGTAACAAAATCATTGACACCATGAAGGCTTATGGCGGGATTGCCAGTGTTGCGCAACTTCTGACCACATCAACCGGGCAGGATATCACCTGGTCAACGTCTGATGGCACGACTGAAGAGGGCGAACTGCTGGCGGAAAATACAGCCGCAACGGAACAGGATGTGACGTTCGGGACCGCTATTCTGGGGGCTAAAAAGCTGTCATCAAAAATAATTCGTGTGTCCAATGAGCTGCTCCAGGACAGTGGGGTGGATATTGAATCTTATCTGGCAAACCGTATTGCCCAGCGTATTGGTCGTGGAGAGGCGAAATATCTGGTTCAGGGGACCGGAACGGGATCACCGTTACAGCCAAAAGGGCTGGCAGCGTCGGTGACGGGAATCATCCAGACTGCAGCCTCTGCCGCTTTCACCTGGAAAGAAATGAATGCCCTGAAACATGCCATTGATCCGGCATATCGTGGTGGGCCGAAATACCGCTGGGCATTCAATGATGCCACATTGCAGACTATTGAAGAGATGGAGGATGGACAGAAACGCCCGTTATGGCTGCCGGATATTGCAGGCGGTACGCCGGCTACTGTGCTGGGGATCCCTTATGTTATTGATCAGGCTATTGACGGGATTGGTACCGGAAAAAAATTCATTTTCCTGGGGGATTTCAACCGCTTTATCATTCGCCGCGTTACTTATATGGAACTGAAACGTCTGGTTGAGCGTTATGCTGAGTTTGATCAGGTGGCATTTCTGGCTTTCCATCGTTTTGACTGTGTGCTGGAAGATGTGGCAGCCATCAAGGCGCTCACTGGCAAATAACCACTCGTTGTTCAGTTACAGACCGCGCCGACGCGGTTTTTTTATGCCCGCACAGTGTTGCGGGCAGGAGTTTCTGATGGCAGCAATAGTGGAAAAACTCAGGGCGCAGTGCCGTATTGATACAGATGATGCAACTGATGATGAGTTACTGATGCTGTATTTCCGGGCTGCCTGCCGCAAGGCAGAAAATTTTATCAACCGTAAGCTTTATGAGGAGACGGTGCCGGAAGGTGATCCTGAAGGGGTGCTTATAGCTGATGATGTTTTGCTGGCGCTCATGTTGCTGGTCGGGCACTGGTACGAAAACCGGGAAAATTCCTCAGATGTCAGCAAGGCACCAGTCCCGTTTGGTTTTTCTTCTCTGCTGGAGCCTTATCGTTTTATTCCTTTGTAGGAGGAGACATGCAGGCGGGCAGATTACGTGATCGCGTAATTATTCTGAATGTCACCACCGCCCGCTCTCCGTCAGGGCATCCGGTGGAGACGGTGACGGAGGGAGCTACCGTATGGGCAGAAGTTAAGGGTATCAGCGGGAGGGAGATAATCTCAGGCGGAGCAGAAACCGCTCAGGCTACGGTCAGAGTCTGGATGAGATTCCGGCGCGATGTGACAGCGACTTCACGTCTGAAAGTGCTGACCGGTGCATTTAAAGGGGCCATTCTGGGTATAGAAGGTCCACCAATACCGGATGCACGCGCTACCCGGCTTGAAATACTCTGCAGCCTGAAGGGGAATGTGTGATGGATTTCAGTCTTGATTTTTCCGGCCTGGCGGATATTGCACGGGATTTGGAGACGCTCAGCAGGGCAGAAAACAATAAGGTTCTGCGCGATGCCACCCGTGCCGGTGCTGAAGTTATGCGGGATGCAGTTGTTGAACGTGCGCCGGAGCGAACCGGGAAACTGAAGAAAAATGTGGTTGTTCTCACTCAGCGTTCAAAGCGTCGGGGGGAAATTATCTCGGGTGTCCACATTCGCGGACGGAACCTGCGAACCGGAAACAGTGATAACAGCATGAAAGCCAGCGATCCCCGAAATGCATTTTACTGGCGCTTTGTGGAGCTGGGAACGATAAACATGCCCGCGCATCCATTCATTCGCCCGGCTTTCGATACGACAGAGGAACTGGCAGCACGGATTGCTATACAGCGAATGAATCAGGCTATTGATGAGGTCTTAAGTAAATGAGAGAGGCCACACTGTATTCCCTGTTGTCTCAGCTGGCCGGAGGACAGGTTTATCCTTATGTGGTCCCACTGACGGAGGGAAAGCCTGCGGTATCTCCGCCGTGGCTGGTGTTTTCTGTGGTGTCTGACACGGCATCTGATGTGCTTGATGGGCAGGCTGAATCCAGAATTACCGTGCAGATCGATGTCTGGGCGACAGTACCTGATGACGCAGATAATATTCGTGAGCAGGCGCTTGATGCGGTAAGAAAACTGGCACCCTCCGTTATTTCTAAAACGCAGGGTTATGATCCTGACTCCCGTCTGAGCAGAGCCACGCTTGAATTCCAAGTAATAGCCTGAGGTCATTAATGATTTTACCCACCCGCCGCTGGCGGGTTTTTTTATTTTCAGGAGACGAGTATGTCCTCTAATTTTGAGCGTTCGCAACTGACGAAAATTATGATTTCGTCTGCACCGGTAACAGCAGAAACCCTGGATTCTGCCAGCTATCTTGGCCTGAGCTGTACAATCAAAGAGGTGCAGTTTACCGCAGGACAAAAGCAGGATATTGATGTCACCACGCTGTGTTCTGTTGAGCAGGAAAATATTAACGGCCTTGGGGCTGCTTCAGAGATTTCCATGTCAGGCAACTTTTATCTGAATGCTGCCCAGAACGCGTTGCGCAGTGCCTATGACAATGACACCACGTATGGCTTTAAAGTTATTTTTCCGTCAGGCAACGGATTTACCTTTATGGCAGAGGTGCGTCAGCATACCTGGTCTGCAGGAACCAATGGTGTTGTGGCTGCAACGTTTTCCTTGCGCCTGAAAGGTAAACCTGTGCTGACGACAGAGCCGCTGAAAGTGAAGGCCGATTTAAAAAGCACGCTGCGGGTTGCTTCCGGAGCGAAACTTGAAATGGCGGTTGAGGCTGCGGGTGGTGTGCCGCCTTATTCTTATGTCTGGAAGAAAGGTGGTTCTCCTGTTTCCGGACAGACGGCGGCAACGTTCAGTAAGGCATTGGTAGTATCCGGTGATGCGGGTGCATATACCTGCGAGATTTCTGATTCAGCAAGCCCGGTTAACAAAGTGACCTCCACTTCCTGCACTGTAACCGTCAGTTAATGAGGATGGATGTGATGACTAAAAATATCCGTAATCTGGCACTGGCAACGATGTCGGGGTTTCGCCATAAAACCGTTGATGTGCCTGAATGGGAGGGAGCAACGGTTGTGTTACGGGAACCTTCTGCAGAAGCCTGGTTGCGCTGGCAGGAGATCGTTAAAGCAAAAGATGATGAGACACCGTTATCCGTTGCGGAGCGCGCCCGCCGAAATCTGGAGGCAGATGTTGAACTGTTCATTGATGTTCTGTGTGATACCGGACTGCAACCCGTATTTTCAGAGGATGATCGTGAACAGGTGATTGCCGTGTATGGCCCGGTGCATGCGCGGCTTCTTCGGCAGTCTCTGGAACTGATCAGTGATGCCGGCGAGGTTAAAAAAAAGTAGCGCTTCCGGGGATGCGTTTTCTGATGATGCTGGCGCTCAGGATGGGGCGCACATTGTCAGAGTTACGCCGGGAAATGTCCGCATCAGAAATCATGATGTGGGCAGAATTTGACAGGTTCAGCCCGCTGGGGGACGAACGGGCTGATATCCGGGCTGCCCAGATTGTTTCAGCTGTTTACGGTGCGCAGGGGGTCAAAGTGCCACTGAATGATGCGCTTCTTCAGTGGGAGAAGGAGCAGACAGAAGGCGTATCAGATCCATTTGCCGGACTGGAAAACGCGCTTTTAATAGTGTCTCAGTGAGTCAACATAACCGCTTCGGCGGTTTTTTTTCGTCCGGAGAATGAGTGTGGCGACATTACGTGAACTGATTATTAAAATCTCGGCAAATTCCCGGTCATTCCAGTCAGAGATCTCCCGGGCTTCGCGTATGGGGCAGGATTACTACCGTACCATGCAGAACGGAGGCCGGCAGTCCGCTGCTGCATCCCGTGAAATGCGGCGTGCACTGGCAGAAGTGACGGATCAGATAAATACAGCTAAATCTTCGGCACTGAATATGGCGGGGGCATTTGCCGGGGCTTTTGCTACCGGTCATCTTATTTCTTTCGCCGATGAGTGGAATTCAGTAAATGCCCGTCTGAAGCAGGCCTCACAGTCCAGTGATGATTTTCAGGCATCACAGCGTGAATTAATGGCGATCAGCCAGAGAACGGGGACGGCGTTTTCTGATAACGCCAGCCTTTTTGCCCGTTCTGCAGCTTCCATGCGGGAGTATGGTTACAGTTCTGAGGAGGTACTGAAAGTCACCGAGGCGATCTCCACGGGCCTGAAATTATCCGGTGCCAGTACAGCAGAAGCCAGTTCGGTGATCACGCAGTTCAGTCAGGCACTGGCGCAGGGAGTGCTGCGCGGTGAAGAGTTTAACTCGGTGAATGAGAACGGCGATCGTGTTATTCGTGCGCTGGCTGCGGGAATGGGGGTTGCCCGTAAGGATCTGAAGGCCATGGCGGATAACGGAAAGTTGACCGCCGATAAGGTTGTTCCTGCACTGATTAGTCAGCTTGGGGCATTACGTGATGAATATGCGGCAATGCCTGATACGGTTTCATCCTCTGCAACCAAAGTTGAAAACGCCTTTATGGCCTGGGTTGGTGGTGCGAACGAGGCAAGCGGAGTGACGAAGACGCTCTCCGGTGTGCTGAATGGTATTGCAGGCAATATTGACACTGTGGCAACCGCTGCCGGTGCTCTGGTTGCCGTCGGGGTAGCCCGATATTTTGGCAATATGGCGTCTTCTGCTGGATCTGCAACTGCCGGATTAATTACTGCAGCCAGAAACGAAGTGGCTCTTGCGGAAGCGCAGCTCCGGGGGACACAGATAGCAACAGCCAGGGCGCGTGCGGCGGTTTATCGTGCGCAACAGGCGGTTGTTGCTGCTCGCGGTACCGAAAGGCAGGCAGCCGCAGAAGCGAAACTGGCTGCTGCCCAGGCATCACTTACCCGTAATATTGCGGCCAGAACAGCAGCACAGACAACGCTGAATACTGTCACGTCAGTGGGAAGTCGTCTGTTAAGTGGAGCACTGGGACTGGTTGGTGGGGTGCCGGGGCTTGTCATGCTGGGGGCCGCGGCCTGGTACACGATGTATCAGAATCAGGAGCAGGCCAGAGAATCTGCACGCCAGTATGCCGCAACAATCGACGAAATTCGCCAGAAAACGTCGGCAATGTCGCTTCCTGAAGCGTCAGATAATGAGGAAAAGACGCGGCAGGCACTTGATGAGCAAAACAGGTTAATTGACGAGCAGAAAAGTAAGATTAAATCCTTACAGGAAAAAATTGCTGGCTATCAGTATGTGCTGGCAAACCCGGGCTGGACAACCGATAACGGTTTTATGATTAACCACATGACGTCGGTAAAAACAGTCACAGAAGGGCTTGCAGAAGCAACAAATCAACTGGCAGTTGAACAGTCCCGTCTCACACAAATGCAGGGCAAAGCGCAATCCATTCAGGATGTGCTTGCCGGGCTGGAGGAGCGGCGGGTTGCGTTGATCCGTCAACAGGCGGCGGAACAAAACAAAGCGTATCAGTCCCTGTTGATCATGAATGGGCAGCATACCGAGTTTAATCGCCTTCTTGGGCTTGGTAATGAATTACTTCAGCAGCGACAGGGGCTGGTGAATGTACCGTTACGGCTACCACAGGCAACCCTGGATGATAAACAGCAGACCGCACTGAATAACAGCAAGCGCGAACTGGCTCTGTCCCGCCTTAAGGGGGAAGCGCGTGAGCGTGCCCGACTGGGCTATGCTGCGGATGATCTCGGCTTTGTGGGAGAGGCGTATCAGACAGCCAGACAGAATTATATCAATAACTCACTGGATGCCTGGCGAAATAACCAGGCAAATAAACCCAAAGCGCATAAAAAGACCGAAGCGGAAAAAACAGAAGATATTTATAAACGGCTGATTAAACAGCAAAAAGAACAGATAGCACTGGCAGGGCAGAATACTGAACTGGCTAAGATGAAATATCAGGTCAGTCAGGGCGAATTATCAACCCTGTCAGAAGCGCAGAAAAAAACGCTTTTGCAGAATGCAGCACTCATCGACCAGAAAAAGATTCGTGAGCAGCTTGCTGCGTATGAAAGCAGCCTGGCGGACAGTAATGCCAGTACCCGGGCGTCTAACGACGCGCAGTTACTGGGATATGGTGAAGGCTCACGGATGCGTGAACGACTCCAGGAAATGTGGAGTATCCGGCATGAGTTTGAGCAGAAAAATAACGAGCTGCTGAGACAGTATCAGGCCGGAGAAATTGAAGAAGCCCTGTGGAAACAGGAGAAAGAACTGAATAAAAAATATCTGGAAGAGCGTCTCAGCGATCAGCAGGATTATTATGCAAAGGCCGATGCTTTACGTAATAACTGGAATGCAGGACTCCAGGAGGGGCTGACCAACTGGGCAGACAGTGCCACCGATTATGCTTCGCAGGCGGCAGATGCTGTCGTTTCCACTATGGACGGGCTGGTATCAAATATTTCCGATGCGCTGGCCGGAAATGTTGTGGACTGGAGAAACTGGGGGAGTTCAATTCTCCAGGAAGTTTCAAAAATTCTGATGAATGCGGCCATTGTTAACGGACTGAAGTCACTCTCCGGTGCCGGAGGGTGGCTTGGTACGGTCGGCGGATGGATTTCGGGGGCGGTGGCAAACGCAAAAGGTGGTGTTTACACATCGGCAAATCTGAGTGCTTACAGTAACACTATTGTGGATACACCGACGTATTTTGCTTTTGCGAAAGGTGCCGGGCTGATGGGCGAGGCCGGGCCTGAAGCTATCATGCCACTGACACGGGCAGCGGACGGCTCTCTTGGGGTCAGAGCCATTGGCAATGTGAATAGTGGCGGGGGGGTTGTTTATTCTCCCGTGTATCACATCAGCATTCAGAATCAAGGGAGCAATGGCGAGATAGATGCGCGCTCAGCCAGGGGACTGGTGGATCTGATCGACAGCAGGGTTGTGTCAATTATGCAGTCATCGCGTCGGGATGGAGGATTGTACAGTGCCTGAGCCTGAAGTTTTTAACTGGATCCCCCGTGAGGGGATGGAGACGACACGAAAGCCATCAGTTATTACGGTAAAGTTTGGTGACGGATATGAACAGAGACGGGCTGGTGGTCTGAATGCGGATCTGAAAACGTTTAAACCGGTATTTCGTGTCACAGATGAATATTCCCGTGCCGCGCTGGACAGTTTTTTATCCCGTCATGCCGGGATTCGTGCTTTTTTGTGGCGTCCGCCAAAACACAACAGGACTGTCCGGGTTGTCTGCAGGGAGTGGAGCATTTCGGATAATGCCATGTATACCGATTTTAACTGTACCTTTGAAGAGGTCACTCACTGATGCAGGATATACAGCAGGAAACACTCAATGAGTGCACTAAAACGGAGCAATCCGCGCTGATCGTGCTCTGGGAAATTGATCTGACAGAGGTCGGCGGAGATCGTTATTTCTTCTGTAATGAGCAGAACGAAAAAGGTGAACCAGTCACCTGGCAGCGGCGGCAGTATCAGGCCTATCCCATTCAGGGAAGTGGATTTGAGATGAACGGCAAAGGAGCCAGTGCAAGGCCAACGCTTAAAGTCTCTAATCTGTACGGCATGGTCACCGGGATGGCGGAAGACCTGCAGAGTCTGGTCGGCGGAACGGTGGTCAGGCGTAAGGTTTACGCCCGTTTTCTGGATGCGGTGAACTTCGTCAACGGAAACAG
>OBXZ01001070.1_pt1 | contig 14491 bp, 8 predicted proteins | sample 1538171 | NCBI WGS metagenome assembly OBXZ01 (sample SAMEA2580161, study PRJEB22360) | human gut metagenome | biome: human gut; feature: human-associated habitat; material: faeces | place: Denmark | collected 2008/2010
CCAACCGTATACGAAAGGACTTTGTAGCCCAGAGGATATTGGAAAGGGTGGGGAACAAAGTGTATGAATCAGAGGGATGCACGGTAGGAATTTTCCGCCTCACCATGAAAGCAGGCTCGGATAACTTCCGTCAATCGTCCATACAAGGTGTTATGCGCCGTCTCAAAAGGCATGGAATAAGGATGATAGTATATGAACCTGCATTAAAAGAAGGTCAGTTCTGTGACTGTCCGGTAGAGAAATCATTGGAGGATTTTAAGGAAAAATCGCATATTATTATAGCCAACCGGTATAGTGACGAATTGGCTGATGTGATGGAAAAGGTTTATACAAGGGATATTTATTATAGGGATTGAAATTAGTTTAATATCAGAGTGGCAATGGATTATACGAGGAAGCGACAGAAGCAGAGTTTTCTATGGAGTCAGACCGTCTCATTGCATATAACTGTGCAGACTATGATGGATATTGGTGGCGGAATAAGTGGTTTCCACAAAAGGGTACGGATGGAAACTTATAATTAGGAAGAAGAGCAGTGTATGTATGAGAGTATATACACTGCTGTATTTTTATTTCGGTATATTGTATAATGGGGTTAGATGATTAGATGGCTGAAATTGTAATTTAAAAGGTGGTTTAAAATGGACATTAAGGAACTATACAACATATATCAAGGAAATCCGGAGAAATTTAAAAAGATTGTATTGTATCGCAACCTTCTTGGCTCGCCAATTTCATATAATTACAAAGATTCAGATTTAGAATCTTTAGTACAGATGATAATGTCAATGGATGAAAAATATGAAACAGACTTTGGATTTATGATGATGGAACTGGGGTTGGCTTATGAGGCTATTTATAGTAACATGAAAAATAATAATGCTGCCAGAGAAAAGACGGAATTTATGAACTATCCATTGGATTATCAATTGAGGGCATTAATTTCGTTTTTTGAGGATCAGCATAAACTTGGTATTGAGTTGAATAACATAGATGGTAAAAAGCCAATCACAGGGATAAAGCATTTGGTTGCAAATGTAGAATCTGAAATCTATCCTGGTATGAGATATTCAACATCACAGAATAGCGAAAATCTAATAGAGCTGATAGATTATTCAATTCCTTATTTATATTATTATGACAGTAATTTTGAAAAACCTTGCGATAATCTAACATATGAGCGATGTTTGCAATGTCCGGATATTATGAAGTTCGTTCATCATTCAAATTTTTGTGAATTAATAAACGGATTATGGTCCCTTTATATATATAAGGATTACTCGGTTAAACTTGGAAAAACGGATACAGATGATGATATTACAGTTTTTGTGCCCAATTCCAATGAAGCGAGCTTGATTGATTTTGTTGCAGGAATACGCAGAGAGGCCAGAAGATTTCAAAATAGTATTGATTTATTGATATCAAATCAAAATAGAATAATTAATGGGAATAAGTTTATAATACGCCTTGCCAAGAAAATAAAGTTGGATTTGTGGAAGAGCATTTTTGAACTGGAATTGGAGGTCTACTTGCGTTGTAATTTATCTGCTAACTGCACAATGAAAATTATAAAGCAGACGGATATTTTTCCAGCCTATTTAAGGCAAACGTTACCATATGGTGAATTGAATGACTTCCTTGAAGTGCATGAATTTTTGGTGACAATGAGCGAAATTTATTCAAATATCTTAAATCATAATTGGGAAGAGATTGAACATGATCGGTTTAATTATCTATGTCCAGTAGTTGATATTGATTTGCTAATTAAAAGTTTTTCACGATTATATGGCAAGAGTTTAAATACAGCAGCTAAGCTGGTGGAGTGGTTTATATATTATCCGCAACGCGGGAAAGAGGGCGATTTATTCTCAAAACCGTTGGTTCAAATAAGTGGTAAAAGGGTTTTATTTGCCCCTAATTTGATTCGGCAAATTAATATCACCCGAATGCTTGAGCAGATTATGCTGGATTATAAAATAAAGCGGGCGGCAATTGGAGATGAGTATGAATCCTATTTAAGAAATAAATTGTCGCAGTCTTCCTTATGGAATGTCTATGCAGATAAAATAGAATTTAAATCCTCTATAGGAAATACAGATTTTGATGTTATAGCTTTATTTGATAATCATGTTGTGATAATTGAAATAAAGCACCTGGTGACACCTTACGATCCCAAACGTTACTATGAAGACCGCCAAGAGATAAAGAAGGCCATAAAACAGCTTAAACTAAGGAAGCAAGTTTTATTAAGGGATTGGGCCTTGATTAGAGATATAACCAATGGATTTCTTCCTCCTGAACCTTATCCGGAAGAACGGATTACTCAATTGGTCTGCACGAATATAGATAGCTTTACATCGCTGGAAATTGATGGCATAAGAATTGTTGATGAGTCCGTTCTAATCAGGTTTTTTTCTGACAATGGCCAGTATGTAAAGATATGGAGTGGGTCGAAGATTTATAAAAAAGAGAAAATATGGGAAAACAGCCAACCAACCATCGATGATTTCAAGAGATATATTGCTTCTCCGACTGCGGTGAAATGGTATAGGGAGGTTGTAAAAAGAAAAAATATAACAATACCAAGATATGGAGAAGGAGAATATCTTGGCACGGTAAATTATATTTTAGATGAAGATATAGTGAAATTTGATAGACAGATATAAAGCCCAGCCTGTGTTTTGCAGATGATAGCGCTGGGGGATATAAGCACCAGAATCTGTTTCCATGAGGGGCGCAGGAAGCATATTGCTTCTGGCCACACTAATCAGAAGTGACCCTATTGTAAAACGCCGCCTTGTTTTTCGGGACGGCGTTGTTGGTAAGGTTGGCAGCTCTTTTTTCGGTATGCTCTTATAAAGGGAGGGATTACTATATTAAAATCAACTAATACAGTCTGAGCAGAGCGTCTATCTTTCGCTCTGCTTTTATAATACTATTTTTAGACTCACTAAAGTTTTTTATATAGTCATTATCAGTACCTAGTAGTGACATTTAAGAAGATATAAAAGATAAGGAAAGAGACATATATAATTTAAAATAATCAATTTATTTCTATAAGATTTCTAAATAATCCCATTCTAATCCTATTTATATTATATAAGGTTTATTTTTTGTACATTGAAAATAGCATAGGTTCAGTTGTCCTATAACAAAAACTGAAATTGAGCATACGAGAGATACGCCATAGCAGAAATGCTGCGAAATATATCAAATCAAAATAAGCCCGGGCAGGGGTTTGATGGCTTGTGACGGCCGCATAAGCTGTGCGAGGATGGTATCAGTTGGAAACTTGTGGGGACTGCCGCTCACCTAATGAGGGGAGGCTGCGTTAGTATGGAAACATCTGGCGTGGTTTAAGCTGTTTTGCAAACAGGTAGGACAACTCCAGATGCCGGGGGACGAGTAAATACGGCATGAAAATTTGCTTTGGAGAAAGCACAACCACCTTAATGAAATGTTATAAGAAGTAAAAAAATTGTGAAATGCTCTTGAGGAAACAAAAGCCAATTTTTTACAATGATTGTAGAGAAACAGACTGTTTTAAAAACTGAGCGGTTTTGTGAAATCAATATAGTATTAGCGATTAGTCTAAGATTGAACCACGTTAGGTGGCATCAATCATGCTCATGGCTAGTTGCCTTTGTAAAGGGGGTGACAGCGATAGAAGTTTTACAGAAAGATAAAAAAGTATATAACGCAGAGGAAATCCAGGAGATTTTAGGGATTGGGAGGAGCAAAACATATACCTTTTTGGACGAGGCGTATAGGAATCAAAAGCCGTTCCGGGTCCTTAAAGTTGGAAAGCTTTTCAGGGTTCCCAAACAATCTTTTGATGACTGGCTAGACGGAATTAGTTAAGGCGGGTGAGATAGTTGAAAAGAAAACCACAGAATAGTGCAGCTTTTTTTGAAAATAATTCATGGTATCACCGTACCAAGATACTTCAGGACGATGGTTCGATAAAGTACAGCAAAAAGGGCGGGTTTGCTACCAGTGAAGAGGCTGATAAGAGCTATAGGCGACACGAAGATGAGTTTAAAAAGGCGTATCGGGCCTATCATCTGGCACATCAAATCAATACAGAAGTCACGCTTAAGGATTATTTGATTTATTGGTTTGAGGAGATATTCTCTCAAAGAATTGAAACAACAACCAGAATGGTAGGCGCGTATGCGGTTTATGACTTAATTTTGCCGAATATTGAGTACGACATCAAGGTCCGGTTTGCCAATGCAGAGTATCTTGATGCATTGTTGGAGCGGGTAGCAAAGGTCAGTGCCTCTGCAGGAAATAAAGGGCGGGAGATTCTAAATATGGCAATGAAAGAGGCAGTAATCGGTGGGTATATTAAAACCAATCCGGTTACTGGCACAAAGCCGTATAAGAGACAAAAGCCAAAGATAACAATTCTGAGTAAAGAAAAAATCAAGGTCCTGCTGAAAGCGTCTTCCGAAAATAACTGGTATTTGGAAATATTGTTAGGGCTATTCTGTGGCTTACGAAAAGGCGAGATTCTTGGACTTAAATTCAGTGATTTGGATATGGAGAAAAGGACTGTAACTATCAGAAGGCAGATTGCTTCAGATCCACTTATCAAAAAAGGGAGTGGAAGTAAAATAGACAATTATGGGCTGATTGAACGAGATCCAAAAACACCAAACAGTTTCCGGGTTTTGCGGGTTCCAGCCATAATCATAGAAGAACTGGAAAAACGGAGACGACTTGTGGAGTCCAATAAGGTAGTGTATGCCGGTCAATATGATGACAATGATTATATCAGCTGTCAGAGAAATGGAAAACTACATAGTTTGTCAGCTTTAAATAGCGCTTTAACTGGAATTTGTAGCAAGAATGGCCTTCCGCATATCACGGTACATGGATTAAGGCATATGTATGCAACAATTCTGATTGAGATGGGGGTTCCACTGATTAAGATATCTGCATTACTTGGGCACGGCTCTGTCCACACAACGTTTGAATATTATTGTGATGTAATGGATGAAAACGAGAATATATTGGCATTTATGAATCAAGCATTCGTTCCTGTGGAAAGGAGAGCAGTATGATAATTGATTTGAGCCTTCAGCAGTATGTGGATTGGGAAGTAAAGCCAGTGATTCCTATAAAGGGAAAATTCGGATACCGTGTTGTGTTAAAATACATAGATGGTACTGAAAGAACTCAGCAAAAGTCGGGGTTTAGGACAGAAAAAGAGTCTAATGCTGCCAGGGATAACACAATAGGCAAATTACATGCTGGAACTTATATTGTATATGAGAATGTTAAAGTAAGTGACTTTCTAGAGTTTTGGCTAAAGGAGGATATATGCAAGAGGGTAAGAAGCGAAGAAACCTATGCTGCTTATTCCAATATCGTGTATAACCACATTATTCCAATCCTTGGAAAGAAAAAGATGTCGTCCGTTAACCGTGGAGATGTTCAAAAGCTGTATAACGACCGTGCAGAATATTCTGTATCGGTCTCAAGGCTGGTTAAAACGGTGATGAATGTCTCTATGAACTATGCTGTAGCGAAAAAAATCATTGCGGAGAATCCGGCAGTTGGTATCAATCTTCCTAAAAAGGTAAAAAAGAAGGAATACCATGCCCGCAGTATTGACACACAGAAAACCCTGACAATGGATCAGATTCTGATTCTATTGGAGGCCAGCAGGGACACGCCGATACATATGCAAATCCTGTTTAATGTATTAATGGGACTTCGCAGAAGGGAAATCAATGGTGTGAAGTATTCGGATATTGACTATATTAACCGAACACTAAAGCTTCGCCGGCAGCTGGGGAAGAAAATCAACACAAAAAAAGAAGACTTTCCACCTAAAACCTTTACGAAACAGGAACTTGGATTGAAGACCCCATCGAGTTACCGAGACATTCCGATACCAGATTATGTGTTTGAGGCGATTCTGCAACAGAGGGAGGTGTATGAGAGAAATAAGAGTCGCAGAAGAAGCCAGTTTCAGGATTCAGGATATGTTTGCTGCTCTAACTACGGGAAACCGCGAAGCAAGGATTTCCATTGGAAATATTATAAAAAACTGTTAGTGGATAACAACCTGCCGGATATAAAGTGGCATCATTTACGCAGTACCTTCTGCACACTGCTTTTGAAAAATAATTTTAATCCCAAAGCGGTATCCAAATTAATGGGACATGCAACGGAGCTAATCACCTTAGATGTATATGGGGATAACCGGGAAATTATTGCTGACTGTGTAGATGAAATTCAGCCGTTCATAGATGAGGTGCTTCCGATAAAGGAGGTAGACAAGCAGCTTGAGGAAGAACTGTTGGAAATCGAAGTTCCGGCAGAAGATTATTTTTAAAAATTAAGGGCAGTAGTAGTTTCAATCAAATATCAATTTGGTTCTCAAAATGAAACAAGGCGCAGGAAAGAACAAATGTTCCTACTTGCGCCTATACTTTTTCCTTCCGCTATGTTATAATTTTGGTGACATTTGGTATTACTAATTTCATTGAGTTTATATAGTGTTGCGGAGTTAAGAAAATAGCATTTTGGTGACCTTCATTCGTAAAATGGCAAAAGTTCGTCTATTAGGCAACTCAAAACGGTCTTCTTTTACGAATTTCTGCCTAATAGGCGAACTTTTTAAGTGGTCACCAAGGAAGGAAAAAGCGAAAATGGAGTTCAAATTACACTCAGAATACCAGCCCACAGGCGACCAGCCGCAGGCGATTGAAGCCCTTGTAAAAGGCTTCCAGGAAGGCAACCAATTCCAGACTTTACTAGGGGTTACGGGCTCTGGCAAGACCTTCACCATGGCAAATGTAATCCAGCAAATCCAGAAGCCGACCCTCATCATAGCGCACAACAAAACCCTTGCCGCACAGCTCTACAGCGAGTTCAAGGAATATTTCCCGGAGAACGCGGTGGAGTATTTTGTCTCCTACTACGACTACTACCAGCCGGAAGCCTACGTCCCTTCAACGGACACATACATTGAAAAGGACTCTGCCATCAATGACGAGATTGACAAGCTGCGCCACTCCGCTACGGCTGCGTTGTCTGAGCGGGAGGATGTAATCATTGTGGCCTCCGTGTCGTGTATTTATGGTTTGGGAAGTCCTATCGATTATAAGGAGATGGTAATTTCCCTGCGGCCTGGGATGGAAAAAGACAGGGACGAGGTGATTCACAAGCTTATCGACATCCAGTATACACGAAATGATATGGATTTTAAGCGAGGCAGTTTCCGCGTAAGAGGTGATGTGCTGGAGATTTATCCGGCTTACTCGGGCGGAGACGCTTACCGGGTGGAGTTCTTCGGGGACGAGGTGGAGCGGATTACGGAGATCGATTCGCTTACCGGCGAAGGGAAGACGGAGCTGGGACACATTGCGATCTTCCCGGCTTCCCATTACGTGGTTTCGAAGGAAAAGTTGGAGCTTGCGACTCAGACGATACTCGCAGAGCTTAAGGAACAGGTGGCTTATTTTAAGAGCGAGGATAAGCTGCTGGAAGCGCAGAGAATTTCCGAGCGGACGAACTTTGATGTGGAGATGATGCGGGAAACCGGGTTCTGTTCCGGTATAGAGAACTACTCCAGGCATTTAACCGCATCCAGGGCGGGAGAGCCGCCCTGCACGCTGATCGACTATTTTCCCGATGATTTCCTGATTATCGTGGATGAGTCCCATATCACCCTGCCTCAGGTCCGCGGTATGTTTGCGGGAGACCGGTCCAGGAAGACGACCCTGGTCAACTATGGATTCCGTCTGCCTTCCGCTCTGGACAACAGACCGCTGAATTTTGAGGAATTTGAGTCGAAGATCGACCAGATGATGTTTGTGTCGGCCACGCCTTCTGTCTATGAGGCGAACCATGAGATGATGCGGGTGGAGCAGATTATCCGGCCTACGGGACTTTTGGATCCGGAGATCGAGGTGCGTCCGGTGGAAGGCCAGATCGATGATCTCGTCTCGGAGGTCAACAAGGAGGTCGCGAATAAGCACAAGATTCTGATCACAACGCTGACAAAACGTATGGCCGAGGACCTGACGGATTACATGAGGGAGATCGGAATCCGGGTGAAGTATCTTCACTCCGATATCGATACGCTGGAGCGTTCGGAGATTATCCGTGATATGCGTCTCGATGTATTCGATGTACTCGTCGGAATCAACCTGCTGCGTGAGGGCCTTGATATTCCGGAGATTACGCTGGTAGCGATTCTCGATGCGGATAAAGAGGGCTTCCTCCGTTCGGAGACGTCTCTGATCCAGACGGTCGGGCGTGCGGCGCGTAACTCTGAGGGCCACGTAATCATGTATGCGGATTCTATCACGGATTCCATGCGGGTGGCGATCGAAGAAACGAACCGAAGGCGCGCGATTCAGCAGCAGTACAACGAAGAACACGGCATCACGCCGACGACCATCAAGAAGTCAGTCCGTGATTTAATCGCTATCTCGAAGGCGGCGATTGAGGACAAGAAGTCCTTTGAAAAGGATCCGGAATCCATGGACCAAAAGGAACTGGAGAAACTGGCGAAGGAGCTGACGAAGAAGATGCATCAGGCGGCAGCAGAGCTGAACTTCGAGGAGGCCGCAAGGCTGCGTGACCGTATGGTGGAAGTGAAAAAGATGCTCCAGGAACTGGACGAGTAAATAAAACCAGAAAACTATCCGTAAATCATAGAAAGTCAGTAGCATTTGATATTGACAATAATTCTCAATAAGTGTAGAATTTCTATGGACGCCGGAATATATGAGGTGCCCAGGCCAGCGATTGTGAGGCCTGGGTTTTCCATTTTATAAAATAGGGGAAATGCATTTGAAACGGCAGTCCGGAGGAGAACAGAATGAAATTGCACGAAGGCGAAATAGGTAAGACATATATTGTCTACAGCGTAATGGTGGATGACACGATTACGAGGCGGCTGGAGGCCCTCGGCGTCAACGAGATGACGCCGGGAACCCTGATGAATAAAAAAGGCAGCGGGACCGTGATTATAAAGGTAAGGGGTACCCGTTTGGCGTTAGGGCGCAGAATATCAGAGGGAATTGAGATCAGGGAGGCCGCAGACCATGAGTGATGATAATAGGATAATTAATGTAGGCTTCGTCGGAAATCCGAACTGTGGTAAAACAACGCTGTTCAACGCCTTCACAGGAGCAAAATTAAAGGTGGCAAACTGGCCTGGAGTTACCGTGGAGCGGGTGGAAGGTGAGACCAGCTATAAAGGACGGCCGATCCGTGTCATTGATACACCAGGAATCTACAGCCTGACTTCCTATACCATTGAGGAGAAAGTCACAAGAAAATGCATCGAGGATGGGGAAGTCGACGTCATCATTAATGTAGTGGATGCCTCTTCACTGGAACGAAATCTTTACCTGACCCTTCAGCTTCTGGAACTGAAGAAACCGGTAATCCTGGCTTTAAATATGATGGATATCGTGGAGGACCGCGGGATGGAAATTGATCTGCACCGCCTTCCTGAGATGCTGGGTTCCATTCCTGTCGTACCGGTATCGGCCAGAAAGCGTACCGGCCTGGATGTGCTGATGCACGCCGTGGTTCACCACTACGAGGAAGGCCCTCAGGGCACGGTAGTCAAGTATACCCCCCGGATCGAAAACAAGATTTCCAAGGTGGAGACGGTGCTTAAGGCCCACTATGGGGAGATGGACAATTTACGGTGGCATGCCATCAAATTTATGGAATACGATGAGACCGTATGGAATGATCATCCGGTAGATTTAAATAACATCATTGATCATAATTACGAGAAAGAGATTATCAATCAGAAATACGATTACATAGAAGAGATCATAAAGGAGTGTCTGGTCAACAAGGAATCAAAGGCCGCATCGACCGATAAGATTGACGAGTTTTTAACGCATCCAATCTGGGGAATTCCTATTTTCTTAGGGATCATGGCAATGGTATTCTTTCTGACGTTCACTGTCGGTGATTTCTTAAAGGGATTTTTTGAAGTCGGTCTCGACTGGCTCTCGGGCAGTACGCTGTATTTCCTTCAGAATATTCATGCTTCGGAATGGATCACCTCCCTGGTTGTGGATGGCATTGTGGCCGGTGTCGGCGGAATTCTGACATTTTTGCCGAATATCTTTATCCTGTTTCTGGCGCTGGCCTTTCTGGAGGACAGCGGCTATATGGCCAGAGTTGCCTATGTCATGAATGAGACGATGGGGCGGGTAGGGCTTTCCGGCAAGGCATTTTTACCCATGCTGTTAGGCTTTGGCTGCACCGTGCCTGCCGTCATGGCGGCCAGGGCTCTGCCGAGTGAAAAGGACAGAAGAAGAACCATTCTGATCACACCGTTTATGTCGTGTTCGGCCAGACTGCCTATTTACGTTCTGTTTGCAGAGATGTTTTTCCCGCGGCATGCGCTGATCGTGGCCTATTCCCTGTATCTGATCGGACTCATTATGGCCATAGCGGTGGCCCATGTGACGCACCGGATGTCAAAGGGCGGGGAAGAGGATACCCTGTTGATTGAGCTTCCCGAGTATAAGACGCCGAATATGCGCACGGTGGCCATCTATGTGTGGGATAAGGTAAAGGATTACTTGAGCAAGGCGGGAACCACCATATTCCTGGCTTCCATTGTCCTGTGGTTTGTGTTGAACAGCGGACCGTCCGGATTTGTGGAGGATGTTTCCAATAGCTTTGCCGCTATGATCGGGCGGGTTCTGGTGCCGGTTCTGAATCCTGCCGGCCTTGGGGACTGGAGAATCGCGGTGGCGCTGATATCCGGCCTGTCGGCTAAGGAGGTCGTGGTATCCAGCTTCTCCGTTCTGTTTGGAATTGGAAACATCAATTCGGCCGGAGGCATGAACCAGCTCTCCGGAGTTCTGTCCTCCATTGGTTTTAGCGGGGTCAATGCTTATGCGCTGATGATTTTCTGCCTGCTGTATTCTCCGTGTATCGCTGCGGTGGCAACCATACGAAAAGAGACCGGTTCTACAAGATGGACTCTGGGAATGGTTCTGTTTCAGCTATTGACCGCATGGGGAGCCGCGGTGCTTGTGTTCCAGATTGGAAGCTTACTCTTTTAATTTCAATAAAAATAGTTTGTAACGCCCGAACGGTAAGGTTGTTCGGGCGTTTTTCTATACAGGTATGAAAAAAATTAGGATCTAATCAGGAACAGGACATGGCAAAAGCCGGATTAAAGCAGCGAGTAACCCTTCTTTAACTGTTCCAGCAGAGAGGTGAAAAGGGACGGAAAATGGTCCGTTTCATCACCGTTTCCACTCAGATAACGGATGATGATGATGGATATCTCCTCAATATAATCGGCACATCTGTGGAACCAATCCGCTGCTTCAACCCAGCCAGCCTCGGGCCGTACCATACCGCCTTCCTCCGACTGCACCATACTGTTTTCTACCAACCAATCCGTTCCGATTTCGACAAGCATTCGGGCCATTTTGTCGAATGTTCCCCGGTAACGTATTTCATCCGGCTCCGCGATTCCCTTCAGCGCATTGGGAACTGTGGGAACGGTACCAAAAAATGTGACCATATTCAGCAGGATTTTGTCATAATCTTCTTTTGTCAGCTGTTTTTTCCAGTCGGGAAGCTCGCGGATCATCTTTTCAAGGCCTTTGTATCCCAGGAAGGAAGCGGGCGGATTCAGAAAATGATCTTTTTGAAGCGCCAGAGCTTCGGAGGCAATCTGGTTCTTGCTCCTTTTTTCCGTCATTCTGACCGTACAGATCGTATTTTCACTGCTTAATCCTGGATAACTGCAGTTCATACTGTTTTTCAGTTCGTCGTATCCCAGGGTGAGAAGCTGCGTCCGGCCGCAGTCATAGAGGCAGATGAGGCGCTGATCGTCGTCGTATCCTGTCATCAGTACGTAATGAAAGGGAATGTGCTCCTTATGGTAAAGCTTTGGATAATAGGAGAGATAGTACATATCGAGAGCCCCCAATACGACGGGATGACCTGCGTCGATTTCCTCTTTCGCCTTTTTCAGCGCCCGTTCAAAGGTGCTGTAGGAATGGTGTGCGTAGGTGAACCCTGCGATCGGTGCCAGAAATGCATACATGTGTTTTGTCCGGCCGTCGCCGAGGGCTACCATGCGTTTCAAGTCTGATTTGTCTGTTTTTCGGTAGCAGAAGGAGCCAAAGCCGGAGAGCAGAAAGAAAAATCCATCCGGGAGAGATTCTCCTGTTTCATTCATATAGAGATCTTCGATTCCATTCCACATGCATTCATAGTCGTGGGAGTGGTGTTTCAGTTCAATGATTTGTTTCATAGTACACCTCGCTTTTCGTGATTCTGTTTATCGTGTTATCCTGATCTTAAACCATGACATTGTGATAGAGTCAAGAGGCTTTTGAGCGTTTGTACGACCGGTTTATCTATTTTTAGACATATTTCTGTTTTTGTCTAAAAACCATCCAACTTAAATAAATTACAAAAAGTCAAAATGGTATTATTGTTAAGGTCGTAAAGATTTGAAAAGGGTGATGGCTGTGAAGACGAGAAAAATAAGAGAGAAAAAACAGAAAAAGCGTTTTAGTATGGTTGATGTGATTGTACAGAAAGGCAGATGGATCGAGAAAATTTTTGCCATTGCGGTGATTCTTTCGGTGATATCTGCCTGTTTTGTGCATGTGAATTACGATTTGAGCGAATACCTGCCTGACTGGGCGCCTGCCAAGGAAGGCTTAAACCGGATGGAAGAGGAGTTCGGCTATCCGGGAACCGCCCGGGTGATGGTGGGGCCGGTGACGCTGTATGAAGCCAAGGCCTATAAGGACCGGATCGCGGAGATTGACGGCGTGGACATGGTTATGTGGGCGGATACGACGACAGATGTGTACAACGCCAATATCTTTATTAACTACGACGATATCCAGGATTACTATAAAGACGGCTATGCGGTAATGGATATCATTTTTGAGGAAGGCGATTCCAGCAGTTTGACGAAATCTGCCATCAATGAGATGCAGACCCTCACAGGAGACAAGGGCTATTTCATGGGCTCCGCAGTACAGAATAAGTCTTTAAATGAGACGCTGATGCGGGAAATCAGCATTGCCATGGCTCTCGGTGTGGTGATGATTGCGGTTATTTTATGCCTCACGACCACTTCGTGGTTTGAGCCGGTCATGTTTTTGATGGTCATGGGAATTGCCATTATCATCAATATGGGAACGAATCTGATTCTGGGGACCATATCATTTCTGACCTTCAGTGTGGCCTCGATTCTGCAGCTGGCCGTCGCCATGGATTACTCGGTGTTCCTGCTCGACATGTTTACAAAGGAGCGGGCCAAAGGAAATGATCCCGTTACCGCCATTACCAACGCGATACATAAGTCACTGCCCTCTATTCTTGCAAGCGGTGCCACCACCATTATCGGGTTCGTCGTACTGATGCTGATGCGTTTCAGTATCGGTAAAGACCTGGGCTTCGTTCTGGCGAAGGGAATCGTGGTCAGTCTGATTACCGTGCTGTTTCTGATGCCGTCGCTCCTGCTTCGCTGGGGAGACCGGATTAAACGGACGGAGCATAAGTCCTTTATGCCTTCCTTCCATGGTCTGGGACAGGTGGTCTACAGAGTGCGGTATGTGGTTCTGGGAGTCGTGCTTCTATTTGTGGTTCCTGCATTTACAGCCCAGAATATGAACTCATTTACGTTTGGAAACAGCGCTCTCGGGTCCAGCCCCGGAACGAAGGTATATGAGGATGAACAGCAGATCAACGGGCGCTTCGGCAAGAGCAATCTGATTCTGGCCGTGGTTCCGAACACCAGCATGGTGAAAGAGAAGGATTTGACGGATGCGCTGGACGATCTGTATTACGTGAAATCGGTGACTTCCCTGGCGGGCACCATACCGGAGGGAATTCCGGAAAAAATCATTCCAAAGAGCGCAACGAGCCTGCTGCACACGGACAACTACAGCCGAATTATGATCTATGTAAAGACCTCGGATGAGAGCGATTTTGCTTTCCAGTGTACCAATGAGATCACGTCCATTGTACGGAGCTATTATCCGGAGGACTCCTATATAACGGGAGTGATCCCTTCCACGCAGGATATCAAATCAATTATTACGGCGGATTACAATTTCGTCAACCTGTTGTCAATCCTCGGCGTGGGATTGGTGGTTCTGATATCGTTTAAATCACTGATTATCCCGATTGTCGTCCTGATTCCTATCGAGGTGGCAGTCTTCTTCAACATGGCAGTTCCGTACTTTACAGGAGAAAGCATGCTGTATATGGGATATATTATCGTCAGCTGCCTGCAGCTGGGGGCTACGGTGGATTACTCGATTCTGATGACGAATAATTATATGGATGCGAGAAGAACGTATCCCGAAAAGGCACGGGCGATCAAGCATACGGTATCGCGAAGCGCCCTTTCCATACTGACATCGGGGACGATTCTGACGATTGCGGGGTACGGCCTGTATTTCGTCTCCTCTGTGGCTGCAATCGGCGGTCTGGGTCATCTGAT
>OBXZ01001071.1_pt1 | contig 14429 bp, 18 predicted proteins | sample 1538171 | NCBI WGS metagenome assembly OBXZ01 (sample SAMEA2580161, study PRJEB22360) | human gut metagenome | biome: human gut; feature: human-associated habitat; material: faeces | place: Denmark | collected 2008/2010
AGCCGCTACGGCAGCCTGCGCTGCGGGGGTAGCAATCGCAACAATCAAATCCACTTTATCTGCAACAAACTGCTGGCAAATGGTATTGATGGTAGACGGATCGTTCTGTCCGTTCTGGTAATCTATCTCAACGGACAGCCCATATTCGGGTGCTTTTTTTTCCAGCTGTGAAACAACAGCAGTGCGAATTTCATCCAGCGAGGGGTGCTCTGTAAGCTGAATCAGCCCTACTTTCATGGATTTGCTGCCGCTTGCAACTACCTGTGATGTAGCCGCAGAAGCTGGTGCGGAGGATGCCGCAGAGCTGCCGCATCCGGTAAAGAGTGAAGCGCCCAGGGTAAGGGCGGTCAAAATGGCGAGGTATGCTTTCTTTTTCATAATCGATGCTTCCTTTCAAGTAAAAGCGCAGCGTTGCTGCGGGTCAGTCGTTTTTCGGGCACGACCGCTTCTTTCGCATCGAAAGGCTTGCGTGGGCAAGCTCTGCTTTATCGGGAAAGAAGCGGCTTTTTATCAAATTGCAAGCTGCGCCATCGCCATCGTTTCTCCTCTAGTTTCATCCGTTTGCCGCTCCTTTCTGTCGTTTTAACTGGTTAAAAGTGCAGGTTTTAGACAAACAAAAAAGACCTGCCCTTGTTTAACACAAGGACAAGTCTCTGAATTCAAAGAAACCTGCGGTACCACCTTGATTGCCTGCGCCAGTTACGTGCGCAAAGCCACTCTACCGGGTGCTATCACACCCTACGCCCTGTAACGCGAGCACGCGTCGTCAGATACTCAAAAGCCAAAGCTTCCTTTCTCCTCGCCCTCAACGGTCCATTTACCTGCTCCGCTCTGCGCCCTTTCTCAGCATCCGGGCTCTCTGTGGCTGCGCCTGCAGTGTTATCTCCGTCTCAACGGTTTATAGCTATTAAACACGATTTGCCTGTATTTGTCAAGCATGAATTTGAAAAAATTTGATAGTGTTTGTGGGCAGATGGTATTTTTTACTTTACAATTTCCCGCACAAGGGTTTGTTGTAATGCTCTTTTTAAAACACTATAATAATAAAATATGCTTTATGTTACCTGTACGCTGAAAGGAGTTTTTATGAAAGACCAAAAGCAGCCAATCCATAAGAGTACTGCTTATCGCTTTTTACAAATATGTGAAGCCATTTGTTTTCTAGCACTGGTAATCTTATCTGTTTTATATTTTACGGGCAAGTGGCCCGATGCGATGTTTATTACGCCTGGGTTATTTATGGTGAGTATATTTCTTCACGCTGCAAAAGCTTGGCGCAACAATCGCACTTTAGCTATTTTAAATATTATTGAGGGCTGCGTGATGCTAGTAGGGTTCTTTTTTATTGCAAAAATTCTGCTGCGTTAATTTTTGAGCGTGTGCGGCGCATATTTTCCACCGTATTTTTTGCTTTTGTGGAAAACTTAGCACCAACAGGCTCCCGCGCTATTGAAGATTATTTAGCCTATGTTATGCAAAAGGCGGCGGGTATGCTTTCCGCATATCCGCCGCCTTTATTATTTTACCCTTTTTGCTGTACCGTTACTGCATTGCTTTGCGCAGTGCACCATTTTTTTCAATTACACGCACAAGCACCAAGCCCAGCAGTACACAGCTTAAAATCTCGCCAATGCCTACCGTTACCATATTCATGGCAAGCACTGCACCAGTCGCTGGCACATCCATAAAGAAAAATGTAATCTCGGCACCGATAATTACTGCATTAAACAGCACCGGCGAAAGTGCCGACCAAACCGGCAGGCCCTGCCAGCGCAGGTTGCGCAGCTTATAGGTTACCAGCGCGGCCAGCAATGTCGCCAAGGTGCCAAACACCGCGTCAATCGGCGAAGAGCCAATCAAATTGGTCAGCAGGCAGCCTAGGGTTACGCCGATAATGGCATCCGGCGCAAAAACCGGCAGCAGGCAAAGCGCCTCTGCAAAGCGCACCTGCACTGCCCCGTAAGAAAGCGGAGCAAACGCCAGGCTGACAGCGGTGTAGAGCGCTGCAATCATGGCACAGCGCGCAAGCTGTTTTGAGGTAAACTGTCTCATATTCAATTTTCTCCTTCGGACGAGGGAAAGCAGCCCTGTCCCGCGGCAAATTTTAGCTTGGCGGCGCCGCAAAATTCCGCAAAGCTTCGCGCAAAGCGCGGGTCGAAAAGGGCGGATACCGGCAGCGAGGGAAATGCCCTGCCCCGAAGTATCATGCGCCAAAGGCGACCGGTGGTTATTTTATCATATCCCCTGCCAAAAGGCAAGCAAACGGGTGCTGCGGCAGCAATGGCAAGTGTTACCTGCCGCACGCATTTACCCGGGAAATATGCAGTTTAATTTTCAGCTTGCAGCCAGCGTAATGTACAGCCCCAAAATACCCTCAGCGATACTTACGCTGAGATGTGTTTGCTCCCTTTTTAGCAATACACCCGCAGATGCTTCGTTCTCTGCGGCTTCAATTTGCTGGTACCCGTCAGCTTCCAGCGTGTGAAGATAGTCTTTGCCTTCGTCGGCGGTAATGTCTTTCATAAAAATCGCGTAATATCCTTTTTCTGTGTCTGAGATAACATAATCCGGGCTACCTTCTTGGGGCTCGGGGATTGTTTCGGTATATTTATTTTCGGGCCACGCCGTAATCTGCTGGGGCACTGGCTCGGTTGCCGTATCACTGTTATGCAGCTCTGTCTGCATACATCCGGCAAATGCCAAAACCACAAGCAAAAGCGCGGCACACCATATTTTCTTCATTTTTGTTTTCCCTTCTGTCGGGTTTTCGCTTTTATAAAAAGCACAGCCGTAGACAGTACTAAAAGCACAGTAAAGCCGTAAAGCAGGTAAAGGTAGATGGGCGTACCGCCTACCCAAATGTTAGTTGCTGCGTCAGCATAGCCTATCACATTGTCTGGCAACGCATTCTTTTGCTGCCAAAACAGTGCCGCTGCCGAAAACAGCACAAAAAGTACGGTCACCGCCGCCAAACGCCGGTGACCTCTGCCTCGTTTTTGCGGCACAGAATCAAGCATTTGCGGTTCAGTCAGCTCGCTGAGGGAAACACCGAATAAATCGCACAGTGCCATCAAATTCGCGGTACTGGGCAGCGAAACGTCGCTTTCCCACTTTGCGACTGCCTGCCGCGAAACATTTAGCTCATTTGCGACTGCCTCTTGCGACAGTTGCCTTTTGGTGCGAAGTGTTTTGATTTTTGCGCCAAGCTGCATAGTAGGCTCCTTTACTTTTGCCATGTTGAATCGAGCAGTTTTAAAATACAACAAATCGAAAATCTTGTCTATCAACTATTGCGCAACAATTGGTTGCGCGGCTCTTTTTGCTGTTGTATGCCTGTTTTTACGACAGGATATAAAGAAAAGCGGCAATCACCGGTAAGAGCAATTGCCGCTTTTTCCTATTCTTTTTAGAGCCCAAAACCAAGCGGGCAGCCAGCAAGTGTCAGCCTTATGCTTTGCCTGCAGAGCCAAACAGCTCGATTTTCTCACGCACGGTTGCTTTGATGGCGTCTACGCCGGGAGCAAGCAGCTTGCGCGGGTCGAAGCCTTTACCTTCGAGGTCTTTGCCAGCTTCGATATATTTACGGGTAGCCTCTGCAAAAGAAAGCTGGCACTCGGTGTTAACGTTGATTTTGGAAACACCAAGATCGATGGCTTTCGCAATCATGTCTGCCGGGATGCCGGTGCCGCCGTGCAGTACGAGGGGCAGTGTGCCGGTTTTTGCCTGGATTTTGTCGAGTGCGACAAAGTCAAGACCTTTCCAGTTCGCGGGGTATTTGCCGTGGATGTTGCCGATGCCTGCTGCGAGGAAATCAACACCGAGGTCTGCAATCATTTTGCACTCTTCGGGGTCAGCAACTTCGCCAGCGCCGATTACGCCATCCTCTTCGCCGCCGATGGAGCCGACTTCAGCTTCAATCGAAAGGCCTTTTTCGTGAGCCAGAGCAACCAGCTCTTTGGTTTTTTCAACGTTCTCTTCGATGCCGTAATGGCTGCCGTCGAACATAATGGAGGTGAAGCCTGCACCGATGCAAGCTTTTGCGCCTTCATAAGAGCCATGGTCGAGATGCAGCGCAACCGGCACGGTAATGCCGAGGGCTTTGTCCATTGCTTTGACCATATCAGCGACAACCTTAAAGCCGGTCATATATTTGGCCGCGCCTTCAGAAACGCCGATGATAACCGGAGATTTCATTTCTTCTGCGGTTTGCAGGATTGCCTTGGTCCACTCCAGGTTGTTGGTGTTGAAGTGCCCAACGGCATAATGGCCGGCCTTTGCTTTGGTCAGCATTTCGCTTGCGTTGACTAACATGAGTAGTTACCTCCATGAAATTATTTTCTGTGTGGAGTATTTGTCCAACCCTTATTATATACAAATCACGACAAGATTACAAGGCGGCAAACCGCTCCCATTTTTGCATAAAACAATCCTGTTATTGTGGCTTTTGTCTGCGGTAAGCAAGGTAAGAATAGAGCACCGGCACTGCCACAATTACAATTAAAATACCCCCGGTTACCATTGCGTTAATGCTCGGCGGCAATAAAAATGCAGCCGCAATTAAAACCAGGCCGCCCCAAACCCAAAGGGCACCGCCCAGCCGGTGAGTTTTGCGCCAGACTTCCTCGGATGCGAGGGTCCACGGCGTTTTGATGCCGACAAAATAGTTGTGCTTAAATTTAGGCATGTAATTGCCCAGCAGGCAGAACAATACACCCATAGCCGCCGGAACCAGTATCTCGGTGCGCACCGTTTCGGGAGAAAAAGCACTGGTAATTGTAATGCCTGTCATCACAATGAGGAACAGGTTGAACACCATGCGAAAAATATCATAGCTTTTTCTAAAAGAGGTGTAGTTATCGCGTTTAGGGTCAATTTTAGGCAACACAACAAACAGCAGATTAACGCCAATGCACATCAGCGGCATCATCCAAGCCGAGCTGCGGCTGCCCCAGCGGTCAATCTCGCCCGCGGCATTCCAGTGCATCGGCACTGCGTCCGGCAGGGTCGGCATTGCAATTGCAGTAAGTACCAGCGGCACCAGTGCGAGGCACCAGCAGATGATCTGAAACCGTTTATTTTTCATCTTCGCTGCCTCCTTTTTTGCCGCCAAAGGAACTAATCCAGCGCATAATATCCTCCATGACCGAGGTATTGAGCTGGTAGTAAATATATTTGCCTTCACGCTCATCGTCCACCAAACCTGCTTCTTTTAAGCAAGAAAGGTGATGACTGATGGTGGCACCTGTCATACCAAAGCCTTCGCCCAGCTCTCCGGCTGTCATTCGGTCATGTTCCGAAAGGCGCTCTAAAATCGCCCTGCGTGTAGGGTCACCGAGCGCTTTAAACGTTTGTTGCAGGGACACTGTGCCGCCTCCTTGATTAGATGATTTTCTAATTGTATTATAGCGGCTTCCCTGAATACCGTCAAGAGAACAGCTACCGTGTGGTCGCCCTCTTAGCGGTTAAGGTAAACAATTGCCACGGCATCGGTACCGGTGTTGCTGGTAACGGCTGCGCCAAGTTTAAAGCAAAGCTCAGGCGGGTAGCCCATTTCTTTTTCGCATAACTTTGCCAGCTCTTTTACATCGCCGTGCTTATCGTCAAATCCGCGGGTACCCGCAATCAGGTAAGGGGTACGGTCGCCGGAGTTTGCTTTAAGATGCGCGCAGAGGGTCGGCAATATTTTTGCATCACCGCGCACCTTCTGTATCACCTTTGTCTGGCCTTGAATTAAGGTGATAATCGGTCGCAACCCCATCAGCTCGCCAGCAAAGGCCGCAGCAGCAGAGATTCGTCCACTTTTTTTGATGATTTTGAGGCTGTGAACAGAGAGTATAATTTCCACTTTCTGAAAGCCATCTACAAGGTAATCCACTACATCAGAAAGCTCGGCACCGTTTGCTAGTTTTTTGGCTGCCATCAGCACAAAAATGCCATATCCCATCGAGTAGGTATGGCTGTCTACAATCGCAATTTTCATTTTGCTGTCGGGGTGCTCATCTAAAAACATGGCGCGCGCCGCCTGCGCGTTAGAGTTGGTGGCGCTGCCGGTAGAGTTGATGGAAACATACAGTACCTCATCTACACCTTCAGCATCGAGCTGCTCAAATTTATCCAAAAAAGTAATGGAAGTAATCTGCGAAGTTGTTGGCATGTTTTTCGCCTCGTCCAGCAGCTGATAGTAGCTGTCGAAGGTGAGGTCTTCCCGCTCGTAGTATTCTTTGCCGTCGACCTGAATGACAAAGCTCATGACGTCAATATTAAACTGAGCCGCAAGCTCAGGGGGCAAGTCGCAGGCGGAGTCGGTTAAGACCACAAATTTCTTCATTCGTTCAATCCTTCCTTTCCGGTGCCGCGGCAATTTGCTCAGCACCGCTGCAGCCGGGCTGCAAACTGGTTATCTTATCGTTTCGTTTAGAGGTCTAGCGGGGCGTCGCTCCAGTCATAACGGGTTAGCGCGCCAATTTCTTGCAGGCCGGTAAAGTCGCGCTGACGCAGTGCTTCGTACACTGCAATCGCGACGGTGTTTGAGAGGTTAAGGCTGCGTGCGCCGGAAATCATCGGCAGGCGCAATGCACTGCCTGGGTGCTCAAACAGCAACTCCTCGGGCAGTCCTGCATCTTCGCGTCCAAATACCAGGTAAGCATTTTCGGGGTATTCCACATCGCAGTAACGGTGCTGCCCCTTAGTGGTAAAATAGAAAAACGGGCCTTCGTTTTTGGCAAAAAAGTCATCGAGCCCGTCATAATAGGTGATGTCCAACAGGTGCCAGTAGTCCAGCCCGGCGCGTTTCAGCTGGCGGTCGGTGATGGTAAAGCCCATTGGCCCTACCAAATGCAGCCGTGCGCCGGTGGCAGCACAGGTGCGGGAAATATTGCCGGTATTCTGCGGAATGCGCGGCTCTACCAGCACAATATTTAATGGCATAGCAAATCCTCCAATGTCCCAAGAAGGGGTTCAAACTCTACCCCAAAGCGCGGCTCACAGCCGGCGGCAAACGTCGTATGTACGACGCGCTGCGTAAAGCAAAGTGCTGCATTTGCGGCGGCTTTCAGGCTTTTGCCCCGCAGCAGTGCGCCCGTCAGCACCGCGGTAAACAAATCTCCGGTGCCGGGGTATTGCGCGTTCACATAGTCACATTCCAGCATAAAAAAATTGTTTGCTTTTCGGTTAAAACCGCCGCAAACCACATGGTCTTCGGCCAGGCGGCAACCGGTCAGCACCACATCACATCCGAAGGTTTCCGCCAGTTGCCGGCATCTGCTCTCCAAAAGCTGCTCGTCCCAGCACGCCGTCAGCGGGTCTTGCCCGAGCAGCAGCGCGGTTTCGGTAGGGTTTGGGGTAATTACATCTGCCTTTTGGCAAAGTGCGGAAAGTGCTGCGACCATGCCGGCATCAAAGCCGTGGTAAAACTTACCGTGGTCAGCCATGACAGGGTCTACCACAATCAGTTCTGCAGTGTGTCTTTCCAGCGCGCTGCAAACCAGTGCCGCCTGTTCAGGGCCGGTCAGGTAACCGGTAGAAATCGCATCAAAGCGAATTTTTTGTTTTTCATAAGCAGCAAAGCTGCGGGCCATCTGGTCGCTCATCTGCTGCACTTGTACAGGTGCAAAGCCACCAAAGTGGCTGGAAAGCACTGCCGTTGGCAACGCGCAGCATTGTACACCCGCTGCGGAAAGCACCGGCAGGATGACCGCAAGGCTTGCACGCCCTACCGTGGGCAAATCATGGATACAAAGCGCTCGCTTCACAGCAGCCGCCCTCCCTCTGGTGCATTTTTGGTCAAAATGACCTGCAATATTACTATATTATAGCGCACTTTAGCAGAAAAATAAATTGTTTTTTTGTACAGTGGCCGACTCGCGGGATTGCTGAGCGAAAAATTCATAAAACGCAAAGCAGCGGGTATGCTAACGGTGAAGCAGCCGACAGAAAAGCTGCTGATGTGACAATATAATCCACAAATGGACAGCAATGGCTTTTCTGCGGTATAGCAGGCCTTAGCTGCAAAGAAAGGAAGAAAACAAGATGAAACGCGAAAGTGAAGCAATGGCAAAGGGCGCCGCTCTTGGCGTTGTTGCAGGTGCCGCCGCCGGCATGGCAGGCGCATACCTTGCCTCCGAGAACAAAACCGAAATTAAAAAATTCGTAAAAAAAGCTGAAAAAACCGCAAGCAAGGCGCTGGACCAGTTTGACGAAATGCGCCGTATGCACTACTAAGCGCGTTTTTAAAGCCCAGTGCCCCTAATGGGCATATTTTCACAGCATAGCTGATTTTCTCCTCTTTTCTCTTTTCTGGCCGATTTTCTCTCAACCGGCCAATCCTCCTATTCTTCTGAAACACAGGCATACAAAAAACTGCGGGACGCCGAGCAAGAGGCGTCCCGCAGTTCTTTTTTGCCGTAAATACGGCGTTAGATAAGCAATTCTAGATAATGCGCACGCGAATGGTGCCGGGCATGCCTTTCAGGCGTGCCACTACACCGCCGCCTACATTGCCGGAAACATCCAGCATGGTGTAAGCGTAACCGCCGCGGCTTTTGTTGACCAGGTTTTCGATGTTGAGACCTGCATCGCTTGCGGCACCGGTGATGCCGGAGAGCATGCCGGGCACATTTTTATGCAACACGCAAATGCGGCTGCCGCCAACGCGGGGCAGTTCCACGTCGGGCCAGTTGACGCTGTTTTTGATGTTGCCGTTGAGCAGGTAATCCTGCAGCTGGTCTGCTGCCATAACTGCGCAGTTCTCTTCGCTTTCGGGGGTGGAAGCGCCGAGGTGCGGCAGTGTGACAACGCCGGGCTCACCGATCAGTGCATCGGTGGCAAAATCGGTGACATAGCCCGCCACTTTGCCGCTGCGCACTGCGCTAATCAGCGCGCCGGTTTCTACCAGCTCGCCGCGTGCAAAGTTCAGCAAACGCACACCGTGCTTCATCTGAGAGATGGCCTGTGCATTGATGAGGCCACGGGTGTCTTTGGTAACCGGCACGTGCACGGTGATGAAATCGCACTGGGCATAAAGGTCGCCCAAGTTGACGCAGTGGTGGACTTCGTGAGAGAGGTTCCAAGCGGCATCGACCGAGATATACGGGTCGTAGCCATATACTTCGAGGCCAAGATGGGTTGCGGTGTTGGCTACTTTAACACCAATGGCACCCAGGCCGATGACGCCGAGTTTTTTGCCGGCAAGCTCCGGCCCTACAAATTTCTTTTTGCCTTTTTCAACCAAAGCCGGCACTTCTTCGCCTTTGCCTTTGAGGGTATCCATCCAGCGGACGGCAGGCGCAATGTTGCGGGCAGCCAGAATCAGTCCGGCGATGGTCAGCTCCTGCACTGCATTTGCGTTTGCACCGGGGGTATTAAATACCACGATGCCTTTTTCGCTGCAGGCATCGACCGGAATATTGTTGGTGCCTGCGCCGGCGCGTGCAATTGCACAAAGCGATTCGGGCAGCTCCATCTCTTTCATTTCAGCGCTGCGCACGAGAATACCCGTGGGATCCTCCACGTCGTCGCCGATGTTAAATGCGTTGGTAGAAAGGCGTGCAAGACCTTTCTGAGAAATGCTGTTAAGTGTAAGAATATCTTGCATTGTTAGCCATGCTTCCTTTCAAATTCTTTCATAAATGCGACGAGCTGTTCTACGCCCTCGCGCGGCATTGCATTGTAGATGGAGGCGCGCATACCACCCACCAAACGGTGGCCTTTGAGGTTGATGAAGCCTTCTTTTTCTGCCTCTTTGCAGAACAGTTTATCCAGGTCTGCATCGGGAGAAGTAAAGGTAACGTTCATAATGCTGCGGAACTCTTTTTCTACCGGGTTCTGAAAGAAGGCGCTTTCGTCAAGATAGTCGTAGAGCAGTTTTGCTTTAGCGTTGTTCAGCTCTTCCATCTTGGCAAGGCCGCCGATTTCTTTTTCGATGTAATTAAGAACAAGGCCGGTCATGTAGATGCACCAGCAGGGCGGAGTATTGTACATGCTGTCGTTGTCGATGATGGTTTTGTAGTCCAGCATGGTCGGCACGTTGGCTGCAGCATGGCCCAGCAAATCCTCGCGAATGATTGCAATTGCCATCCCGGCCGGTGCAACGTTTTTCTGCACGCCAAAATAGATGGCGCCGTATTTGCTCACATCGGTGGGGCGAGAAAGGATGCAGCTGCTCATATCGGCAACGAGAGGGATGCCCTCTACCTGCGGCAGCTTGGTAAAGCGGGTGCCGAAGATGGTGTTGTTTTCGCAGATATGGATATAGCTTGCATTTTTGCTGTATTCGATTGCATCGACATCGGGAATATAGGTGAAGTTTTTATCTTTGCTGGAAGCAACGATATTCACCTTGCCAAACTTTTCCGCTTCTTCTGCGGCTTTTTTCGAAAAGTTGCCGGTCACGAGGTAATCGGCCTCACCGGTGGTCATCAGGTTCATCGGCACCATTGCAAACTGGGTGGAAGCACCGCCCTGGAAGAAGCCGACTTTATAGTTTTCAGGGATATCGAGCACCCGGCGGAGCGCCGCCTGCGTCTCGGTGATGATGGCATCGTACACACTAGATCGATGGCTCATCTCCATTACCGACTGTCCGCTGCCGGCATAATCCAACAGTTCGCTCTGGGCAGTTTTCAGCACACTTTCGGGCAGCATAGAAGGACCCGCGCTGAAGTTGTATACTCTTGCCATTGTCATTTCCCTTCCTTTCATATCATTCGTGCATCCGCTTGGGAGCGCGGATACCGCGCCGTGTTTTACGGCATTTTTTATGGCCCACGGCTTTGTTTATTTTAGTGGACCGTATGATACATTTTACAGAAAATATCACGCCGTGAACAGAGGTAAAAATGCAGAAAAAGCCCGTAGGGACGGGCTTCTTTTTCCACAACACCTACAAATGTTCGCGTGTGAAATACAATTATTCAATATTCAATGCCACGGCGGGCATTTAGGCCCTTATCGTAAGGGTGTTTTTCTGCCAAAAAGCGGGTTATATAGTCTGCCGATGCAGCAAGTTGTTCCGGGCAGCTGTGCCCGGTGAGCACCAGCTCCAGCGCCTCGGGTCGCTTCTGCACAATCTCATCTAGCAGGCCAGCTGGTAAAATGCCGAGCTCTTCGGCATCCAACACCTCATCCAGCACAAGCAGGTCGAGGTCGGCCATCCGCGCAGCCGCCTCCTGCAATACCGCAGCGGATACATTGCGGCAAACCTGTTTCTCGGCTTCGTCCATCTCAAACCAAAAGCGGGGGCCGGTGGCGGGGGCCAAAACCCATACCCCCAGCGTTTCAAGCGGCGCACGCTCGGCAGTGGGACGGCCTTTTAAAAATTGCAAAAAGCCACAGCGCAGCCCTGCGCCGCACGCACGGACACAAAGCCCCACGGCAGCTGTCGTTTTGCCCTTGCCATCGCCGTAATAAAGATGCAGACACCCTTGTTTCATTTTACGCCCTCTTCTTTTTGGTCATAATGCCAATTTCAGCATTATCAAAAACAGCACTGAGGCACTTTCATCCCACAGATTCACATTTTTGCGTTTTGCGTAACAGAAATTACTCCTGCGCGCAGGTTTCGCCGTAGCCGTACGGCACAATATTGGTCGCTTCCACAATGCCGTCCCGCATATAGCTGGCGGTACTGGTGATGATGGTAAAACCGCAGCCGGGGTCGCAGGCCCAAAGCTGAGGCTCACGCTCCGGCACCGCGTGCATGGCAAGTGCTGTCATAAGCAGGCCGCCATGTGTAACAACCGCCACTTCGCGGTTATCGCTGCGAATTACGAACTCGCAAAGGCGCTGCAATGCGGTGCTGCAGCGTGCAGCAAACTCCTTGCCGCTTTCGCCGCCCGGCGGGGTAACCTGCTTGCTGGGATCAAGCCAGTCGTGAAAATCCGGGTTGCCCTCGAGTTCTGCCGGGGTTTTACCTTCAAATTCACCAAAGCTGATTTCGCGCAGATCATCGATACCAATCTGCTTGATGCCGGGATATAAAATATCGGCAGTCTCGCGGGCGCGCAGCATCGGCGAAGTAATGACGAGCGGCACGTTGGGGTATTCAAAATCACGGCGCAGCGTTTCCAGCTGGGCTCGGCCTTCCGGGCAAAGCGGCAAATCGGTGCCGCTGCCAGCATAGATACCCTCCAGGTTGGCGCGGGTGAGGCCGTGGCGAATCAGATGCAGTTTGTATGTTTTCATTCGGTTGGTTCCTTTCTGGTCCGGTACAGAGTTCACGTTTCATTGTGGCCCTATTGGGGCGAAAAATCACAAAAAAGCCTCTGCTTTTCAGTATTTTAAAACTTTGCCTAAAAATAAGTGTCGAATTTTGACAATTTAATTATTTACAAATCGCTTTTTGTCGCTTATAATTTACAATACGTATTCAAAAGTACCGCTGTATACCAGCGGTATTTTAGCGAAGACAGGTACGCTGTGTAGAAAATACACCAAAAAGGGCAAGGAGTCTGAAATGACGCAGGAATTTAGTCGTATTATCACGCTTTTACGCAAAGAAAAAGGAATTACCCAAAAGCAGGCCGCTGCCGAACTTGGTGTTTCGCAGGCGTTGCTTTCTCATTATGAAAAAGGCATTCGTGAATGCGGACTGGATTTTGTGGTACGGGTAGCTGATTTTTACGGTGTTTCCTGTGATTATCTTCTGGGGCGCAGTGCAGACCGCAGCGGGCTGACGCTCAAGGTGGAGGATATCCCGAACCCCGAAACAACCCGCGACAGCATTTACAAAGGCAGCCTGCTGCCCACCTTAAATAAAAAGCTGATTTCCAACTCGCTGAACATTCTGTTCGATAAACTGGGCAGCTGCCAGAATAAGGCGCTGACCAGCGAAGTAAGCAGCTATTTAATGCTTGCTGTATACAAAATGTTCCGCACTTTGTATGGTGCAGCTCCCAAAAACGCTTCCAGCATGTTCAGCATCCCCAAAGAGGTCTATGCTGGCTATGCACTCGCAGAGCAATGCCGCGCAGAGAGTAATGCTGCTGCACTGCTTGCAGGGCAAGATGTCGGCCTTGGCGAAACGGATTGCGATTTATCATCGCTTGCCATGACCACCGAAGCGCTTTCGGCAGATTATCCGCTTTATGCCACCAGCCTGCTGAATCTTATTAAAGTAAGCGAAAGCCGCATGAGCGGCGAATAAGCTTTGCCTTCAAAACCAAAGAGTACCCGTTGCCGGGTACTCTTTTTTTATGCCTCTTTGGTTTGCAGTGTCTTATTGCTCCGGCTCGCTTGCAACTTCTTCCCGGCAATTTTTGCAAATCCACTTACCGCGGAACGGTGCAAGCTCTTTTCGGTTGCCACAAAACACACAAGCCTCCATATGCTTTTGTAGTATAATCTGGTCTCCCTGCGCAAAAATTTCCAGCGGGGTTCCCTCTTCCAGGTTCATGCGGCGACGAAGCTCCACGGGCAACACAATACGTCCCATATCATCAAGATGACGTGTGATTCCAGTTCCCTTCATACTTTGGCTCATCCCTTTCTCATTGAAATTACAATTGCAACAGTACTCTTTTCACGCTTTTGGTTTGCAGCAACGCAAGCCAAAAGAACGGCTAAGGTAATTACGGCAGCACCCGCGGGTTAGGGTGCGGGGTTTCCAACAAGTTGTGGATTTCTGCCGTATTAATCTGTCCGGAAATCGCAGACGGGCGAGCCGCCAAGTCAAGCAACAGCGTTGCATACACTTCATCGCCACCATGATATCCGTCCAAATATTGTACTGCGGTAGTGCCTTCTACACTGCCGTAATTATAGCACTTTTTTCCATATTCTGCAAATAGTTCCTCAAGAGCATCCGGCAGCTGTGCAAGGTAACCGTAATGGCCGCTATCTGCCATTTTTTGTGCCACAGACGGAGCGAACGGGGGCAGAATGCCTACAACGTCGATACCAGCTTCTTCGCAAAAAGCAAGCAGGCTACGGGTCGCCTCCAACGCGCGTTCAGAAGGTGCCTCGCCCCAGGCAAACCGTGCACGGGAAAAATCAATGTCGCGCATCGTATCAGCGAAAAGCGCTTCCGGCTCGTCGAGTGATTTTTCCGCCACCTCGCCATAATGGTAGCTGCCGTCTGCCGAAAAACCGCTGCCACGTCCTGCCGCTGCAAGGCCATAAACGCCCGGCTTGCTGCGCAAATTATCCAGCAGCGAAAACTTGCGGTTGCCATAGCTTGCACCCACACGCAGCAGCGCATCTTTTTTGATCGGAATATCCATAAGCTGCAACTCCTGGGTGGCATTCTCTGCACACCAGGTTTCGTTGAACATATTCTGGTCCAGCACCAGCACTGCCGTGTCAGGACGAGCCTGCTCGGGCATTGCACGCAAAAAGCGTTCATAATCATAAATATCACGCGCACCGCCACCTGCGTTAAAAAAGGACGGCTCACTGAAAAACGCAGCACGCAGCTGCATGCTGCGGCTGGGGCC
>OBXZ01001079.1_pt1 | contig 14269 bp, 10 predicted proteins | sample 1538171 | NCBI WGS metagenome assembly OBXZ01 (sample SAMEA2580161, study PRJEB22360) | human gut metagenome | biome: human gut; feature: human-associated habitat; material: faeces | place: Denmark | collected 2008/2010
GGAGTGGGATATACTAAATTACCTAAAAAAGTGGCGCACAAATTTGCGCGCCACAATTATTATTCATACCTTTGTGGATCGTATTACAAAAAACCCAATCATATATGCAAAAAAGACTTATACATTTATCCATTATCTTCTTTCTGCTATGTCCTGCCCTGGTAGTTGCGCAGAACAGTCCTCTTGAAACTCAACTCAAGAAAGCCATAGAAGGGAAAAAAGCCGAAATAGGAATTGCAGTCATTATCGACGGGCAAGATACGATAACAGTCAATAATGATATTCATTATCCTATGATGAGTGTTTTCAAATTTCATCAAGCATTGGCATTGGCCGATTACATGCATCATCAAAAGCAACCTTTGGAAACCCGGTTATTGATTAAAAAGTCGGATTTAAAGCCGGACACCTATAGTCCGCTTCGAGAAACATACCCACAGGGAGGAATCGAAATGAGCATTGCCGATCTACTGAAATATACGCTTCAGCAAAGTGACAATAATGCCTGCGATATTCTTTTTAATTATCAAGGTGGTCCGGATGCCGTGAATAAGTATCTTCATTCATTGGGAATTCGTGAATGTGCTGTCATCCATACAGAAAACGATATGCATAAGAATCTGGAGTTCTGTTACCAAAACTGGACTACTCCATTAGCAGCCGCCAAATTACTGGAAATATTTCGCAATGAAAACCTTTTTGACAAAGAATACAAAAATTTCATTTATCAAACAATGGTGGAATGTCAGACAGGACAAGACCGCCTGATTGCTCCACTGCTCGATAAAAAAGTAACAATGGGGCATAAAACCGGAACAGGCGACCGTAATGCGAAAGGACAACAGATCGGTTGCAATGACATCGGGTTTATTCTTCTTCCCGACGGACATGCCTATAGTATAGCCGTCTTCGTGAAAGATTCCGAAGCAGATAACAGAGAAAACAGTGAGATTATCGCAGAAATTTCGCGCATCGTTTACGAATACGTAACGCAACAGATAGATTAACGCAAAGATATCAAAGAATACACCTCCGTTTACAATATCGATGCCCGATAACAAAACCGGCTACAGATACAACCGTTCACTATCACTATCGGTGACTTGAAAAATCCAGTATCTGTAGCCAGTTTGTAAAATCAGCTTTGTTTGTGCAACCTTTTGTTTCTACACATCCTCAAAGCATTGGTCCTATTTCTTTTTAGACTTCTTAATCTTTTGTGCAGGCACTCCTTCGAAAGTCATCTTTACAGGATTAATAAATCCATCCTTATCAAACGTCATTTTATCAATGCATGTCACACGATGATCGCGTGCATTATCATTCAGTGGACGACGATGATAGACTATATAATAATCATCTGTTCCGGGAGCATGCAGTAATGAATGATGACCGGCACTGGTAGCTACCGAAGGATCTTGTTGCAGAATCTTAGCTACCCGTTTAAAAGGTCCGAACGGAGAATCGGAAATAGCATAAGCTACAGAGTAATCGGGACCTCCCCAACCACCTTCACTCCACATAAAATAATATTTACCGTCTTTCTTGAACATAAACGGACCTTCAACATAGTTCTCCGGAGTCACTTCTTTATAGACAGTGCCATCTTCAAAAGGAACGAGCCCTGTAAAATCATCGTTCAACTGTACAACATTGCAATGCCCCCAACCACCATAATACATATAATAATGTCCATTATCATTGTATACAAACTGATCGATCGGTTGCGCTCCATTCACTATTTCATTAATCAACGGCTTACCCAATAAATCTTTATAAGGTCCTTCAGGACGATCGCTAACCGCTACGCCAATACCGCCAATCTCTCCTTCATGAACGTCATTCGCTCCAAAGAAGATATAATATTTCCCATTCTTTCTGATTACCGAAGGAGCCCACATCGCTTTCTTAGCCCATTTTACGGCAGTAGTGTCCAAAACTGAAGCATGTTTCGTCCAATTCACAAGATCTTTGGAAGAGAAACAATCGAAAAAAGTCTGATTTTCGTAAAGATCACTCCAAGTTGGAAAAATCCAATAAGTATCATCATAAATGATGCCTTCCGGATCAGCATACCATCCTTGAAATACAGGGTTCCCACTTGTGGCTTTATGAGAAGCCACTTTCTTTTGCTGAGCAAAGCAGCAAGCACCGACTGTCAACAGAGCGATGCAAATAACTAAGTGTTTCATTGTTGTGTTTTGAATATAAAAATAAATAATGATTTGACAAAAATAGGGAATATTTCTCAGATAATGAAAACAAAGAGGGGGAAGTAGTCTTTCAAGTCTTCTTTTAATTTACGCAACGCTATGACAATCTGATTTTCAACCGTATTTGGAGAAACATTCAACTTTTCAGCTATCTCTTTATAACGGAGATTTTGCAAACGGCTCATAATAAATATTTCACGGCACCTCTCCGGTAAACGATTGATGGCATTATTCAGTATTTCTTCAATATCGGCATCCGAAAGACGATCATTATCAAATGCTTCCAATGAATACAGTTTCAATTGAAGTTCTCTGTTCTCTATTTCCGAAAGCGAACCTTTACGAACTTCACGGACCATCTCCTTACGAAAATAGTCTATACAACGATTTTTTGCTAACGTAAACAGATAGGCATTCAGATTCTGAAGAGTCTCAATGATATCTCTGTGTTCCCACAAATAAATAAAGATTTCTTGGACAATATTCTCCGATTCATCTTCCGAAATCAGATACGTCCTAGTAAAACGCAGCAACTTCGGAAAATAAATATCATAAATTTCAGAGAAACCGTCTTTTTTCATACTATTATCCTGTTGTAAGCTAAAGAAGCGATATTTATTACACAGGTTGCAAAGATATAAAAAGATTTAAAATTCATTATTACTAATTTATGAATATTACTCTTATCTTTGTGAAAAACTAACATAAATACAACATGAAACATTTAACAGTCTATTTTTTATTGGCATTGCAAGGAGTTCTGTTCAGTTTTTCGCTTTCGGCCGCAACTCCCCAAAATGCAATAGCCTATCATGATGGTAACGTGCGTTTTAGCGTCCTTACAGATGGGGTAATCCGTATGGAGTGGAATCCTTCGGGTTCGTTTACCAACGATCCCTCTTTTGTAGCAATCCACCGCAATCTACCTGTTCCCAAGTACACAGTACAAAATAAAAATGCTACGGTAGTGATCAGTACCGCCCGAATGAAACTAAAATATAAGAAAGGTCAAGGCCCCTTTACGAAAGATAATTTAACGATCACATCAGCTAAAGGGATGTTCCCCTTTCAATGGACACCCGGAACAATACAAAAAGGAAATTTGAAAGGGACAGACCGTACATTGGATAGTTTTGAAGGAGACCACAATATATACAGCCACCAAGATATGAAGCTGGAAGACGGTCTTCTATCGACAGACGGATGGACCTTGATTGATGATTCAAAGAATTTCTTATTTGACAATTCGGAATGGGCCTGGGTAAAAGAACGTGAACACAAAGACGGACAAGACTGGTATTTTATGGCTTACGGGCATGATTACAAAGCTGCCTTAAAAGATTTTACTGTATTTGCCGGTAAAGTACCTCTTCCACCCCGTTATGCATTCGGTTATTGGTGGTCAAGATATTGGAGCTACTCAGACAAAGAAATGCGCCAATTAGTAGATAATTTCCACACTTATAATATCCCCTTGGATGTATTGGTAGTAGACATGGACTGGCATTATACCGATCCGGGCTTCGGCGGATGGACAGGCTGGACTTGGAACCGCAGGCTATTTCCCAATCCCGCCAAATTTCTGGGTTATCTGAAAAGCAATGACCTGAAAATCACACTAAACCTGCATCCTGCCGATGGTGTAGCTCCATATGAAGAAAAATATCCGGAAATGGCACAATGGATGGGAGTAGATACAGCTAAACAGGAACGTATTCCCTGGGTGGTTTCGGACAAACGCTTTATAAACGGTATGTTCAACAAGGTACTCCGCCCAATGGAAAAACAGGGAGTGGACTTCTGGTGGCTCGATTGGCAACAATGGATGTATGATAAAAAAGTAGACAGCCTCAGCAATACCTGGTGGATCAATTATGTTTTCTTCTCAGACATGGAACGCAACCGTGACACTCGCCCGATGCTCTACCACCGCTGGGGAGGACTGGGCAATCACCGCTATCAGATTGGCTTCTCGGGAGATGCCGTCATCTCTTGGAAATCACTCGAATTCCAACCTTACTTTACCAACTGCGCTTCCAATGTGCTATACGGCTACTGGAGTCATGACATCGGAGGCCACATGTTCAAGGGAGGAGACAAAGAAATACTCGACCCGGAACTCTTTACCCGTTGGATGCAATATGGTGCCTTAACACCTGTAATGCGCACACACTCTACAAAGAATTCTGTTCTAAATAAAGAATTATGGAATTTCAAGGGAGATTATTTCGAAGCATTACGCAACTCCATTCTGTTCCGTTATCAACTGGCTCCTTATATCTATACAATGGCGCGTGAAACTTATGACAACGGTATTTCTATCTGTCGTCCAATGTACTATGATTATCCGGAAGCCAAAGAGGCATACGATTTCAAGAGTGAATACATGTTTGGCGATCAAATTCTGGTAGCACCTATCACCACCCCCATGCAGAACGGACTTTCTACTGTAAAGGTATGGTTACCCGAAGGAAACGACTGGTTTGAATGGACCACCGGAACCCTATTGAAAGGCGGACAGATAATAGAACGTTCGTTTACCCTAACCGAATATCCGGTTTACGTAAAAGCCGGTTCCGTACTGCCACTTTACAACCGTGTGAAGAATCTTAATAGTAATAGCGAAGAGATTATCGTAAACATATTCCCTGGAGAAAATGGTTCATTTACCTTTTATGAAGATAATGGTAATGATAAATATTATGCCAATGAATATGCTCGTACCCGGATGTACACTGAACGGAAAGAGAACCACTTAACTGTAACGGTAGGTCCTCGCCAAGGTAAGTATCGCAATATGCCAACCGACCGCCAATTTAAAATCAAAGTTTTGGGTTCTGCCATTCCGGAGACAATCACTATTAATGGTAATAGAGCTGAATATGAGTACATCGGCGATGAATTAGCCTTATTGATCACCATCCCTCAAACAGCATGTGATCAGGAAAAAACAATAGAAATCCAATACTCGACCTCCATTCCGGAATTAAACGACGGTATCGTTTCACAGTTCAAACGATTCAGCAAAGCAATCACTGCTTTAAAATACCGGGACGCCGGAATTGTATTGACGCCTGCTATGGGAGCAACCGAAGCTACCAGCATTGCATTAACCTACTCGCCGGAACGTTTTAACGAACTGATAGAAACGTTTAAAAGAAACTACAGTCAAATGCCGGAGATGCTCAAAGAACAGAAACTGAACGAAGCCAATAGCCAATGGTTTATGAAGGCAATCGGCTGGAAGAAATAATAATATCACCAATATCGTCGGCAGGATGTATTTCTGTCGACGATATATACAAATTACATGTTTCACCAGACTGCACTTTACGCACTGCCTATAATTCACATCATAATGTATACCTTAAAACCAATTCATCACAGAGAAACACAAAATTTCCGGTAAGTTTACCTATTATTTCCACTCTCCATCCCCCTGTGGTAAATCACATTGGGGCTATTTCTTTCCCAAACGGCTAATTTACCGGATGAATTCGGATAAAAGATCAAATTCTTTTCAAAAAAACATTTATAGAACCTATTATATTCAAGTAATATCAATATCTTTGATAGAAATAGATATTACCTATTTATGGATTGAAATTATCTATTTGACAGGTAAATGATTTAGCTCTACATTTGTCGGGTAATAACACGGAAGAAGGGCTGTAAAAGACTCCACATCATTGAAAGCTTTGTTTCCGATAAAATCAAAATTATATGGAAAATAAAAAACTCACAGCAGCTAATGGTCGTCCTATCGCCGACAACCAAAACAGCCAGACAGCAGGACCTCGCGGGCCTATTATGTTACAAGACCCATGGTTGATTGAAAAACTTGCTCATTTCGACCGTGAAGTTATCCCTGAACGCCGTATGCATGCCAAAGGCTCCGGAGCTTACGGTACATTTACCGTCACACATGATATCACCAAGTACACACGAGCAGCTATTTTCAGTCAAGTAGGCAAGCAAACAGAATGTTTTGTACGTTTCTCCACTGTAGCAGGAGAACGCGGAGCTGCTGATGCAGAACGCGATATCCGGGGATTTGCCATGAAGTTTTATACAGAAGAAGGAAACTGGGATTTGGTAGGTAACAATACTCCCGTCTTCTTCTTACGCGACCCGCTAAAATTTCCTGATTTAAATCATGCTGTAAAACGCGATCCACGCAACAACATGCGTAGCGCTAACAATAATTGGGATTTCTGGACCCTGTTACCCGAGGCTCTTCATCAGGTAACTATCACCATGAGTCCGCGTGGCATTCCGGCTTCCTATCGCCACATGCACGGATTCGGCAGCCATACTTACAGTTTCCTAAACGCAGAAAACAAACGAATTTGGGTTAAGTTTCATCTAAAGACTATGCAGGGCATTAAAAACCTGACTGATCAGGAAGCTGAAGCAATCATCGCCAAAGATCGTGAATCGCATCAACGTGACCTATACGAAAGCATCGAACGGGGTGATTTCCCAAAATGGAAGTTCCAGATTCAGTTGATGACTGAAGAAGAAGCAGATAACTATCGTATCAATCCGTTCGATCTTACCAAGGTTTGGCCACACAAAGATTTCCCATTGCAAGATGTAGGTATTCTTGAATTGAACCGTAATCCGGAAAACTATTTTGCAGAAGTAGAACAATCGGCTTTCAATCCGATGAATATTGTTGAAGGTATCGGCTTCTCTCCCGACAAGATGTTGCAAGGACGATTATTTTCTTATGGTGATGCACAACGCTACCGATTGGGTGTAAACTCAGAGCAGATACCGGTAAACAAGCCACGTTGTCCGTTCCACGCCTTCCATCGTGACGGAGCAATGCGAGTGGACGGAAACTATGGTTCAGCCAAAGGTTATGAACCGAATAGTTATGGCGAATGGCAAGACTCGCCTGAGAAAAAAGAACCGCCTTTAAAAGTTCACGGAGATGTATTCAACTATAACGAACGTGAATATGATGACGATTACTACAGTCAGCCGGGTGATTTGTTCCGACTGATGCCTGCGGATGAACAACAATTATTGTTTGAAAATACCGCACGCGCCATGGGTGACGCAGAATTGTTCATCAAACAACGGCATGTACGCAACTGCTACAAAGCTGATCCGGCTTATGGCACAGGAGTAGCTCAAGCATTAGGTATTGATCTGGAAGAAGCCTTGAAAGAATAATCTAACTTCTTCGATATGCGCCTCAAATGTGATTCCGTTACATTTGAGGCGCATTTACATAAAGAAAGAACACAATCTCACTATAATTTATCCTTATCACAACGCCTTCCACAATTTCTGAAAATCACTATATTTACCATAGCACACCAATACGTCATCCGGACGTATCTTGGCATCCTCCGGCAATTCGTTTACAACCTTGTGCTCCACCAAAGAAATGCCCAGGCAATTCTTGATCGTATTGGAACGCTTCAATCCGATCAACTTCAAATTGAATTCTTCATCTAAATTCAGCTCGTTAACAAAATAGCCGACAAACTTCTCGGGAACATTGAACTTAACCACATAATATTCCGAGTCTACCCGAAAGGTTTCCATCTTTGTACCAAAATCCAATAGCTGCACCAAACTCCGAGCCGCATCTTCCTCCGGAGTCAAAATCTTCTCCAACCCAAAAGCCTCAAGTACCGCTTTGTGAACCCCATCAATGGCACGTGCATAAATATGCTTTACCTGCTTTTGCTTCAACATAGCCACCACACGAATTGAAGCTCCGAAATTTTCACCGATAGCGACAATCACCATATCAACACTGTTGAGAGGCAGGACGGAAAGAGACTGCTCGTCCGTCGCATCGATCACAAAGGCGGTGGCAATCTTATCTTTTATGCTATCTACCCGCCCTTCATCCAAATCAGCCCCTATCACCTCGTGCCCTAAGGTAGAAAGTTCTTCGGCCAACACATGACCGTAATTTCCAAGACCAATAATAATGTATTTCATAATGAATTCAACTGATTAGTTTATGATAATGTTATCGCTCGGATAACGGTATTTCGTATTCTTTTTCTGTTTCACAATGCCCAGTACCAGTGTAATAAATCCCACACGGCCGATAAACATAAGCAATGATACCAGCAATTTACTTTCATCACACAGCAAAGGAGTCGCATTCAGACTGGAACCAACCGTACTGAGAGCCGACACACATTCAAAGGTCAGAGTCATGATAGACATCTTAGGCTCCAGTATACTTAAAATAAATATAAATACAAACAAGATTCCTAATGAAACAACCACAGCCGCATTGGAGCGACGAATAGAATCGTGCGACAATTCACGACCGAAAACCTCTACTCTCTCTGTTCCTCTCAAAACCGCAATCAAGTTGAGTGAGGCCACGGCAAACGCATTTACTTTCACACCACCGGCCGTAGACTGTGCCGCACCACCAATCCACATCAGAACAATATAAAGCATAATGGTCTGTATACTGAGTGAAGTCAAATCGACACTGCTGAATCCGGCCGTTCGGGGACAAGTGGCATTAAAGAAAGCCTGTGTCCACTTATCAGCAATCGACATACCGGCAAACGAATGATTCCACTCAAAAATTGCAATGGCCACCGTGCCGAAAACAAGCAATAAGACAGTCATTATCAGAACAATCTTGGTATTCAGGTTAAATAAATGGTGCACCCGGTGATTGTCCCATTGACGGGTACGAATCAAACGCCAGAAGCGACGGGCATGGTAAACAATAATATCTTTGAAATTAACAAGAATCGGGAAACCGATTCCCCCAAAAATGATCAGGAGCGACACGGTTATATAAAGCCAATTATGATTAGTCATTACCATCGGATTACCCAAATTACCCGGCAATGTAGAAAATCCGGCATTACAGAAAGCTGAAATAGAGTGGAAGGCAGAAAAAGCCAGTTCATCCTGTACATCCATCCCCAGTGTACCATGAATACTGAACCAGATAGAAAGCATACCGACTCCCTCAATCACCAGAGTGAAACCTAAAATATATAATAAGGTAGAAAGTAATGACCCCAACGAATTGGAACTTACCATATCACGTACCACTAACTGATTGTACAGAGAAGTATTTCCCATGAAGAACATAGCAAAGAAACTGGTCAGAGTCATGACTCCCAAACCGCCGATCTGAATCAGCAATATGATCACTGTCAGTCCCGCCGGAGTAAAGGTGGCAGACACATCAACAGGTACCAGCCCTGTTACACATACGGCACTGGTAGAAGTAAACAGTGCATCGACCCACGATAATGTAACACCGTCTACTGTACAACGAGGCAACATCAACAATCCCGCTCCGATTAAAATAATCACCAGAAAGCTGGCAGCCAAAATCAGAGAAGGATTCGTCCGCCTTCCTAAAAGGCGTACCAGTCCGTTCGATAAATTCAAAAGAGAAAAAAGTAACAGCAGGACAATGTGATAAAAGTAGCCGTGTAGGAACTCCCACAAATGCAAGATAGCCCCTCCTTCTTCGGGACGATGAAAAATGACCGGTATCAGAGTCAGATATAACAACCAACTCAGTATCCAGGCAAGTTTCCGGAAATTCTTTTTCGTATCCCTGTATTCAAGTAATATATGCAGGGTGACGTCAATCAAGAATATAATCCAGACCGTCTTATAGAGAAGATGTATTTTCGTAACTTCATGTGCAGAGAGCGTAAAGCCATGTTCATAGATCACTCCCACTATCAGCATAATGGAGGCCAGATAGGTGATGATTGCCATTAATCGTAACAAAAGTCGTACGTAAGGCTGCAATAATTTATTCTGATATAAAAAGAATTTATGATAAATCTTCATCGGATTGCATATTAATTGAGTCGCACAAACTTAACTAAAATAACAAACATATCCGATTCTTTGTTGCTGAAATCATATAATTCTTAAAAATTATACTTACTTTTGGCATCAGAATAATCAAATAACTACAATATTATGAGCGACAAGAAAAAAAGGTACATGCTGCCTGAAGAAGAAATTCCACACTATTGGTACAACATACAAGCCGACATGGTGAACAAACCGATGCCTCCGTTGCATCCGGGAACCAAACAGCCATTAAAGGCAGAAGACCTGTATCCGATCTTCGCAGAAGAACTTTGCCGTCAGGAGCTGAACCAGACTGACCAATGGATCGAAATACCGGAAGAAGTTCGTGAAATGTATAAATATTACCGTAGTACTCCATTGGTTCGTGCCTATGGTTTGGAAAAAGCATTGGGTACGCCGGCACATATCTATTTCAAGAATGAAAGTGTCAGCCCGATGGGTTCACACAAATTAAATTCCGCCATCCCTCAAGCTTATTATTGCAAAAAAGAAGGCGTACAAAACGTAACAACTGAAACCGGAGCAGGACAATGGGGAGCCTCTTTGGCCTATGCCGCTAAACTCTTCGGTCTGGAAGCAGCCGTCTATCAGGTAAAGATCAGCTATGAACAGAAACCTTACCGCCGCAGTATCATGCAGACTTACGGTGCCCAGGTGACCCCATCCCCTTCAATGTCAACCCGTGCAGGAAAAGATATCCTGACTGCACACCCCAATCATCAGGGATCATTAGGGACTGCCATCTCCGAGGCAATCGAACTGGCACAAACCACTCCTAACTGCAAATATACATTAGGTTCCGTTTTGAGCCATGTCACCCTTCACCAGACAGTGATCGGTCTGGAAGCCGAAAAGCAGATGGCAATGGCTGGCGAATATCCTGATATGGTGATTGCCTGCTTTGGTGGCGGCTCCAACTTCGGTGGTATCGCATTCCCTTTCATGCGTCACAACATACTTGAAGGTAAAAAGACACGTTTCATCGCTGCCGAACCGGCATCTTGCCCGAAACTTACCCGAGGCAAGTTCCAGTACGACTTCGGTGATGAAGCCGGATATACTCCACTGTTGCCTATGTTCACATTAGGACATAACTTTGCCCCGGCCAATATCCATGCAGGCGGACTTCGTTATCACGGTGCCGGAGTAATCGTTTCGCAACTCCTGAAAGACAAACTGATGGAAGCAGTAGATATCAGTCAGTTGGAATCATTCGAAGCAGGATGCCTGTTCGCACAAGTTGAGGGAATCATCCCTGCTCCGGAATCATGTCACGCCATTGCAGCCACCATCCGTGAAGCCAACAAGTGCAAAGAAAGCGGAGAAGAGAAAGTAATACTGTTCAATCTGTCCGGCCACGGACTGATCGATATGGCTTCGTATGACAAATATCTGTCCGGCGACTTGGTAAACTATTCGCTTACAGACGATGATATCCAAAAGAATCTGGACGAAATAGGAAACTTAGCTTAATCATTAAGACCATCTGAGCTTTTGCCCCATAACAATATATGTAATGAGTGATTACATATATTGTTATGGGGCAAAACATATATTGTTATGGAAATGTTATCTTTGCAGACAAATCAAAGAAAAGAATTATGAAATATATCGGAGCACATGTCAGTGCATCGGGAGGAGTAGAGTTTGCTCCTGTTAATGCACATGAGATCGGGGCCAATGCGTTCGCCCTCTTCACAAAAAATCAACGCCAGTGGGTCAGCAAGCCTCTAACTGAAGATAGTATTCGTCTATTCAAAGAAAATTGTGAGAAGTTCGGTTTTGCCCCCGAATACATTCTCCCACATGACAGTTATCTGATCAATCTGGGACATCCTGAGGAAGAAGGATTAACTAAAAGTAGGGCTGCTTTCCTTGACGAAATGCAACGCTGCGAACAACTGGGATTAAAATTACTGAACTTCCATCCGGGAAGCCATCTCAACAAGATATCGGTAGAGGAATGTCTGGACCGAATTGCAGAAAGTATCAATCTGGCTTTGGAAAAGACCAAAGGAGTAACCGCTGTTATTGAAAACACGGCAGGACAGGGAAGTAACCTGGGAAATGAATTCTGGCAGTTGAAATACATCATCGACCGCGTGGAAGATAAAAGCCGTGTAGGAGTGTGCCTGGACACCTGCCACACCTTTACAGCCGGTTATGACTTTCTGAATGATTATGATGACGTATTCGGAGAATTCGGTGAAGTGGTCGGATTTGAATATCTGCGGGGAATGCATCTCAACGATTCAAAAAAAGAATTGGGAAGTCGTGTAGACCGTCACGACAGCATCGGTAAGGGATTAATCGGTTTCGCTTTCTTTGAGAAGCTAATGAAAGATCCCCGTTTCGACAACATGCCGTTGATTCTGGAGACTATCGACGAAACACTGTGGCCCGAAGAAATAGCCTGGCTGAGAGAACAAACTCAATAAATATTGGCCATACTTACCAAAGGCTCGTATAATTTTTCAATATCTTGTGCATCCATCTCGATCTGCACCTGATCCCCCGGAACAAGTTTCTGCTTTGCCGGGGGTATATCTTTCCTGTCCCGGTGTATATTGATAATTTCACAACGTTCCGGCAACTGTATTTCATTGACTGTTTTCCCATCAAAATACGAACCACTCATCACTTCCACAGAGAGTGTATAACGTTTCTCTTCCTGAAATTCAGGAGAATTAATCATATCATCATAAAGTGTCACATTAAACGGTTGTATCTGCAACATTTCCGTAAAATAATAGGTCAGTCCACCCACGACGATAGAAGGATAGAAAACTTCCAAATGTCCGGTGATTTCCGTAATCAAGACAATGGCTGTCAGAGGAGTCCGGATCACAGCAACTAGAAAGGCAGACATACATATCAACATAACATAACTGATATTTTCGTATCCGATGATCCCCTGACGTACCAGAATCAAAGCGACTATCTGCCCGATCAACCCTCCGGTAACTAAAGTGGGAATGAAACTTCCTCCCGGCAATCCGGATGAAAATGAAAGTACGCTAAAAACAAAGTGCAGAATCATCATCCCCACAATCCACATAATATGAGTATCGGCATGCATCGCCTGTCCCAACAAGAATTGCTCACCTCCACCGGTTAAATTCACCTCAGTAAGCGATATTAAGTAAGCTATAAACAAAAGATAGAGCATCTTAACATAGGCCGGATGCTTGATTGCGGGATAAAGTCGCTTAAACCAAACAGTAATAACCGAATAAATCTTACCGAATACGGAAATCACTGCAGCCAATAATAAGAACAATTTAACTTGTGAAAAAAAAGTCAGTCCGGGAGAAATGGCATCAATCTGAAAATAAGGATTGATAGGAAAAATCATACTTGCCACACCGCCGGCCACCACTCCCGCAAGCAAAGTAGTTATAGCAGTCTTGGGGGCATCAAAACGTTCGATAGACTCAATAACCAGTAAAGATGAAGCCAAAGGAGCGGCAAAAGCAGCAGCCAACCCGGCACCGGCACCGGCTGCCAGCAGTTGTTTTCGTTCACCGGCCAATACTCTTCCCCACTTCGATACAAGGCACCCCACATAAGAACCTATCTGGACGGAAGGTCCTTCACGCCCTAAAGACAATCCCGCACTCAAAGCCAGCACTCCTCCCACAAATTTAGACACCAATTCAATAAAAGGATGTTTGTAAGAGATACGTCCATTAATAACCCCACGGGTTTGAGGGATGCCCCCACCGGTGATTAAAGGCATTTTTTTCACCAGCCACATAACAAACAAAAGTATTCCCCATAAGGACAAGAAAATAGGAATATGCCAATACCAATGTGGATGTGAATCAAAAAAATCTCTACGGGTATTGAAAAACAATTGTAGCAGATAATGATAAGGAACAGCAACCAGTCCTGTCAACAGTCCTACGAATATACTGACAAAATAAAGACGAGCATCTATCAGCTTCAGCTTCCATACCCGCCATTTCCTCATATCCTTTAAATCATCTGATTTCCCAAACATATCTCTGTCCGTTATACCGTTGCAGTGTACAACAACTAAGAGATAGCTTGGTTTCAAACGAAGAGTTAAAATTGGTTCAAACGAAAAAAGGCCGTCACAAGCACTTGTCTTGTAACGGCCTTTTGTATGTAGACCTATTGATAACCGGACTTACTTCACTTCCTCAAAATCAACATGATATATCTATCAGCGACTTGCGTACACG
>OBXZ01001082.1_pt1 | contig 14229 bp, 9 predicted proteins | sample 1538171 | NCBI WGS metagenome assembly OBXZ01 (sample SAMEA2580161, study PRJEB22360) | human gut metagenome | biome: human gut; feature: human-associated habitat; material: faeces | place: Denmark | collected 2008/2010
TTTATCTGATAAATCACAAAAAATTTGACTAACACTTCAAAGTGGTTGTAGAGTAAAAAGTAGAACACGTTTGGGTTTACATTTGCCATCCCAAACGCTTTCCGATTTTATACAGCGAAAATATTGCACAATATGCGCACCTCTCACGCTAGACTTTGAGAGCTATTTATACGAGAGTAAAGTATGAAAGTGGATTACTGTAAAAATTTTTAGAAAACAAAAAGTAAAAATGTTGCTAGTGCTAAGGTTTAATATATGCATAGCCGTCTCTCTGCTTTTCTACAAGTTCCACTACGCCCGCTGGGACAATATTAACGTTGGGAAGCAGGTCTTTTGCAGAAATTTCCCACCCGCGCAATGCATTAGCGCAGGCGCAAACTAGCACATCTTTTTGTGTAAGCGTCTCCACCGCAGCCGAAAATGCGACATCTTTTTGCGCTAAGGGAACAACAGCGTTTCCGTTACTGACGATTTCAATCTGAGCAAGTTCTGATTTGTCCGCATAGTAGCCGAGTAAGTTTTCTACATTTTTAAAGACCATTTGCCACCGCTCAGCATCATCGATATGAAAGACTGCTTTTATCATAGAATTCCTCCAATAGTAGTGTTTCTTCTTATTATAGAAGGTTGTATATACTCCGGCAAGTGGTGCGTGGCTGCTTTTGCATAAATTAGCAGAAATTCTACTTTTATAGATAATAAGCTGAAAAATAAAAGCAAATAAAGACGATGGTTTTCACCCATTCAAGTTTGTGATATGATAGAAGATAAGCTGATTTGTTGCAGAGAAAAGGAGAGAATATATGAAAATTCAACATATTGCGCTCTATGTTTACAATTTGGAACAAATGAAGGAATTCTACCAAAAGTATTTTGGCGGAATTGCTTCTTCTCGTTATCATAACCCTGCCACTGGCCTTCAAACTTATTTTTTAGAATTTGCAGGGGAAACCCGATTAGAACTAATGACCCGGCCGGATTTGGTGGCGAATGAAAAAGTATTGCTGCAAACAGGCTGGACACATCTGGCTTTTAGCTTGGGTACCAAAGAGGCGGTGGATGCGGTAGCCGCCAGGCTGCAGCGAGATGGAATTTCACTGGTTAGCGGGCCTCGCGTGACCGGGGACGGTTACTATGAAGCTTGCTTTTTAGATCCAGAAGGAAATCAGGTCGAGATAACAGAATAGAGATACCCGCAGCGAAAAACTGAAAAAACAGTAGAAAACAATTGAATTAATACTTATTGTAGTTGAAAAAGGCAAATGCAACTGGCAGTTGACAAAAGGAAACGAGAAGTTGGTGGTCTTGCAAATACTTCGCCCGATACAATAAAGGCAGCCAAACTATCAGGAGGAAGACATTATGACACGAGGCCAAAAGATTACGGCATTACGCCGCAAAGCACATTTAAGCCAAGAAGACCTTGCGGAGCAAATGGGGATTTCGCGCCAGGCAGTTTCTAAATGGGAAGCTGACAGTTCAGCTCCAAGCATTGAAAATTTGAAAGAGCTTTCTCGTATTTTTGACGTTTCGGTGGATGTATTGCTCGAGCCAGATAAAGAATCAGCGGAGGCGGAAGAATCTGACCTTCCTCCCAACGATACTGGCAATAAAGTACAATCGACACAGGTGCACAAAAAATGGATACTTGCAGCCGGTGCTGCTGTTTTGCCGATTGGCTTGATAGCAATGTTAATATGGCAGCAGGTGCAGATATTAGAGCTGCAAGCAGCTGTAACAGAACTGCGCAGCCGCGGAGCGCAAACCATTTATATGCCATCTCCTGCAGAGACGACCAAAGAGGTGACGGATTATCAATTAGAAGAGGTTGCTTACAACCGGGAATCCAAAACGTTAACCATTAAAGTTAGTGTAGTGCCGCTGAATTTCACAGCCGATACAACGGCCCAGATTAGCGTGAAGGGCAGTACAAATACCGTTACCGCTGACGCGCAGCAACTGGATGGCGCCTTTATCGCGGAACTGGAAGTACCGCTGGAACCGTCCATGAAGCTCTACTTTTTTATGCAACAAGGCGCTCAGACACAGCCAATCCTTCTGGATGATCTCAGCTATTTGCTCAGCAGTTATCAAATGACAGGAAACAGCGATTTTATAGGGCAACTGTCGCGAACCTCTTCGGGGCTTTCTGTTTCTGGCGAAGTACACACAGCGCTGGAATTTATTTATAGTGACAGCAGAAAAATTAATCTTTATCCCATCAAAGGAACGGTAAGCCTAATCGTAGATGGCAAAACGATTAAAACAGAACCGATTGTAGGAATCGATGATATACTCGACTTAGGTGAAAACAATGGAATGACCGCGACGGATGCTTTAAGTGGAACTACATTTTATACGCAGTTTTCTGAAGTTGTGCCCTGGCAGTATGGCAAAAGCAGCGGTTACTTTTTGACCCAGATTGAGGACAATTTAGGGGGAACCTACGAATACCAAAGTGAAATCAGATTTTAGACCTATACTGCGGGGAGCATTTATCGGTCTCGAGATTCCTTTTTTGCCCATACTGTTTGCCCCTGGTTGTCAGCTATTCGTTTAAAATGCCACCTTAATATTCGAACAATAAGTTTTTCTGGACAATTAAGGGGCAAATTGATAAAATATAGTGTACTCCTCCTTGTTAGGTAGGAGTGCATCGAACTAGAGAGGGTAACCCTGCGCCAAGCCGCGCAGGCGATGGATCGGTGCTTTTGCAAAAGCTGCTGCGGCAGCAGGTGACCGATCCCAGAAAGGATGGTCAAACAATGGAAAGACTTATCGGAACGGTATCAATGGGCGTGCGCGCCCCTATCATCAGACAGGGCGATGACATTGCACAGATCGTCGTGGACAGCGTTGTTCAGGCGACCGAACAGGCCGGTATTTCATTAAATGAAAAAGACGTAGTTGCAGTAACCGAAGCTGTTGTTGCACGCGCACAGGGCAACTATGCTACTACAGAGCAGATTGCACAGGATGTTCACAATAAATTTGGCGACGAAACCGTTGGCGTGATTTTCCCGATTCTCAGCCGCAACCGTTTTTCGGTATGCTTAAAAGGCATTGCTGGCGGCGCGAAAAAAATCGTGCTGATGCTCAGCTATCCTTCTGATGAAGTGGGCAACCACTTGGTCGATCTGGACCTGCTGGACGAGAAGGGCGTCAATCCGTGGAATGATGTGCTGACCGAAGAAAAATTCCGCGAATTGTTTGGCTATCGTGTGCACCCGTTCACCGGTGTGGACTATCTTGCATTTTATAAGGAGCTGATTCAGGACGCAGGTTGCGAAGTCGAGATTATCCTTGCAAACGATTGCCGCGCTATTTTGGACTACACCAAAAACGTGCTTTGCTGCGATATTCATACCCGTGCTCGTACCAAGCGTTTGCTGAAGGCTGCTGGTGCGGCTAAAGTGTATGGTCTGGATGAAATTATGACTGCTTCGGTAAACGGCAGCGGCTTTAACGAAAACTATGGCTTGCTGGGCAGCAACAAAGCAACCGAAAACTCGGTTAAGCTGTTCCCCCGCAATTGCCAGCCGGTCGTAGACGCGATTCAAAAAGGTCTGCAGGAGAAAACCGGTGTCAAAGTTGAGGCCATGATTTATGGCGACGGTGCATTCAAAGATCCCATCGGCAAAATCTGGGAGCTTGCTGATCCCGTGGTTAGCCCTGCTTATACCGAGGGTCTGGAAGGTCAGCCGAACGAAGTAAAGCTGAAGTACCTTGCAGATAATGACTTTGCGGATTTGCGCGGCGAAGAGCTGAAGGCAGCAATCTCCGACTATATCCGCCACAAAGATCAGGACCTCGTGGGTAAAATGGTTTCTCAGGGCACCACCCCGCGCCGCTTAACTGACCTGATTGGTTCGCTCTGCGACCTGACTTCGGGCAGCGGCGACAAAGGCACCCCGATTATCTTGGTCAAAGGATACTTTGATAACTTCACCAAATAAGTTATAAAAAGAATTGATAAAAACCGGGCATCCACAGATTGCGGCTGCCCGGTTTTTTTATCTCATATTTTAAACGTTACCACACGGTGTTGATGCTAAAGATTTTTGGCCGGCGGAAAGGGGTTAACTAGAAGGCGAGAGCGAATTATTGGAATTTGCAGACCGGTATAACTTACAGCTTTCAACAAGCAAGAATCATGTTGCTTGGCTGTTGAAAAAGTAGCTAATCTTGCTATTTAAAAGTTGCCCAGTAAGCTTGCAAATGGCAAACAAAAAAGACACACTAAAAAGTGTGTCTTCCGTTTGGCTCCCCCTGTTGGACTCGAACCAACGACCCTGCGGTTAACAGCCGCATGCTCTACCGACTGAGCTAAGGAGGAATATTCTTTACTGCCCCAATAGTATACCTCATAAATTGCTGATTTGCAAGTCCTTTTTTGAAAAAAATATGCTTTTATGCAAAATTACAAAGCTGTTTTTGCAGAGCTGCTTTTTGTGCTGCCGGCGCAAAGAAAAAAACGTAAAATCAAGACGAAAATGTAGAACTTTGAACCACAACTTTAAGTTTACAATTGTGACCAATACAAAAGAAAAGCAGCAGCCACAATAAAACGATAAAACACTAGTACGTTACCGTTATAAAGTTTCATCTTTTTTCCGTCTGTACACCCTAAAATACATGGAATTCCATCCAGCGAAACACAGAAAAGAAAAAAAGGCGAAAGAAAGCGAGTCTTGCGAAAACCTGATTTTGCATCCCAATGTACTTATAAAAGACAAAAACCTGTAATTGTGCGTGAACAAGGGACCAACTGCGTCAAATGCAAAAATAAGCAAAAATGAGCCATTTCTCTTTTTTTCTGCGGTGAAATATGTAAAAATAAGAAGAGAAATCATTAGGCAAATTAGAAAATTTCAGAAAAACGTCAATAAACGTTGCAAAAGCACAGCACTGAGCCGGAGGCTTTTGACGATTTTTAGACACGCTGCCTGTATAATTTGAACCAAGAACAAAAAATATGACATTTTTGACTAAAACAAATTACATAAAGGAGATCGCACATATGAAAACAGTAATTTTAACCGGTCAAGATTTGACACTGGAAGAGGTTGCACTGGTTTGCCGTCACGACGCCCCTGTAGCCCTGTCGGACGCCGCGAAGCGCAATATTGAAGAATCTCGCAAAGTGGTAGAACAGATTGTAGACGAAGATCGCGTGGTCTATGGCGTTACCACAGGATTTGGTAAATTCAGCGATGTTGTAATCAATGCCGATGAATGCAAGCTGTTGCAGAAAAACCTCATCATAACCCATGCTGTTGGCGCTGGCGATCCCTTCCCGCGTGATGCAGCGCGCGGTATCATCCTTCTTCGCATCAACAATCTGGCCAAAGGTTTCTCTGGCGCGAGAATGGAGACTGTCCAGACTATGATTGATATGCTGAACAAAGGCGTTACCCCTGTTGTTCCGCAAAAAGGCTCACTTGGCGCGTCCGGCGACCTTGCCCCGCTTGCTCATGTAGTGCTGCCGATGATTGGTCTTGGCAAAGCAGAGTATCAGGGCGAAGTTCTCGATGGCGGAGAAGCCATGCGCCGCGCAGGCATCCCCGTGATTGAACTGGGCGCTAAAGAAGGCCTTGCACTGATTAACGGCACTCAGGTTATGACTGCAACCGGCGCACTGACCGTATATGACGCACTGGAGCTGATCAAAGTTGCAGACATTGCCGCAGCACTCAGCTTTGAGGCACACAACGGCGTAGAAGATGCACTGGATCCGCGTATCCATGTCATCCGTCCGCACAAAGGGCAGATGGACACTGCGCGCATCTTGAGACAGCTGATTGACGGCAGTAAAAATACCACCCGTCAGGGCCAGATTCGTGTGCAGGACGCTTACTCTCTGCGCTGCGTACCTCAGATTCACGGTGCAAGCAAAGATGCAATCAACTTCGTCAAACAGAAAGTTGAAATTGAAATCAATGCGGTTACCGACAACCCGATTATCCTTAAAGATACCATGGAAGGCATCTCCGGCGGCAACTTCCATGGCCAGCCGATGGCACTGCCGTTCGACTTCCTGGGTATTGCGGTTGCAGAGCTTGCAAACGTTTCTGAGCGCCGCATCGAGCGTCTCGTTAACCCGGCACTCAGTGGTCTGCCTGCTTTCCTCACCAAAGATGGTGGTGTAAATTCTGGATTTATGATTGTGCAGTACTCGGCTGCTGCGCTTGTTTCTGAAAATAAAGTGCTGGCTCACCCTGCCAGTGTCGATAGCATTCCGTCTTCTGCAAACCAGGAAGACCATGTAAGCATGGGCACCATTGCCGCACGTAAAGCACGTGAGATTTTGGGCAATGCACGCCGTGTACTTGCAATGGAACTGATGTGCGCCTGCCAGGCCATTGATATGCGTGGCGATAAAGGGATGGGCGTTGGCACCAAACCAGCATACGATATCATCCGTGCACAGGTTGCAAAACTGGAAGAAGACCGTCCGCTTTATGAGGACATCAACAAATGCGAGGAAACCATCATTGATGGCAGCCTTGTGGAAAGTGTAGAAAAGTCCGCTTCTGCGATTGAATTTTAGTCTTGCGCCCTAAAGGCAGCCGGGCGGCATCCGCACGGTGCCAAACCATCACCTGCAAGATGGTGTACGCACCGGCGGTTTGTGGCTGCTTTTTAGCAGACTAAATTTGATAAAAAATGAAATGGAGGAAGAAAACATGTTAAACCCTGTAATTGTAGCTGTGGTTCTGTTATGCGTGCTTTGCCTTCTCAAGATGAACATTCTGTTTGCAATGCTCATCTCTCTTTTCGCCGGTGGTCTGGTAGGTGGCCTGGGCCTTATGGGCACAATGGGCTCTTTGCTTGCTGGCTTCGGCAGCAACGCAGAAACGGCGCTGGCCTATGTTCTGCTGGGCACCTTTGCAACTGCAATGGCCACTACCGGCATTGTTGACATTCTTGGCCAGAAGCTGACCAAAGCCATTGGCGACAAAAAAATGGTGCTTCTGTTCTCGCTTGTCATCATCGCCTGCCTCTCGCAGAACGCAATTCCGGTACATATTGCTTTCATTCCCATCTTGATTCCCCCGATGCTTATTTTGATGAACAAGCTGAAAATCGACCGTCGTGGTGCCGCTTGCGCACTGGCTTTCGGTTTAAAAGCACCGTACATCACTCTGCCGATTGGCTTCGGCCTCATTTTCCAGGGCATCATTGCAGATAACATGACTGCAAACGGCATGCCTGTAAAAGTGAGTGATGTCTGGAGAGTTAACTGGATTCTTGGCATTGCAATGATTGTAGGTCTGTGCATCGCGCTCTTTATCTCTTATCGCAAACCTCGCGAATACCAGGATGTTCTGGTTTCTGACCATGTGATGAGCGAAGAAGAAATGAAACTTCAGCCTCGCCATTGGTTTACGATTATTGCCATACTGGTCATGGTCGGTCTTCAGCTGAAATTCAGCTCTCTGCCGATTGCTGCAATGGGCGGCTTGCTCGTTATGATTCTCACCGGAGCTATCAAATTTAACGAGCTGGACGACCAGTTTGCCGGCGGCATTAAACTGATGGGCTTTATCGCCTTTGTTATGCTGGTAGCAGGCGGCTTCGGCCAGGTGTTAAAAGACACTGGCGCGGTTGATGCACTGGTTCAGGGTTCTGTTAGCCTGATGGGTGGCAGCAAACTGGTTGCAGCTACTATGATTACCCTCATCGGCCTGCTGGTTACGATGGGTATCGGTACTTCTTTTGGCACTGTGCCTGTTTTGGCAGTTCTGTACGTACCCCTTTGCCAGCAAATCGGTTTCAGTCCGGCAGCAACCATCCTTCTGATGTCTGCTGCGGCAGCGCTCGGCGATGCAGGTTCGCCCGCTTCTGACACCACGCTTGGACCAACGAGTGGTTTGAATGCAGACGGTCAGCACAACCATATTTGGGATACCTGCGTACCGACATTCCTGCACTACAACATTCCGCTGATGATTGCCGCGATCATTGGTGCTCAGTTCCTGTAATGTGAAGCGAAGAAAACCTGACACTTCTGTGTCAGGTTTTCTCGCCTTAAAAGACAAATTGTAACGAATGCTTTCAATTGCGGTTTCTGTGCTTTTATTACAGAGAAAGCGGATTGCAATCAATCCCAAACTGAGACAAATTCAGAGAAAGAGATGGCTTGAGAGATGAAGATGACAATCAAAAGCAGCACGGACTACAAAACCACCGAATGGTCTGGCGGCAAGACCACAGAGCTGTTTATTTACCCGCCCGATGGCGACTATGCCGCGCGGCGCTTTGATGTGCGCATCAGCAGCGCGACGGTGGAGGTAGAGCACTCGGTGTTTACTTCGCTGCCAGGGGTACAGCGTAAGCTGATGCTGCTTGAGGGTGAAATGAAACTGGTTCATAAAGGCCATCGCGAAAGAGTGATGCGACCGTTTGCAGATGTTGATGCTTTTCCCGGTGAGTGGGAAACCGAAAGCTATGGCAAAGTGCGGGACTTTAACCTGATGACCTGCAACGGCGCAAAAGGGCGCCTTTCCTGCGTGGAAGCAGAAGGCGACACCGACCTGTTGATGCCTGAAATGATTGGCAAAGAGATGATTATACTGTACGTGATAGCAGGCAGCGGGAAAATAAATGACCATGAACTCGGCGAAACCGAACTCATGGTCATAGAAGATTATAGTGGAGAGACAATTGCAGTGCGGCCAGCCGCCGGTAAACAGATGAAGCTGGCTGTGAGCCACCTGGCGTTATAGTGCCACATCTGCTGTCATCAGCGGAGATATTGCAACTGGCCCGCCCATTTGGCAAAGGATAACCTTGCCGTTTTTAATGCCAACAGTTGCCTCGATAATGCCGCCGGGCTGATGGAACTCATACTCATAAGTGCCGTCTGGCAGCGGCAAAGCCAAATGTGTGGCACAGGCAATCGAGCCACTGCCACAGCTACTCTCCCACACAAGAGAGTGGGTGTCGCAAACATAAACGGCAGGTACTAGCTGGTCTGGCGCAGTGAGGAACATTACACCGTACGCATCGCTCGGCGCCATTTGCTGCACTGCGGCAATCAGCCCGCGCACAAAATCTTCTGTGCGGGGCTGGCCCGGCACAATGGTATGTACAATGCCATCAAAAATCATGACATCGAACGTTTCGCCAAGATAAGTAACCGTTTTGGTTTCGGCGAGCAAAGGCATCTGCGTTTTGCAGGTGCCTTTTTTGTGGTCAATTTCCACTGTCAGCGGCAGTTCTGCACCACTGATTTCTACTGCCACCGTTTGCGGGTGAGCAGGAGAAAGCATACTAAGTAGATAGCCGAAGCTGCGGGTGGCATTGCCACAAAATTCACCGCCCATCATTTGAATTCTGCCCGCGCCGCCTTGCTGCGGCGATACCTGAAATGCCACCTGCTCGGCATGGTATTCGGGCAGGGCCAGCAGCCGCGCAGCAATTGGTGCAATATCTTGCGGGGGGACAGGCGTGGTTACGAAAATCGTCAAATTGCCTGCGGGGTCGGCAAGGTAAAAAGAGAGCTTCATACGAACGTCCTTTCCTGTTGTAATGTGAGAATTTGCTGCAAAGCAGGTGCGAGCATCTGCTCTTCGCATTTATAGCAAATCATCTTACCTTGACGATACCATAAAAGCGTCTTTTTTTCGTTTATAATGCTGCTGGCACTGGGTCCAGTTGTTCCTCTAGCTCGTAGGCGCCGGGCAGCGGGCCAAGCAGTTCTTTGGCAGCCGCTTCATAATCCGCCGCAGAATGCTGGAGAGCGGCAGTGAAGATTTCGGGGTACAATTTTAACAGTACAGCTTGTGTGTGCGCAACAATGCCAAGCGAGAACGGCGAACGAATCATTTGAGCACTGTTTTTTGCTTCCTCCAAAAGTTTAAGCGCACTTTTTGCATCGCCACGTACAGCGTAAACCCGCGCACAATATGACTTGGCAATTGCACGCCCAACAAGAATGGTAGAGGCGTCATACAGATCGCTGGCACGCAAAAATACGGAAGCGGCTTCTTCTTTTTGCCCAAGTGCCCACAGGCTACGGGCTTTGTTTGAAAAGAAAGTGGGGTTTTGAGGATAGCGGCGGTCACTGCAAATTTCGATAGCACGGTCATAAAAATCCAAAGAAGCCGCAAAGTGACCCTGCTTGCGCTCTGCTTCGCCGAGATAGTTGTAGCAGGCCGCCACGTTCAGTGCATAGTTTTGGCCTTCCAACGGCGAGGTCTGGAACAGGGTAATTGCCTGATGCAATTTTTCGCGGGCTTCCTCATACCGTCCGCACATCGAAAGATAGAGTCCATAAAGGCGACATTCGGTCGCGCACTCGGTATTTAGCCGGTGTGCCGAAGCGATGCCCATACTTTTTTCAATATTTTCGCGCATCAACTCGGTATTCCAGGTCTGTATCCCGTAAAAGGTAAGTTGGCGCAGGTAAGAGATGTGAATTTCGGGGTGCTCTTCTAGATAACGATTTTGTGCAAGCCCGCGGTGAATTGCCTCGATGCCTTTTTTATATTCGCCCTGCGAGATATAGTATTTGCCTACGACGAGATAAAGGCGGCTTTCCAGTTCGCTGAAATCCATGGCACTGGGCTGATAATTGTACAGGCGAATCAGTTCGGCGGTTAATTGGTCAAAGTAGGTGGTCAGCTGTTTGGGTGCTTCCAAATCCGAGTCCTTCTGTGGCTGCAAAATGGGGTAAAGCTCGTAATTAAACCGAGAATAATCGGCAAGGCTTAAAATTTTGTATTGCAGCACTTTTGCATCGTTGCCAGCCTGCGCGTAATGGTAAAGCAGGCTTTGATACCATGAGTTATTGTGCAGAATGGCTGCTTGCTCGTAATAGGTGGCAACGCGTGCGTGTAACAGTCGGCGCTTTGCAGGCGAGAGCAGAGAATGTACAAAATCCTGCATCTTGTTGTGTCGGAACTGGAAGCGAATCTGTCCCTCTGCCACCTTTTCTCTTACCAGCCCGTGCTGCTTGAGGTCGTCAATCAATTCGATAATTTCGAGCGTGTCGCGGTTAAAGATAAACTCGACGATTTCCAGTGTAATGTACCCAGGGCAGATGGAAATGGTATCGAGCATCTGGCGAGAATCGGTGGAAAGCTCCTCTACCCGTTCCAGCAAAATCTCCTGCGGATTTGCAGGCAGCGAAAGCTTGTTGGTTCCATCGCTTGAAAGGTAGCTGAGCAGCATATCCAGAAAGAAGCCATTGCCCTCAGAATCCTGATAAATGTGGTGGATAATCTGCTCGTTGAGCGCGCCGGCGCCTAAGCGGTCGGCAATAATCTGGCCCACTGCCTGCTCGGTGAAAGGCTCCAGCACAAGCTGCGTCAAAAACTTTTCTCGAATCAGCGCATTTAGCTGCTTTTGCACCAAAGGCGGCTGCACATCCAGGCAGGTGCCGATGCAGAAAAGGTTCGGGTTGCGCTCGCGGATAATCAGCGAAAGCAGTTCCAGGCTCAGCGTATCCATAAATTGCAGGTTGTCAAAAAACAAAACAATCGGGGTTTCTTCACCAATCAGCGAAAATAACTTTAAAATACTGTTGCGGGTAGTGCGGTAGTTGTATGAGGTCATTACGTCTTCCGGCACCTGTGAAGAAAGTGCGTTATCGCCAAACAGCGGAAACAGGTTGCTGATATGGCTCATATAGCTGGCCGGTACATGGATGTTGTTTTTGCGTATGTAGCTGTCAAGTTGCAGCATAATGCTGTTCCAGGGCTGCAGCGTAAACTCGCGTTCTGCCTGAAAGCAGATGGTGCGCAGCACGATGCAGGCATCGCCGTCCACATTATCTAAAAAGTGGTTCATCAAATAGGTTTTGCCTACGCCATTATCGCCTAAAAGGCAGATGGCGGTAGGGTTGCCAAGCAAAAATGAGTGATATGCTTTCATCAGGTACTGCATCTCTTGGGTGCGCCCAATAATAGGGGTGGCCTCCGGCTCTGGGTCGGCAGTACTGGATTCTGTCCACGAGCTCAACAGTTCACGGTGCAGGGTAGTCAGCTCGGCACACGGGGCAATACGCAGCTCGTTATTCAGCAGTTTGCTGATGTTTTGGTAAACCTTGATGCCTTTGTGGAAAAGATTATTCTTCTGATAGCATTCCATCATCAGCAGATAGATGCGCTCTTCCAGCGGATCTTCTTTGGTATATCGGAAAAAGAGTGACTCCATTGCGGAAACATTACTTTGCGGGGTTTGCAGCATTCGGTCGTACAAGCGCCGCAGATAGCTATCTTTTAAAGAGGTGCGCTCCAAAGCGAGCCACTCCTCAAATGCTTCTGCATTTTTTAAATCAAAGCCCTGTAATAGTTCGTTCTCGTAAAGCTCGAGGCCATCGTTTGCCAAAAAACGGTCATAATCAATGTCATAAGTAAACTCTGGATTAAGTGCAAGGAGGGGCTTTTTAGGAGAAACGATGACCTCTAGATCAAAAGCCTTTTTAATGGTATAAAGGGTGTGCCGCAGGTTTTTCTTTGAAACCTGTGCATCGTCTGCATCCCAAAGCAGAGCAGCCGCCTGTTCTCGCGTCATGTTTTTCTTGATAGCAAGACAGTACAGCAGCGCCTCGGCTTTTTTGAAAGGCAACTGCACAACCTTATCGTCTAATAAAATAAGCGGGGTCTGCAATAACTTAAACGTGATTTTGGGCATCGATTTTCCTCCTTGACTTTTTCGTGGGTAGACTAAGAAATAGACGGTTATGAGTGTTTCTTGCTCTCAGTATACAACACATTTTGGAAAAATCATCTATAAATTTGCGAAAAGTTAAAAAAAATTGTATCTGAATAGACGTTTATAGACGTTCTTTAGACATTCGCGTGTTAGAATTTAGAAAAAAGGAGGCCGACCGCCATGATGAATAATTTTGATATCGCCAACGCTATGACTGTAAAACTGGACCCGGTGCTTCCGGAATACCCCGAATTTAAAGAAGGGGTACGCCGCGCGCCCAAGCGTGAGCTGACCTTGAATGAGAGAGAGATCAAACTTGCGCTCAAAAATGCGCTTCGCTATGTGCCGGAAGAGCTGCATGAGCAGCTTGCACCCGAATTTTTGGAAGAGCTGATGACCCGTGGCCGTATTTACGGCTACCGCTTTATGCCGAAAGACCGCATCTATGGCAAACCCATTGATGAGTACAAGGGCAACTGTGTTGCAGCAAAAGCCTTTCAGGTTATGATCGACAACAACCTCGACCACGCAGTTGCGCTGTATCCTTATGAACTGGTTACCTACGGTGAGACGGGTCAGGTTTGCCAGAACTGGATGCAGTACCAGCTCATTAAAAAATACCTTGAAGTGATGACTGAAGAGCAGACGCTTGTTATGATGTCCGGTCACCCGATGGGACTTTTTAAATCTCACAAAACCAGCCCGCGGGGGGTAATCACCAACGGCTTGATGATTGGCATGTTCGATGACCCGGAAGACTGGGCAAAAGCAACCGCAATGGGCTGCTCGAGCTACGGCCAGATGACCGCGGGCGGGTGGATGTACATCGGACCGCAGGGCATCGTGCACGGCACCTTCAATACCCTGCTCAACGCCGGCCGCAAAGAGCTGGGCATCCCCGAAGACGGCGACCTGCGCGGACACCTCTTCATCACCTCCGGCCTCGGCGGCATGAGCGGCGCACAGCCCAAAGCCATCGAGATTGCACACGGTGTCGGCATCGTGGCAGAGGTAGACGCTTCGCGCATCGAAACCCGTCACGAACAGGGCTGGGTAGGCAAAGTTACCGACGACATTCAGCAGGCCTTTGCATGGGCCCATGAAGCAATGGAAAAGAAAGAAGCACTTTCCATTGCTTACCACGGCAATATCGTTGACCTGCTGCAATATGCAGTAGATAACAACGTGCATGTAGAGCTGCTTTCTGATCAGACCTCCTGCCATGTACCTTATGACGGCGGCTACTGCCCGCAGGGCCTTACCTTTGACCAGCGCACTGAAATGCTGAAAAATGACAAACACGGTTTCTGCAAGCTGGTTGATGAATCCCTCATTAAGCACTTCCACCTCATCAAAACCCTTGTAGAGCGCGGCACCTACTTCTTCGACTACGGCAACGCCTTTATGAAAGCTGTTTTTGATGCCGGTGCAAAAGACATTGCCAAAAACGGTGTGGATACCAGCGAAGGTTTCATCTTCCCGTCCTACGTTGAGGACATTATGGGACCGATGCTGTTTGACTACGGCTACGGCCCATTCCCCTGGGGGTGGCTTTTGTGGTGGTCA
>OBXZ01001083.1_pt1 | contig 14186 bp, 14 predicted proteins | sample 1538171 | NCBI WGS metagenome assembly OBXZ01 (sample SAMEA2580161, study PRJEB22360) | human gut metagenome | biome: human gut; feature: human-associated habitat; material: faeces | place: Denmark | collected 2008/2010
CCGCACAAGGATCTATTATTGTGATCCGATGGCTTCATGGCAGAAACCGCACTGTGAGCGGAACCACGAATACATCCGGAAAATCTGCCCGCAGGGCAAGAGCTCTTTCGATAACATGACACAGGATGACGTGAACCTGATGATGAGCCACATTAACAGTTCCTGCCGGGAAAGTCTCGGCGGTCTGACACCGTTCACACTTGCAAAAATGATATTGCCCGATGAACTCATGGACTTCCTCCATCTGTCTGAAATTCCGGCGGATGAAGTCATCCTTACGCCGGCACTGGTAAACGGCAAGCAGAAACCAATGCGAAACACGCAGGCATAAGACGCTGGTATTTCATGTGTTTACAGTAGGGGCATCCATGCTCGGCTGGCACAACGTGCCAACACTTTAATTACCCTGTGACGAATGCCTAACAATAAAATAAATCTGCGGATACGAGCCACCATAATAACCTATTAGGCAGGTGGAATTCAGTCTTACAGTACACAATCCCAGTTGCTTGCAACCGCATACCCTTTTTTTAGCAGCCAATGGTCAAGGGTAACTAAATTCCACTTTATACCCATTCCTGACATCTGTCAAAGCCTTAAAAATGGAATTTAGTTGTCAATACGGAATTTAAGTTTACAAGCGGATTTTAACTTTTCATTCAGGTATTCTTTAAAAACAGTCTGCCCCGTTTTTTAACCTTCAGGGGACATAAACGACATCCCATTCTGAGGGAGTTGTGTGCCAAAACAGGCACATGCTGTCGCCCCCACATCTGACAATGTTTTTCTTATCCCAAGATCTGTCCCTTCCATCCCCTTTTTATATACGAGCAAAGGGACACATTCTCTTGTATGTTTGCTGTGTCCGATCTCGGGATCATTTCCATGATCCGCCATCACGACCAGGATATCCTGCTTTTTGAGGCACTCCATAAGTTCTCCGATCTTGCGGTCCGCGATCTCCAGGATCTTTTTGTAAGCCGGTGCTGACTGGGAATGGCCGGCCAGGTCTGTTTCCTGTACATTTGTACAGATAAATCCCTTTTTCATCCGCCCCATCTCCCTGATCGTAAGTTCCATGACTTCTTCCGTATCCACGCAGGAAACGCTCTTCCCATACTCATTATTCACGATATCTGCGACTTTTCCAAACAGCGAGACCTCATATCCCGCCCTGCCAAGAATGGACGGAGCCTGTACCTGCGGATCCACGCCATATCCTAAATGCCTGCACTGATACCCATGCTCATAAGATCTTGACTTTGAAGACGCTATCCCGATGAACCTCCCCTGTCTGATCTCTTCGGCATCCCACAGATCCTGCATCGTATTGCCTGTCCCTCCAAATACGATGACCCGACCAACTGTGGCAACCTTCCTCACAAGCTGGCTGATCTCAAGTTCTTTTTCAAAGGGCATATAATCCAGCGGAGCCGTCACATTATAGCACATTCCCAGATCTGCCTCCAGGTTGTCCGCCACAGTGGCATATTCGTCGACAAGAAGATATCTGAGCCCTTTCCTCTCGATCACTTCGACAATATGTCCTGCTTTTTCCAGACAGTCCCGTATCTCCTCGGCTTTCTCCTGAAATGGGTGCTGATCCGGCTTTTTGGGGAGGGTCCCCATGATCTCCTGATGTCCTATAAACGTATCTGCCCCAAAATGCATCAGCTCACATTTCCCGAAGTTTGCGCAAGGTGCAAACTTCATGCATGAGCTCTCCTTTCCATAGGCGTTCATCAGTCCCAGCCTCTCCAGATTCCTTAATCTCAGTTCGGGAAACCTCCGCAGCAAAGACCCCAATGTATCCGCCTTCTGGTCAGCCGGCCTGACCATTGCCGTATCTTTCATAGCACCGATGCCGAAGCCGTCTAACACGATCACTACGAATCTTTTGTCCATTTCTGCCTCCCCTGACTGTCATAGACTCCTATGATCTTTTTCTCTCCTCTGTGAAGCCCTTCCACGAGCACGACATCACTTCGCGTCACAAATATCTGAAACCGGAACGCCATAAGCACGGTATCTCCCACCTGGCACATCTGCGAAAGCCCAAAGTGATAGTCGATACTGTCACTGTCCGGTGGGATGACAGAAACCTGTTCCATCTTCTCCATCCCCGTCCCCACAAGAGCGTTTTCCACATGGGAGCGCCTGTAATATCCGCCCCCGTAACAGTAACCTCTGTTCTCAAAATTGTGGGATACTTCCGTTACATATACACAACATGGGATCTCCGGCTCATCACATTCCGCGTGAAGTGGTGTAGTCCCCGTCAGTCCATGGCCGGGTTCCGCGCTGTTGCCCCCATAGACCGCCATTTTTTTCAGGGTCGAACAGCAGCTTGCGGAAGGCGTGTTTACAAGTTCACACGGCATCCCTGCCTTCTCCATGATTGATGCCGCCTCTAACACGGTCTTCAGATTATGGATCGGCCGAATCTTCTTCTCTTCTGAGTCATACAGATAGCACGGGAACGACGTGCCCCCTGCCACTTTTACATTTTTACAGTCTTTCTCCACCCAAAGCGCGGTCTCTTTCATCTCTTCCAGGGAAAATCCGGCGGTCTGTCCGGAATACATCATGTCACCGCCTGCAGCGACACGGAGTAATATTTTCTGTATCTTTCCAAGTTCCGCGGCGGCTTTTTGTATCTCTTCGATTTTTTCGCGGGTATAGACGGTCATATATTCCACCCCATAAGCCACAAAACATTTTACTTTATGGCCAGGTATCTGCACCAGATGGCCCGCATTTTTGATGGGGATGCCATGGCGCATCATGACTTCAGCTTCTTTATAGTCAACGGTCACTGCCCCTTCATATCCCATCTCGACAAGTCTCTTTGCCAGATATGGATTTCTCCCGACTTGTTTGAGCATAAAGAAGAGCCTTATGCCGTATGCTTTGCCCGTCTTCGCGATATTCCGCGCATTTTCAAGGAATGTATCTACATCTATTATGTAAGAATCCGGGCTGACCCGGCCCGTCTGGTGCAGTTCAAACGCCGTGTTTAACAGTGCCGGATTCTTCTTTCTCAACTGGTTCACAAACATATCTTCACACTTTCTACCGCCCTTTTAAGGATACGCAGCACCGTATCAGCGCCTCCCCGCATAGGATTGATACGGATCATCCTCTTCTCGAGAGCGGGATCTGCTTTTCGGAATGTGCCGGAGAGTCTGTAAAACATAGGCACTATCTCATATTTCGATTCTGCCCCCACCGGATTTGGAGCCGCGCCGGATCTTTCTGCCTCTTCTAACACCTGAGCGGCAATATCTTCTTCAAATTCTACAAGTACGATCTTAGATTGCGCATTTGCCAGAAAGGCGTCTTTTATCCCGTCTATCTCGCCGGCTTTCAGTCTTCTGACACACTCCTTCCCCACCTCTGCTTCAATGGCCAGAGACACCGGGGCATATGTCAGCCCGCGCAGGACATCCATGGCCTCGTGGCCCTGTACCTGCATCCCCCCGGAATAATTCCATCCTATGATCTTGTCTGTATATCTTTTCTTCCCGATAACGATCCCCACTCCTTCCGGCCCAAGGAGCTTAAAAGAGGAAAAACACGAAAGATCCGCGCCACACTGCACTCCGGTCCTGCTCATCTTCATCACGGCATAATTGTCATCAGTTAAGATGAGGATATCCGCACATTTTCTGATGGTCCCGATCACAGTCTCCATATCATAGCTGTCTTCTGGCTTCTGTCTCGTATATTGTATCAGGGCCCCCCGGATATCCGGATCCTGCCCCAATGCCCGTTCTATGTCTGCCAGATTGTTAAAATCCGCTTTTTTAAGATCCAGTCCCATCATTTCCATGGAAATGGAAGTCGTACTGTAGACCGGGGCATCATGAATCAATATCTTGCTGCCCGGTGGCATCATGGCAGACAGGCCCAGACGAATGGCGCCGCTTCCTGCGCCCCGTACAAGGACGCAGGATTCCGCATCAAAAAAGTCCGCGATGACCTGTTCTGCCTTATATGTCGTCACAGGCTTATTGAAACCAGGCACGACACCCAGATCTCCTCTGCTCAGCATCTCATGCCCCTGAAATACTTTCGTGATACAATCGATCATCTTAAACTGGGCCGCGACAGCTTCTTTTATATCCATCCCTTCCAACGGATAAGTCAGCAATATATTTCCCTCCTTTACTTCTACATATCAAGGATCCTGGCTGGATTATGGATCAGCATCTTGTCAAGCGTTTCCTGTGACACGCCTCTTTCCCTGAGAAGTGGCATAAATCTTTTCATGACAGTGGTATAGCCGTCGTACTTCCCATATCTCACCATATAGGATCTCCTCGAGATATCCTGGGATAAGAGGATGTGGTCCTCATATCCCTTTTCAAGCAGCCACATCAGATTGTCCGCCCGCTTTTCGTCCGACAGATATGCTGTCTTTCCCACTGTATCGTATGCTATATTCACTCCCGTATCCAGGATCGCTTTCTGATAGGCTCTGTCGTCCGACAGGTCGATATGGCCTAAAATGACCTTATCCGGATCTATCCCCTGTCCTTGCAGCAAGGCAGATTGTTCCAGCCCCAGCTGCCCCAGCTGGCAATGTGTCGTCACGGCACATCCTGTCTTTACCCCTGCTGCCGCAGCCGCCTTCAGTACTTTTTCTTCACTGGGAGCCAGTTCTTTCTCCCCGCCTGCCACTTCTCCTATGATACCTGCTCTTATGTCAGTCCCGTCTATCCCTTCCAGGATATCCCGGCAAAAAATATCACAGATTTCTCCTATTGTCCCCGACCGGACACTTTCAGGGTGATACGCTTCCAGATAAAATCCGGTCGACGCGATGATCTGTATGCCACATTCTCTGCTTATCTGCCTGAGCATGCGCACATTTCTCCCCATGTCATTGCAGGTCACTTCGATCACACTTTTGACCCCCAGGGCTTTCATAAGATCCACTTCACTTTCGATGAGCACCGAATCGTCAAATACGGAGTCTGTATCCTTTCGTACCGGGGACAAGTCCAGGGCAAGATGTTCGTGGCACATGGTGACGCCGACAGATCCGGCATCAATACGTCCTTTAACTGTATTTATCATAACTTTTCACCGTCTTTTCTGTCTTATACCAGCGGCGTAAGCCCGATCAGGTAGGTAAGGTTAAACAGGAGCCCTGTCGCGATGGCCGCGATCGGGCCGATAGCCATGCGCATGATCTTCCGCCCCGTCGCCTCATTAATCAGATAGATCACGCCACCGATCAAAAACCCGCCTTCTGCACCTGCGGAAGTAGCCGCCCCCATCGCACCGCATGCTGAGATAGAGCCGATCAGCAGGGCGAACTCGACACAGGTGTTCATCGCGCTCCTGATATTGTCAGAAGCATCACGCATAGACGGAAATCTGCCAAGGAATTTCCCGATCAGGCCTAAAAGCATGACTTCCACAAAAATGATGACAGCACCTGATACTGCGGCAATGATCGGATTCGGCGAGAGATATCCTGCAACATAGATAAATGTAAAGCCCGCAACGCCATATACACCTGTCGTAACTGCTGTCGTAGCTATCAGAGGGATAAAACTCAGGCCTCTCATAAATTCATTTGTGGCGACTGTCTTGATAAGAGCATCTGCCTCCGCCGCATCTGTCATCACATACGCCTTGGAAAGATCGAACATGGAAACGTCGCTCCCGGCAAAGACGTGGATATTACATATGACAGCGATAAGTGCTCCCGCGATCATCAGGAACGGAAGGTTTTTCTTGATCCTTGCAGTCCTTTCCGAAAATACATTTAATGTCTCTCCTTCTTTATTGTCTTGTTTATCCTTTGCATCCCTGTAAATGCACAGTGCGACAAGAAGGACGACACCAACCATCATCGTCCATGCATCCGCGCTGATCGTAGAAAATTTCGGCCCCCCGAAACGGAATACCACTACGACGACTGCGGAGATTATCCCTGTCCTCATCCCAAACTGCATGATGATGGTGATGATCGGGAAGATCGCAAAACCTGTGACCACATATGTACCGACATTGCCCAACGCTCCTATCAGGTCTACCGGCATGCCTGTCAGCACGGTGTTCACGCCCCCTATCGCCGTGATACAGAGAACCCCATATGCCGCCCCCAGGATCGGGGCCAGCCACTTCTTCGGCGAGGCGATCCCGATGATATCCGTGGCAAGGAATAAAAGCCATGGATTAAGAAGATTTGTGGCAAGTGCATTTCCGATCCCTACAGATGCGATGAACCCCACACTCAGCCCAAAAGCGATCGTCGCCATCTCCGTTCTGTGCATGCGCCCTTCAATATATTCCGGTATGACAGGTCTTATCCCATCATGAAATACTGCCATGCCCATATGTGAGATAAACGCTGTCATAGCACAAGTGACCATCACTAAAATAATGTTTATAACGCTAAGCTCCATCCCTGTTTCCTCTCTTTCTCCTAAATCACTTTTCTGTCTCTTTCTTCATAAGTACGTCCATCAGTACCGAAACTGTCCCTTCAATATTGGATACTGTCATCCCAAAACATATCTTTCCCGCCTCGACAAAGCTCTCAATCTCAGATCTGTCCGGCTTTCCACCGTTTTTACAGACAGTACAGCATTTTCCATAACCGATGAGCCCGATCAGGATCGAGATCGCCGATCCCCCGCCACTCTCACATGCTCCAAAATAATAATCTGCCCTTCCGTCCTTGAGCATCGGGACCGCCCCCATATCCGTAGTGACGATCGTTTCCGCCTCCGGGCACGCTTTTAAGATAGCGTCCTTCATCTCATTTTTCTGCATCCCGCCGATTGCGATCTTCAATGTTCCTTCCTCCTTTTCCCTTTCTGTGCATTTCAGCCACCCAATACATTACAGACATGGACGAATATGAACCCTTTTTCCGCATCTGAAAGTTCTACTGGAAGTCTGCCCATCACTTTTCCGAAAAATGCGGATGCTTTCTCATAAACAGGTTCCTCTTTAAGCGCTTCCAGGATTTCCGCGTCGATGGGCTCCTCCTTCTCTCCTTCTTTTGTCCTTTTCAGGGCCATCGCCAAATGGGTGATAAAGATCCCTGCTTTTTCTTCATCCACATCCTCCCTCTCCTGTGCGAGGATATCAACTATCTGTCCGCATACAGCGGCATCATCTTTCGTTATGATGTCAGCAGAACATAAAATATCTATCCTCTCATACAGGTTCTCTTTTACTTCCAAAACATCCTCCTTTCTCAATATACAATATTTTGTATATTGGTATGATATATTTTGTCTGCAATGGGACAATGGCACTGTCTTTGCTCCAGCAGACATTTCCCAATACAGACAGTCCAAAGCAATGCTCTTGCTTCTGCTTTGCAGCATCATCTAGTAATCTGCAACGCGCTCCCCTGTCCTTACTTCTTCCAGGACTTTCAGCACACGCTCTTTACTTATATGTTTTTCCAAAAGCGCTTTGATATATTCAGCTCCCTTTTTTACGATGATGACAGCCGCCGAAAACCGCACGTCATACTCTTCTTCGCTGAGAAAGACAACTTTTAGGCCAACCTGCCCATGGGCTATGATATCATCATAGTTCCAGACACCGGCGTCGATCGTCCCTGCCTTTAATCCGGAAATGATATTCTGTGTCTTTATCTCTACAAGTTCTACTTTCTTATCTCTGATGATCCTTTCCGTGATCTTGCTCTGATCCAAAGATGTACTGTCATAACCGACACGCATCCCATCCACGATCCCCGTGCCATCTGTATCCCGCAACATGAGGACATGCCTGGAAAGGAAACTGCCTGCCCCAAAGTTCATGACGATCTCAACCTTGCTGCCCTCCCGCATAGCCTGCTCCGCTGCGTACTGCGAACATACCGCGAACTGATAGGTCCCCGATTCCACGAGCCGGATCCTGCCGACGGCTCCTCTGGAGTACGCCATATTAAAATTCAGTCCTTTCATCGTCTCATAGACCGCTGTGGCAAACCCTTCATATGTCACTGAATATGGCAGGGGCATGATCCCCAGTATCTCCTCCCTGATACAACAATTCTGGAGTCTGGCATAGTCGATCCCCTCGATATATGTCCCCATATGTCCGTGCGCTTTCAGAGATATACCCTGGCTCTCCTTGATATAAGCCAGCGCATTTTGTATCGTCCCCCGTGATACATGAAACTTCTCCTGATATTCTGAAACCGAGGGGATACGGTCTCCTACATTTCTGGTGAGGAAATCCTGAGCCAGCTGTCCTATCGTAACACCGATCTTCTGATATAAATTCTGATCCATACCCTCAACGCCTTTGTACAAAATATTGTATATTGTTAATATAATACTTTTGGCCGGTCTTGTCAAGAAAAAACAGCATCAGTGATAGCGTAAATTTACCTTCGGAAATAATGGTGTAGAGTTCACCCACGATGCTCTGATAAAGTATCAGATAAGGACTTGTGGTTTAACTATGCTATTTTTAGGTATAACAAGCAATCCCGATTTATAGTGAGCATTGTACGGCTTATTCCTCTTAGGTATACTCTTTGACCGGGTTTCAACATCTCTGAGAGAGTTTCAAGTTTTGTGTATACTCAAAAATCTAATGTAAGATACGTTGATAGTTACGATTGGGCAGAGCCGATTGTTTTTGGTTCTGCCCATACCTGCATTATACAGGGATTTCCCCAGTCCTGCCGGTGGCCTGTCCATTTTTTTGTGATGTCCATCGTTGCCAGATACAGCATTTTCAGGAGGCTGTCATCTGTTGGGAACACACTCCTGGATTTGGTCACTTTCCGCAGCTGCCGGTTAAAGCCCTCAATGTCATTCGTTGTGCTAACACGACATCGTGTTAGTACAACTTATACCGACAAAAAAACTATACCGACATTTCCAGGAATCCCACTGCATACAGATACTTTTGAAAAAATGTCGGCATAGTTTTTCTTATAGCCTATACAGTATTTTTGCTGTCTCTGCTTTTTTCCAACTCTTTTCAGTATTCTTTCTGTCTGGGTTAGCTTTTCCAATTGCTTCCGCAAGCGTATTCAACGTTACGAAAGCATAAAACTCAGATGTTGTAGAAATATTTTCATGCCCCAGCATCTGTTGAATATAGGATAGTGGGCAACCTTCCTGATACAGGTTCATGGCACGTGTTTTCTTAGCATATGAAAATGCACATTTGCTGGCATATGGATCCCATTTACACGGCATTTTTCGGTATATTTTTTTAACACTTTCTGTATGCAGTCATCAGAAAGGCTATGGATCCGCCCGTGCATGACAGCATAAAAGAGAGGCGCTGAGGGATCTGAGATATCTCCATGGAACTCATAGAGGTATTTACGCAGATGTTCTACTGTTTTTCCCATTAAGGGTACGCTACGGTATTTTTCTCCCTTTCCAAGTATCCGAACATAAGGGATTTCCGCATCAAGGTGAATATTTTCTACGTTCAGATCTATTAATTCTCCCACCCGCATTGCCGCGTCATATCCTAGAATGAGCAGCATTCGGTTCCTGCGTTCGGAACGTTTTTCCTTTCCAGGCGCCTCAAGGATTCCACTTAGCTGGTCATCTTCGAAATATTCAATCTCTCTGCCGGGAACATTCAGGCTGCGTATGGTCTTACTTGCCGCAAAGAGATAAGTGATATCCATACACTCTTCTGCCGCAAAAGATAACAAGGATCTTACTGCCGTCATCCGCAGATTGCAGGTTTTAGGACTCCACTTTTTTCCTGTCCCATCCATACAAGAAAATCTTTCAGGTTCTCTTTTTTCAGATCACAAAAACATATTTTTTCACGTTGGATTCCTTTCACATCTTCCAGATAATCAATACAGATATTTAGCGAAATGCGGTAAGCTGTAACTGTATTTGTACTCTTTTTTCTTATTTTGGGCAACTCATGATTCAGAAAACATGCGGCTGTCTCCCAGAAGAAAACACTATCATGGTCTTTTGCTCTATTTCGTTTCAAATATCCCACACCTCCGGTATCAGTTTTTCCGAATGACCGGATTTTGCAATGACCGAACCATAAATATCTGGTATCAGGTGAAAGTAGTAAAGTGTATTTTTTATGTCAGAGTGCTCCATATAGCGCATAAGATAAGGAAGCATGGCATTTACATCCTTTCCCTCCCGAAGCCAGCGGTTCATATTCGCATAAACAAAATGATGCCGAAAATCATACGCGCGGATGCTGATACCGGAATTCTTTTTTTCTGGAAAAGCAGAGTACCAGAAACGCAGAAAGTTCTTTTCTAACATGGACGCGCCATATGGGGCATCATACCGGTTTGGAAAAAACGTCTTACGGTTCGGAAACAACTGCCCTATCCGAAGATCATAAGTATTGAGATAATCCCTGAGTTCTCCGGAAATATAAACTCTACGGCTCTTTGAGCCTTTCGATTGAAGGACATCAAGATATCCTTCACCCAAATGTACGTTTTCCCGAGCAAGAATGCGGGCCTCTTTACACCGGAGGCCACAGCAGTATAGTAACCGGAACATTGCGGGAAGTACTATGTGGCGGCCTTTATAATGCGGATTATCCATAACCTTGTCACATTCACTAAAAAATGCCGTGATCTCTTCTTCTGTAAAAAAGTATGGCTGGACTGGTGTTGGAAGATGGATTCTTCCAGATGGGATAAGATATGCCTCTGAATATCCGCGTGCTATGAGATACCTGCTGAATTCACGTAAAAACGCGGCAGCATTGTAAAGACTTCCCGGGGCATTTTCATACTTTCCAAGGAATATTTCAGCACTTTCCTTAGTCGGTACTATCACTGCTGTTTCCATTTCTAAAACAGATAAAGCATATTTCTTCAGATAATAAACCCCACTTTGGTATGCATATCCATTCTGCTTTTTATAAGAAATAAACTGATCAATTAAAGTCTGGAGGGAATCATTCTGCATTAGGATCTCCTCCTTTCCGAATAGCAGGAAGCGGAAGTGTGCAGGCAGCAAGGCTGGATGCGTCTGTTGAAAGATACACAGAGACAATGTTTGGATCCTTGTGTCCGAGTACGGCGGAAATATCAGACATGGGAACACCGGCTCGGAGCATGCAGGACGCTGCGTTATGCCGTGTCATTCTGCTTCCGCTCACTCGTCCTTTCTTTTGTATTCCGGCCATGTTCTCCATTTTTTGTAAGATTGGCCATACAGCTCCGGCTTCCAGCTTTTTGAATGGTGCAAAACTTCTCAGGAATACATGTGTATCTTCAATTTTGGGACGTTCCTCCATTATGTAATCCACAATCGCATTTCCATACGAAGCTTTCAGCGGTACAGTAAGCATCCTTTTTGTTTTGTCCTGCTCAATGTAAATGGCATCCTTCTCCCAGTCAATGTTCTTCAATTCCAGTGAACAGACATCCGTTCCGCGCAGCCCTGTTTCCAACAAAAGCCGGCAGATAGCGGTATCTCTCCTGGTCATAATTCCAGACGAAAGCAGTTTCTCTATAGCGTCAAGTTCCTCACTGCTGTAAACTTCTATAATCTTTGTCTCCCGTGGAAGATGCACTGGTATCTCCATAGAAAATCTTTCTGTAGATTCATTCGCAGATAGGAATTCACGAAACCCGGAGAGTACGCTTCCAATTGTTGTTGGCCGAAATCTTCCATCATTATAAAGCGACAGGATAAATCTGGTCACATCATTTGCTTTTACATCAGACAGAGATGTATATCCGTTTTCCTGACAAAAAATCAGGAAATATGTGACAATACGTTTATATCCATACATGGTATTCGGACGGAGTTCTCTATCTTCCATCTGTCTGATAAATCGTTCCAGATCCATACGGAAAACATTTATAGTGATTGCGCCGGATAGGCTTTCTGGTTTTTGTCTTCCCCAATCAATAGAGCCGTCTTGCTCAAGTGACTTTAGTAGTCTGATACAACGTAGCCGGTGTGTCCGCTCCTTTTTCCCCCACTTTTCACTGCATCCCACTGGACTATCTAAAAAGGATTCAATGAGTTTTTCGGAGAGATACTCTTCTCCAATGTCTTCTGATATAGACTTGAGGCTCGAAAAACTGGAACGATAATGGGAAGATATCTTCTCGCCATACTTTCTTTCCTTCATTTGCCCCATTACTTCCACAACCAGATCATCTAGTTTTCTTTTGTTATCCTTCATCATCAGGAACCTCCTTTTCTTCCCATGATGAAGTATATCTTTACGGCTGTCAAAACTATGCCGACATTTTTTCAAAAGTATCTGTATGCAGTGGGATTCCTGGAAATGTCGGTATAGTTTTTTTGTCGGTATAAGTCGTATAAATAAGCCGTCTGACCACTTCAGGATATTTGAAATAGGTGGAAAGGGTAACCGCGGATTACAGGCTGTCAACGTTTGTCTTGCATAATAGCTATGATCATTCTGAAAAGATGCCCAGCATTCGGTAAACGCCGATAAGGAAGTAGCAGAAACAAACTAATTTAACGGCTGACAAACAGGTGCAAAAAGGGTATCGCTATATTATAAGCGATACCCTTTTCCATTTTTTATTTGTTTATTTCATCTACATAAATATCGAGAAAAGCATTAAACACTCTGTCCTCAACCGCCTTCTTGATATTTCTTAGATTGCTGTATTGAGATAATTCAGATAGTTCCAAACTAATATCTTGAATATTGACTCTTTTCCCAAAGTTCTTTTCCAATTTTTCAATTAAACTAAGTGCTGTAACTTGTATGTATTGCTGTTTTTCCTCTATAGGCAAATCAACAAAATAATAAACCATATCAAACCTAGACTTTAAAGAATCCGGAATTTTCTTTGAATATTCACTTTGGGTCATATTTGAGGTAAAAACTATAATGTATCCATTAAGATTATGCTCAATGCCATGTCGATCCGTAAATATACCATCTTCCAACAATTCATAAGTATCTCAGAAAGCTTTCAGGTTCACGCATTTAGAATAGCGTTTCAAGAGGCAGTGGATACATTTGCCTCCCACCCATCGAAACATACTCGAAAGCATTGCAAAAACTCACCGTTTAACCGGCTAAATGCGTAGAAACGAACTCCATAATATCAAATGGGCGCAAGCGGATTTCTGCTTGCGCCCACTTGATTACCACACAGCAAAGACGGAGGAAGCCGTCAAGGGCGCGGAGCGTTCATCTCGACCCTTGACAACTTCCTTTGACTTTGCTATTTCTTGACTACGATGGCTTCCACCAATTTTGCCTGCAAGCGGTGCCTCATATACTCCTCGATACCGGTATGCGGCAAACCATCTTTGTCATAGATCGTTCGCGTACAAATCTTGTTGACATAACGGTCGCAATACCGCAAAATACGCTCCAATGCCAGCGGATCACCAGCACGGGCTCCTTCGATCACGTCCATGGGCAAAAGCCCTCTGCCGTTAAAAGTTGGCTGTTTCATATCCGTTCTTCAATCCTTTAGATTTCAAGTTTTTTCGCAGTTCGTTCAACGTCTTTGTTCTGTGCCGTTGGACGGCGCTGCGGGACACCCCACAAAATTGCCCACTTCTCTGTCTGGAAGTTCCAGCACACAATGCAGAATTAAAATCTGCTGTTCCCGTTCTGGTAGAGCAGTAAAAGCATCTGCCACCAACTCGCTTTGAATATACAGGACATATCCAAACGCCGAAAATACAAATTTATCGCTGGGGTATTCGTCTACGGTACAAAGTTCATCCATTTCCTGTTGGGACAAGGCGCTGAACTGAGTTGCCCGTTTCCGCTGGCGACTTAATTCCCGAAAATAGCTGATGGCCTCATGGCGGAGAACAATTTTGCAGAAAGCGTCAAACTGCTGCCGCGCTCCATATTCATCAAACACACACATCATCTTCTCACCCCCAATCTGCGGGAGAATGAGAAGCCGGGGCCGGTTACGCCGCCCCCTGCGTCTATCTTGCTGCGGCAGCTCCGGCCCGCACCGAAAAACCGCAGAAACCGACAAAATTCGCTTGACAGGTCGTAGACCCACCGGGCGAATGTGAAAGTGTTATGAAGTTTTCTTACATGGTATAGTACATACTCTTGGCCGGAGCTGCCCCCTGTTGGGTACAGGCTTTTTTTGATGTTGTAAACCTTGTCTTATTTTGTCGAAACGCTCTTTGTTTCATGGCGGCTCCCTCCGTGGGCCGCTGATCGTATGGGCATATCAAAGGGCTGCTGAACGACGGCTTTTT
>OBXZ01001087.1_pt1 | contig 14139 bp, 12 predicted proteins | sample 1538171 | NCBI WGS metagenome assembly OBXZ01 (sample SAMEA2580161, study PRJEB22360) | human gut metagenome | biome: human gut; feature: human-associated habitat; material: faeces | place: Denmark | collected 2008/2010
GGTTGCTCTTGTGGGTGGAACCCTGGCGGCAAAAACCGCTGCGACCAACCGTAATATTTACGCAAACCTGCAAACCCCCACGCTGCAAGTAGAGCTTACCTCGCAGGCGAAAGCAGATGATACTCAGGTAAAGCCTGGCGATGTAATTGCCAGCAATTATGCAGTGAAAAACCCGGCGACCAATACCAATATCACTGAGTATGTTAGGGTTACTGTAACCAAGTATTGGAAAGATATGAATGGCGAAAAAGTCTTTGATAAGGACGTCGGCAAAATCGCCATGAACTTTGCTAATCAGGAAGACTGGCTGGTTCTTCGCCAGACCTCAGAACAGACAGTGCTGGTGTACAAACATCCTCTCGCGGCGGGAGAAAGCACCGATGTCTTTTTGAAAAGCCTGACACTGGATACCAAGCTGAGCGGATACGAAAAATGCCGTGTGGGCCTTGACGTTACCGCAGAGGCCGTGCAGTACCAGAAAGACAATAACGAGCTGAATGCGAAAGCAATTCTCGGCGCTTGGGGTACTGAAGCAACGCTGGATGCAAACGGCAGCATTACTGCTGTGGCACAGTAAGAGAAAGGAAGGCACAAAATGTTAAACAAGCGAATTTCTTCTCTGGCTGTTACGCTGCTGCTGACCGTGTGCTTTGCCATCAGCGCTTTTGCTGCTGATGCGACTTCTAACGTTTCGTACACCGGTAAAGAGCTGCAGGTGAAAAACGGGGATATCAGCTTTTCTGATTTGCTCCCCGGCACCAGCCGCAGTCAGGATATCGTGTTGACCAATGATTCGGATAAGCCTGCTGATTTCTACATGGATATGCGGGTACTGAAAGCACTGGAAGACAACGCTGCTTCCGGCACGGTTTATACCATTGGGCTTAAAGTGGCCACCGACGCCGGCACCTCTTACATTTATGGCAAAGATGCCGCAGGCAACAAGGTTGGCGGCACCGGCAGCAAGGGCATGTATGAGCTGAACAGCGACCTTGATACGCTCACCGCTTCTTCGGCAGGCAACTGGATGAACGTTGCACGCTTAGAGCCGGGCAAAAAAGCGACAGTCAGTTTTTCCATCGCCATTGATGGCACCGCAACCAGCAACGACTACCAGAGCCAGCTGGGCCAGATTCAGTTTGCGTTTCGGGTTGCGGATGTAGAAAATGTAGTAGTAACCGTAGAAAAAACAGAAACAAAGATTGAAACGGTGATTCGCACCGTCGTGAGAAATGTACAGACCGGTGACAATGCGCCGATTCTGCTGCTTTCTGCGGTGATGCTGGCAGGTGTGATTCTGCTCGTGGTTTTGCTGCTGCGACGGAAAAAACAGAATGCTCAAAACCAGTAAGGTCTTATTTTAATCAGCATAAAGCCGACTGTTATAATAGCAGCCGGCTTTGCTGTTATAACGGACGAAGAAACAAAAGAGGGGGGATTTGCTGGTGACCGACCGAAAGAAACGGAAAAATAAAAACTTGCTTATTTGGGTGCTTGCTGTTCTGCTGATTGCGGTACCGGCAGTGCTTTTGGGACGTATTTTTTTGCAGTACCAGCAAGCACGCAAAGAATACGCGGGTTTGGCCGCTGCTTATACCAAACAAGAGCTGCAAGCGGGGCAAACGCCCCTGCTTTCGGTAAACTGGGAGCAGCTGCGTGCAGAAAATAAAGATGTTGTTGGTTGGATAGAGATGCCAGCCCTTCCGGTGCTGAATTATCCGGTTGTTCGAGGAGAAGATGACAGCTTTTATTTAAATCACTCATATACAGGCGCTTACCGGCCAGCGGGTGCTATTTTTATGGAAGCACAAAACAGCGAAACATTTGGAGATTTACACACTATTGTTTACGGTCACAATGTCAAAGATGGCTCGATGTTTGGTGGGCTGACAAAATTTAAAGACGAAACGTTTTACGAAAAAAACGGCGGCAGTTTTATGCTCTACACCCCAAATGGCAGCTGGAAGTATGAGATTTTCTCGGTAGAGGCTGTCGAAGTGGAAGATCCGGCTGTTTACAGCATCGGATTTCGCAAAGGGCCGGAGTATGAAACGTTTCTTACGGAAATGAAAGAGCGGTCTTTGTATGATACCGGTGTATCTGTGGATGAGGACGATTATGTGATTACACTATCCACCTGTGTTTCTGGCACTTCGCAAACCAGAGAGCGTTTTGTGGTGCATGCGAAATGCACCGACAAGCTGGCATAAATGCATTTAAAACAGGGCGATATAGCTTGTGATAGGGTATTTGCTATTCTGATTGCCCAAGCTGTTTTGTGATACCTCCCGGGTATATGCAGCAGGAACTGCAAAATCGCACGCCGCTTTGCGGGCGAACCGTAAGCAAGCAGAGTTGTTAGAAAAAGAAAAGAGGAAACAGCAAGTGAACAGAATGAACGTTATTTGCCTGGGCGTGCGGGATATGGCGCGCGCTGTGCGATTTTACCGTGACGGCTTGGACTTTTTGACTGAAGAAACAGCAGACGCACCAGAAGTAATCTTTTTCAGCACACCGGGTACAAAACTGGAATTATACCCGCGCGATCTGCTCGCACTCGATATCAGCCAAGAGGCTCCGCCGCCGTTGGCAGAGGGGTTCGCTGGCATTACACTTGCCTACAATGCCCAAACCAAAGAAGAAGTGCGGCAGGTAATAGAGCTTGCCCGTAAAGCCGGTGCGCGGATTGTCAAGGAACCTCAGGATGCGTTTTGGGGTGGCTATCACGGCTATTTTGCTGACCTCGACGGCTATTATTGGGAGGTAGTGTGGGGGCCGAATTTTGAATTCGATGCACAGGGCATGCTGATTATGTAATCGGGCAGTATTAAGAAAATAAAAAGAACGCAGCCAGCTGGCTACGTTCTTTTTTATTGCCTGTAAAATAGGCTACATTCCCTGGTTTAGCTCTAGTTGATGATTTACACTGCGGGTGATAGCATCCTCCTGGAAGGCATCGCCTGGCGAGGGGGTGTGGTGTGCATAGGCGATTTTAAGCAAAATCGGTGAGATAATCGATGTGAACATCACGATGAGCACGACCGGGGCAAACAGCTCTGGGCTCATTAAGCCGACAGCAGCGCCTTTGTTGGCGACAATTAAAGCCACCTCACCGCGCGAAATCATGCCGCAGCCAATGCAAAGTGCATCGTGGTTATCGTAGCGGCAAAGCTTGGCACCAATACCGCAGCCGACTACCTTGGAAAGCACCGCAACCAGAACAAGCGCAACCGTGAACATTAGCATCGAAGTGGAGAAGTTGGGCACGGTTACCTTTAACCCGATCGAAGCGAAGAATACAGGCGAAAACATCATATAAGACAAAGTGTCAAAACGCTTAGCCACGTATTCTTTTACGTTGGTGCAAGAGATGATCAGCCCGGCGATATAGGCGCCAGTAATATCAGCGACACCGAAAAAGCGGTCCGCGCAATAGCTCATTACAAGGCAAAAAGTAAATGCGATAATGATAAATCTGCGCAGGTCAGAGCCGTAGGAGTCGGTCCATTTTTTATAAAACCGGAAGAATAGGTAACCGGCAATGCCGGAAAAAGCGAAGAAACCGACAAGCTGAAACACGATAGTGCTGACGCGAATTGAGGTATCGGCCATGCTGGTAATCAGTGTGAGAGCCACAATGCCGATAATGTCGTCGATAATCGCTGCGCCTAAAATAGCATTGCCGGATTTGGTTGTAAGCTTGCCCAATTCTTTGAGCGTTTCTACCGTAATGGAAACACTGGTAGCAGAAAGAATAACGCCGATAAAAATATTTTGCAGCAAAATCAAGTGCTGGTCAGGTCCAGCCGCCGGATAAAAGATAGAAGCGACTGCAAAACCGCCGACCACCGGCACAATCACACCCATCATGGCGATGATAAAAGCGGGCCCGCCGGACTTTTTCAGATCTTGCAGGTCAGTTTCTACACCGGCACCGAACATTAACACGATAACGCCGATTTCCGCCACCTGCTCGATAAAATCAGTAGAACCCATTACGTTGAAAACCGCAGGGCCAAGCAACAGCCCGGCCAGCAGCGCGCCGACTACCTGCGGCATTTTAAATTTGCGCGTCAAAAGCCCCAGCGCTTTGGTGGAAAAAAGAATAAGCGCGAGGCCTAATAAAAATTGCAAACTATCCATGAGCCTTCATTCCTTTCTAAAACCGTCGATGTGCTGGCCACTGCACGACCAACACGCCGACTTCTGATCTTCTTGCAAAAATCAGAAACACCACGAAAGGTGCAAGCTACATCTTATCACTAACCGAAAAAATAGCAATCGGTAAAACAACTATTTATTCAAGATGGATTTGGTGAAAACAAACAAGAGATTTCAAGAAAAACAAAAAGCGTAAAAAAAGCGAAATTTTTTCGATTTTTTCTGAAGTTTGAAGTAGAAAACCGCTGGAAACTTAAATTTTTTCGAGCAAAGAAATCGCTAAAAATCTTCTCGAACTTATGAAAAAAACGCTGCCGGAAAGGATGCGGCAGCGTTTTTTAGCAATATTCTATTCTTCGTCTTCTAACTGTAACCGGCGGTAGCGGTCCGTCACATTGTCCACGAATTCTTTCTCGGAATCAGAAAGCTGGCAATCTTTCAAGGTGATAATGCCAAATTCTACGCGCTCTTTGCAGTTCGGAATCGGCATCGAAAGCACTTGGTACATAGAGTCCTGTGTGGTGAATCCTTGAATTCCAATGGTGTAAAAATTACTGGAAGCAATTAGGTGTAGCAGTGCTGCGCGCCCATAAACATAGGTGATTTTGGGAGAGTTGTTGAGATCCAGATGTACATTTTCAGTGGCGATATTGTAAATGAAATCCTCGTATTGGCCATAATAGCGCACAAAGCCGTAATCTTGCAAAGCTGCAAGCGTTACCGGCTGCCCACGCTGAATCAGCTCGTGATTTTTCGAAATTACGATATGCAGCGAAAGTGAGGCGATGGGGGTAACGGTGATACCTTTTTGCTCAAGAGAAGACCGCATATGTGCGCTCTCATGACTGGCAAAATGAATAACGCCGACGTCTGCGGTGCCGGTAAGCACGTCGTCGATAACGTCTACCGTGGAGCCTTCGTTTAGGCGATAAGAAAAACTTTCAAGATTTTCGTTGTGGCAACATACTTCGTTAAAGCTTTCCATCGTGTGTGAAAACTTGGTCATAGAAAGGCTGAGACGGTCTTTATCCGGCTTTACTTTGCGCGAGAAACGCTTGAGGTTTTCCATTTCCCGTAAAATTGCGTTTGAGTGCTCTAAAAACTGTTCGCCTTCCGGGGTCAACACGACACCCTGTTTGGTACGCTGAAAGAGATCGAAGCCTACATCGGTTTCGATCTCTTTAATAATGTGGCTTAGGTGTGGTTGCGAAATATAGAGCGATTGAGCCGCTTTGTTGATAGAGCCGTATTGGGCAACCGCAACAAAAAACTCAAGATGCTTAATATTCATCGTTTGTTTGACCTCCATATTTTAAACGTTTTAAGCGTGACGACTTTTCTTTCTTTTATATTTATTATATACTATTTCAGGATCTTTTGTTGAAGTATGTTGAAGTTTTCTGTTGTAAAAACTGACAAAAAGAAAACCGAAGGTTATGGCATTACTGCTATACGGGTAGGCGATAGCGGTTATATCTAAACGGTATTAGCGCAATGCACAATATCATGGTAGAATGTGATAGAAAAGAATACATAGTGCCTAACCGTGTATCGCAACTTGTAATAGCAAGGAGTAAGCATAACCATGATTCAGCAAATAATTGATGACGCACTGGCCTACGCAAGAGGCTTTATCAAAGAGGGAAAAGTAGCTACGTACATTCCTGAACTTGCAAAAGGAAACCCGGACCATGTGGGCGTGTGCCTGGTTACCAAAGAAGGCGAAACCTACTACGCAGGGGATTGGCAGCAGGAATTTACGATGCAGAGCATTTCAAAAACGATGTCTCTGATTTTGGCACTTGAGCTGGTTGGCTATGATAAGGTTTTCAGTAAAGTAGGTGTTGAGCCTACCGGTGACGCGTTCAACTCGATCGTAAAGCTGGAGACCAAGACGCTTCATCCGCTTAACCCGATGATTAATGCTGGTGCGATTGCCACTGCAAGCTGCTGCGTAGGCGGCGAAGATCCGTTTGGAAGATTTCTTGACTTGGTACGCACACTGTGCGGACGTGATACCATTACGCTCAATGAAGCGGTTTACCTTTCTGAGAAAAAGGCAGGTATGCGTAACCGTGCAATGGCTTATCTCATGCAGAGCGAAAACATTTTAGAGTGTGATGCAGAAGAAGCACTTGATTTGTATTTTAAAATGTGCTCTGTCAGCATTCATACACAAGACCTTGCAAATTACGCTGTAATTCTGGCAAACGATGGCTGCCATCCCGTTACCGGAGAGCGCATTGTAGAAAGCTGGATTGTACGTATCGTCAAAACACTGATGGTGACCTGCGGTATGTACGATGGCTCTGGCGAATTTGCAATCAAAGTGGGAATTCCCGCGAAAAGCGGTGTAGGCGGCGGTATTGTCGCTTCTGTAGAAGGCCAGATGGGCATTGCGGCTTTTTGCCCTGGTCTGGATGCGAAAGGAAATAGCATTGGCGCCTACCGTATTTTAGAATATTTATCTCGTCATCTGAACCTGCATTATTTTGCAGGTACTGATAAAAAAGTTGTGTAACGGCTTCGGCCGAGGCGTTTTCTGTTTATTATTTTAAAAAAGGAGGGCAGGAATGGTTCATATTCTGCAGTGATTTTAAGCATGCTGTGGAATGGGAGCAGGAAAACAGACGTTTGCCCGTGCAGTTTTACCGGTTTGGTTGGCCTGGTTTGCACAGGCGCACAAAACAATTTGCGGCGGGTACACTGCAAAGTGTACTTACACAAAATTCAAAGAAAGAGTGTGTTGTTTTATGATGTCTATTGTTAGCGCTCTCAACGGTGTTCTTTATTATCCTATTCTGATCATCGTTTTGCTTGCGGCTGGTATTTACTTTACTTTCCGTACGAAATTTATCCAGCTGCGTATGTTCAAAGAATCTATTAAAGTTGTTGCTGAAAAGCCGACAAAAGAAGGTTCTATCTCTTCTTTCCAGGCTTTGATGGTTTCTACGGCATCCCGTGTGGGCACCGGCAACATTGTTGGTGTTTCCACCGCTATTTGCCTTGGTGGCTACGGCTCTGTTTTCTGGATGTGGATTATCGCTATCATTGGCGGTGCTTCTGCATTTATCGAGAGCACCCTGGCCCAGATTTACAAGCGCAAAGATGCCAACGGCGACAGCTACGGCGGCCCGGCTTACTACATTGAGACTGCGCTGAAAAATCGTGGTATCGCAGTAGTTTTCTCGGTTTTCCTCATTCTTACATACGCAGGCGGCTTTAATATGCTGGCTTCCTATAACCTGCAGTCTACCTTTGCGGTTTACAGCTTCTACGATCCCGCGGTTACGCCTTGGATCATTGGTGCAATTCTTGCTGTGCTGGTTGGCTACTGCATTATGGGCGGCGGCAAGCGCATTGTAAAAGCAACAAGTGCCATCGTTCCCGTTATGGGCATCATGTATGTTGCTGTTTCGCTCATCGTGCTTGTTTTCCATTTCCGTCTTATCCCCGCTGTGTTTGCTCAGATTTTTGCTGAGGCATTTGACTTCCAGGCAATTTTCGGCGGCATTGCTGGTTCCTGCATGATGTACGGCATCAAACGTGGTCTCTATTCCAACGAGGCTGGTGTTGGTTCTGCTCCTAACGCGGCAGCTGCTGCGGACGTTAGCCACCCTGTAAAACAGGGCTTGGTACAGATGCTCTCCGTCTTTATTGACACCCTGCTGCTTTGCACTGCAACCGCGCTGATGTGCCTCTGCTCCGGCATTGCACCGAGCGCAGAACTCGCAGGTGCTGCCTATGTACAGCAGTCTATCTCTACCGTGTTTGGCAAACTTGGCCCCGTCTTCATTACCATCGCAATGGTTCTGTTTGCATTCACCACCCTGCTGGGCAACTTCTTCTATGTAGATAACTGCCTTGCGTTCATTAATAAAAAAATGCCGGGCAAAAAATTCATGATCGGCTTCCGTGTGCTTGCTGTTGCAGTCATCTTTGTTGGTGCGGGCCTGAGCATGGGCGCTGCATGGGATATTGCAGACCTCATGATGGCTCTGATGTGCCTGATCAACCTGCCGGCTTGCGTCATTTTGGGCAACATTGCTTTGAAAGCAACCAAAGACTACGAGAAGCAGAAAAAAGAAGGCAAAAACCCGGTCTTCAAAGCGGCTGACATTGGCTTGAATCCTGACGAACTGGAATATTGGAAATAATTCGATAGGAGTATTACAATGTATCCGCGTGTACGCATTTATCTAGAGCGTATTCGGAACAATGCAAGCATCGTGGCCGGCCTTTGTGCCGGCCACGCGCTTTCTGTCACCGGCGTTACCAAGGTGGTGCGGGGTGACCCAAAAATTGCACAGGCCTTTTTGGATGCCGGAGTGAACAAAATCGGTGATTCTCGGGTGGAGAATCTTGCTCGTCTCAAAGGGCTTGATGCGGAAAAATGGCTGATTCGTCCGCCGATGCGCAGCGAAGTAGCGGCACTTGTAGAGCATGCAGATGTGTCGCTGAACTCTGAGCTTGCGACGATTGATGCCATTAATGAAGCGGCTGGCGCATGCGGCAAAAAGCATAAAGTGATTTTGATGGCAGACCTTGGCGACATTCGCGAAGGCTATGTGGATTACGATGAACTGCTGAAAGCCGCTGAGCAGGTGGAGCGGATGACCAATGTAGAACTGTATGGCATCGGCACCAACCTCACTTGTTTTTCTTTCATCCAGCCGGATGAAAGAAAAATGCAACAGCTTGCCAGCCTTGCTCAGCGCGTGAGCGAACGGCTAGGCCGTGAAGTCAGCGTCGTCAGTGGTGGCAACTCCGCAACGTTGGATTTGATGCTGCGTGGAGGTATCTGCGAAGGTGTCAACAACCTGCGTCTGGGCGAATCTCTGCTGTTTGGTAAAGAGCGAGCACAATATCGCTTTTTGCCTGGCACCTGCAATGATGCATTTATTCTGGAATGCGAAATTGTGGAACTAAAAGAAAAGCCCTCCTTGCCATGGGGCCAGATTGGGGTAGATTCTTACGGAAACCGCCCGAGCTTTGAAGACCGCGGTAAGCGGCTCAGAGCGGTCTGTGCCCTCGGCAAACAGGATTTTGACGCAGAGACCGCGGTGCCGCTGGATGAAGGCATTACGATGCTGGGAGCGAGCTCTGACCATTTGATGCTGGACATTACCAATAGTAAACGCAGCTACCAGGTAGGAGATATTGTAGAATTAAAGCTTGGTTACTTTGCCACGTTGCGTGCATTCACCTCTGAATACGTAGAAAAAGTTTATATCGATTAAAGAAAAAGGACAGGCCGAAGCCTGTCCTTTTTCATTTACTCTGTGATTTCTTCGAGCTCTTGCAGCCAAATGGTACTGAAAGCATCGCTGGGCATGCGCCAGTCGCCACGGGGCGAAAGGGAAACGCTGCCAACTTTGGGGCCATCCGGCAGGCAGTTACGTTTGAACTGCTGATTGAAAAAGCGGCGGCAGAAAATTTTGAGCCATTTCAAAATGACTTCCGGCGCAAAAACACCGTCAAAGGCATAAACCGCTAAACGATACACTTTGCGCGGAGAAAAGCCAAAGCGCACCAGATAATAAAGATAGAAATCGTGCAGGTCATAGGGGCCTACAATGTCCTCAGTGCGCTGTGCAATGTCATCTTCCTGCGCGGGCAAAAGCTCGGGGCTTACCGGGGTGTCGAGAATATCGCTAAGCACCGCAGCCAGGGTCGGTTCGCTCGTATCAGCGATGTACTGCACGATATGCCGAACCAGCGTTTTGGGAATGGAAGCATTTACGCCGTACATTGACATATGGTCGCCATTATAAGTTGCCCAGCCAAGCGCAAGCTCCGAAAGATCGCCGGTGCCAACCACCAGGCCGTTCTGTGCATTTGCAATGTCCATGAGTACCTGTGTGCGTTCACGCGCCTGCGTGTTTTCGTAAACCACATTGTGATTCGACTCGTCATGTCCGATGTCGCGGAAATGGCAGCGAACCGCTTCTGTAATCGGAACTTCGCGGAAAGTCACGCCGAGCTCTCGGCACATCTCTTCTGCATTGGATTTGGTGCGGCTGGTGGTGCCAAAGCAGGGCATTGTCACCGCAATGACGTCGGTGCGGGGGCGATGCAGCAAGTCTATGGCGCGTACGGCTACCAGCAGGGCCAGGCAGCTGTCCAGGCCGCCGGAGATACCGATGACGAGGGAAGAGCAGTGGGTGTGCTCTGCGCGCCGTGCAAGCCCGTGTGCCTGAATAGACAAGATATCCTGGCAACGCCCGTTGCGGTCCTGTGCATCAGACGGAATAAAGGGGTGCTGGTCGATGGTGCGGGTCAGTTTGGTCTCTTCCATCGGCAGGCTGAAAAAGGTCTGTGCAAAGTCAGAGGTAGCATCAGAAACAAAGGAGGAAACGCGCATACGCTCATGGCTAATGCGCTGTAAGTCCAGCTCCGTGATGGTAAGGTCGTCTTTGTAGAGGGTGCTTTCGGCCAGCAGCGTACCGTTTTCTGCAATCATATTGTGCCCGGCGAAAACGAGGTCGCTGGAAGATTCGCCAAGGCTGGCGCTGGCATATAAATACCCGCAGTAAAGCCGCGCGGATTGCCCGGTGACGAGAGCGCGGCGATAAGAAGCCTTGCCGACGGTTTCGTTGCTGGCAGAAGCGTTGACGATTACGTTGGCACCAGCCAGTGCAAGAGCGCCAGAGGGCGGTGTGGGAACCCAAAGATCTTCACAGATTTCAACGCCAATCCGGAAGCCCGGCATCTCTCGGCAGCAGAAAATCTGTTTGGTGCCAAACAATACCTGCTGGCCGCCCAGTGAAACCACACAGTTGCCACTCGGTGCGGGGGCGAACTGGCGGCGCTCGTAAAATTCGCTGTAATTGGGGATATTGGTTTTTGGGACGATGCCCAAAACTTGCCCTGCACACAGCACGGCAGCGCAGTTGTAGAGCTTATCGGCGACCTGAAACGGCACGCCTACGACTAAAACCACATTCAAATTGCTGGTTTCCTCGGCAATGCGCAAAAGTTGGGTGGATGCGGATTGCAGTAGGCAGCTTTGTAAAAACAAATCACCACAGGTATAGCCGGTTAGGCTTAATTCGGGAAAAGCAACAAGCCGTACGCCTTTGCTGTTTGCTTGCCGCGCAAGCGCTATCATTTCGTCCGCATTGCGTACGGGGTCTGCCAATTTCATTGTGGGTGAGGCGACCGCTACTTTAATAAAACCATCTCTCACACTTTATCCTCCATTCGGGTCCCATGTACATTTTTCGAGTTCAATTTTATTATACCCCCGCGCCAGTTCAAATTCAACGAGGGGCAGGATAAATTTGTAAATACAGGCTTGCATTTGCTAATTTGAAGTATTATAATAGATGAGCAATCTTAAATTTTGCACTTGGGGGCGTAGCTCAGCTGGGAGAGCGTACGGTTCGCATCCGTAAGGTCGTGAGTTCGATCCTCATCGTCTCCACCAAGTAAAAGAGGCATAAACAAGCCGTTTCGGCTGTGTTTATGCCTCTCTTTTGTTTTCCAGACTATCGCTAAATTGCGCGTTTGCTGGGTTTGTTTCAAAAAATACAAATCCAGAAGCCTATCAAAAGAAGATTTGCCGGTGAGTGGCCTTCAACAAAGACTTGGCTTTAAAACTCCTAGCGTAACCATCTTACATACTACCATTTTGAAGTGCAAGAAAAGAATATAATTGTTTTCTTTCCAAAACCCTTTATAATACTATATAATAAAAGAGATAAATGAGTCGAAAATTTTCATTGATATCAGGAGCCTTGTTCATGATAAAATAATTGCTCGGTGCCGCAGGTTGATGCAAGGACACTCAATATAATAAGAAACGCTGTTTTCTTTTAGGAGCGTGAAAATAGAGTGCGACATAAAAAAAGCTTAGAAACAAAGTACCGAATCTCTCAGTGCGCGTTGGATTTATTTGCCCAAAGCGGCATCATGGATATTTCGGTAGAAGAAATTACAGAGAAGGCACAAATAAGCAAGCCAACCTTTTATTATCATTATTCTTCTAAATACGAATTGCTTAACGAGATGATACATCGATATGATGATGAATTTTATGGGAATTCCTCGGTTTCCTTTGAAAGTCGTTCGGTCGAAATGCAGCTGTGTGACCTGCTGGAAAAAGGCTTTGTATTTATCCAAGAGAAAATCGGGGTCCGTCTAATTCGTGAATTTTATCAAAGTGGGTTAAGCGATAGAACTTCACTTCAAGGCATGCCTTTTGATGGGGATCGGATTTTTCATGAAATAGTAACCTTGGTAGAAGAGGCTCAGGCCCAAGGCGTGTTTCCGCCTGAGCGTAGTGCCCGCCAGATAGCAGAATATACTTTATGCGCAGTCAACGGAATACTCTATACTTGGTGTGCTAGCGATAACAGTTTTGACCTGGCGACGAACGGAACCGTTTGTTTAAAATTGTTCATTAAAGGCATATGCGCCACTTGAAAACAATGAAGTTTAAAGAAGGAAAGGAGCGCTAAAATGACAGAACAAGAATATGCACAGTGGAAAAGCGCATATGGAAAAGAATATCGCCTGAAAGCGCGGTATGCGATGCTGGAAGAAGCGCTGCAAGAAGATAAAGAACATCAGCAAGAGCACCTGTTGAGGCTACGCTTTTGGCAGCAACGATACGGAGACCAGCCTGCGCAGGCAAAGCTGCCAGACAGGTATGTAGGCATCTGGATGGATATGCTTTACTCGGCAACAAATGGCAGCGGCTGGTTCGGCAAAAAGCGGTTGACGCGAGAGTTGACCCGCAACCTAACTGTTTTAGGTGCCGCAATTGCAGAAGAAAGCGCATGTGCGGAAGAAATGCTTTATGAAGAGCTCTGTGCCATGATGCGATTTTATATCTATACTTGCACCAAAGATGGGAAATACGGCTCGCAGCTATTTGGCACGATGCCGCTTGGAGAAGAAAAGGTAATGGGGAAAATTGCAGACGAAATTACCCGTGTGACAAGAGAACTGCCAAAACAGGCAGGACTGAGCAAAGAATATACAATATTATATAAAGCCGCAAAAACTGCTTTTGAAGAAACGTTTCCGGGCGAAACCTTAGCCGAAGAAACAAAATGAATGGGAAAAAGGGGCAGATAACCAATGAAGAAAACGGCTTGGATTACAGGCGCTTCCGGCGGCATTGGCAGTGCAATTGCAGTGCTGTTTGCGCAAAACGGATACCGTGTGGCGCTGGGGTACCAACGCGGCAAGCAAAAGGCTGAGGCCTTGGCGCAAGAGCTTTGCGCCTCCGGCGTTGAGGCGCTGGCGGTTGGTGGCGATCTCGCAAACCGTCAAACTGCGTTTGCGGCAGCACAGATGATTCAAGAAAATTTTGGAAGTTTGGATGTGTTGGTAAACAACGCCGGCATTTCTCAAGTAGGGCTGTTTGACTGCATGACGGAAGAAGAGTGGCGCAGAATTTGCGGCGCGAATCTCGACTCTGCGATTTATTGCAGCCAAGCTGCGTCAAAATACATGATTTCCCGCAAAAGCGGCAGTATCATTAACATAGCGTCGATGTGGGGCGAAGTAGGGGCCTCTTGTGAAGTTGCCTACTCTGTAACCAAAGCGGGCCTCATAGGGCTTACCAAGGCGCTTGCAAAGGAGCTGGGGCCCTCTGGGGTCCGGGTGAACTGCGTTTCCCCGGGAATGATAAATACTGAAATGAACGCACACCTTGCTGCAGCAGAAGTTGCTGAAATTGCCGATGAAACCCCGCTGGGCAGAATAGGAACTCCGGCCGAGGTGGCGCGTGCGGTCTTATTTATGGCGGGAGAAGAAGCTTCGTTTATCACGGGGCAAGTATTGGGCTGCAGTGGCGGCCTGGTTGTCTGAGAATCCGCTTGCTTTTTTTTGACTTGGCAGGTATAATGATGCTGTATCACTTTAAAGTGAAAAATGAAATGGAGGAAGCCTGGATGCCGGTCAGAAATATTATGGATAGTCCAGAAGTGGATGAGCTTTTTCAAACGATTCTCATGCTGGACAATG
>OBXZ01001090.1_pt1 | contig 14051 bp, 11 predicted proteins | sample 1538171 | NCBI WGS metagenome assembly OBXZ01 (sample SAMEA2580161, study PRJEB22360) | human gut metagenome | biome: human gut; feature: human-associated habitat; material: faeces | place: Denmark | collected 2008/2010
CCAATGCGGCCGGTTGCTGTAATGGCAGCTTCCGAAAGGCCTGTTTTGCGCTTTTGCAGCGAAAGCTTTTCGGCATAACCGGGGAAGTGCAGCGGGTCCTGCTGAGTTGTTTTTACCGAAAGCTCGTGAAAGCTGCCGTGGTCAAACAATAACGAAAGCCGGTAATATCCGCCGATCGGCTGATAGGTGCCGCAGTTTGGGCAAACATAAAGACTTTCACTCCAGCGCTGGCGGGTGGCGCGGCGCTCGCAGTGTGGGCAGGTAAGAAAGGTCTGTTTGCTCCACAATGTCATCGGGCCAGCAGCTTCTAGCCGGGCTTTTAGACGAAACGTCTTTTCCTCCGGGCTGGCTGTCAATTTTTCCAATAATTCTTTCATAGGCGGCCGTTAAGCGTTGTGAGTATTCAGATAGGTGAGAATATCGCCCACGGTTTTCATTTGGCGCAGGTCTTCGTCTGCAATGGTCAAGCTGCATTCGTCCTCCAGCGACATCTGCAGTTCTACAATATCCAGAGAATCCGCCTCCAGGTCTTCCATCAAAGAAGCCTCCAGCGTAATCTTTTCTTCTTCGCATCCAAGTGCCTCAACAATGATTTTTTTCAGTTCGTTCAGTTCCATATTGGTAACTCCTGTTCTAAATGTTTAAAATTGAAATAAAAGAATTTAGGTAAATATTTTTAACTAAAATTCTTGAACTAATTATACCCATAGCACCGAAGAAGTCAAGGCGTATTTTATGAACAAAATTTAAAATCTTGCAAACAAAATCAAAAAAAGCTGCTGTTTCAGCCGAAAACAGCAGCTTTCTATTTTCATTTTCAGGGGGCGCTTAGGCGTAAAAAGTTATTCTTCTTTTTGCGCCTGCTTAATCAGTTGGTCTGTAAGTACCGCGGTGCCGGCTACCAAAATGCCTTGTACAAGTGCAGTAAAAACAGCAAGGGCGATGTCCTGCCGGGTAATCAGCGTACTTGTAGACAGGACCCAAGTGGCAGCAAGAAAAATGCCGATGCCCACCAAAACCAGCGGAATTTTATTGTTAGGAAAGAAAGACGCATTTTTAAAAATGATGCCGAGAATGTAAAGGACTGCAACAAGCACCAGCAACTCAGGCTTAATAAATTCCGAAATATTGGAAAGCTCCATCAATGGTCCACCTCTTCTTTTACAAAATATTTGCAAAACGAAACGACCGCCAAAAGGTTGCGGTCTGTATCCTTTTTATATGTATTATTTTTAATTTACAAAAATACAGGGTTTTCATGGGAACTTGATAAAAACTTTGATTTTTTGAAAGCTCGCATTTTTTAAAATCATAGAGACTATGCCGAAAACACACCCGTTGGGGCCGAAAACGGCGGACGGGGACGCTAAGAATCCGTCAAGAGTCCAAACAGTAAAATTAGCATCATGGATTATTGTTGCGCGGTTAAACATTTTTTCTCACAAAAATCTTAGTCGCTTGCGGGCGAACCTTGTCATTTTAGGGCATGTTTTTACGCTTCAGTCAGTTTCAACAAGCCTCGTTAGATCGTATTGACTAAATTTTATAAGAACTCAATTATACACCATATGTATTTGTGTATGGTGCACAAAATCCATGGAATGCTTAGCGAAAATTATATAATCTATAGCCATAAACCCGCGAGAACCAGATTTTGTGCGGCTGCCGCTTTCGGTTTATGGCAGCATTCTTTGACCGCATACAAAGAAAACGCAGAAACCTTGGCTGCGGGGCACCCAGCGCAATACAAGGGCAAGCGCTGCTGTGTAAGAAAAGATGTTAAAGATGCCTGAAGGCAGTGTACTGGCAGAAGGTTTCTCTGAACAGGAGGTGCAAAGTCAATCCTATTTTACCCCTTGGGTTTTGGTGTTGCGGTTAAGGTCCGTTGGAAAACAAAGATACAAAAGGAGTGGAGTTATGGTCATTTCCCTTAATTTAATCCAAAGCGTGTGCTTGGGTGTAGTTGTCTTTTTGGTAGGGCAGTTCATCGTCAAAAAAGTACGTTTTTTGGATACTTATTGCATCCCCGCGCCGGTAGTGGGCGGTCTGCTTTTCGCCATCATTCATTTGATTGGTGTGCAGACAGGTACTTATTCTTTTACGTTTGATTACTCGATGAAAGAATTCTTTATGATTGCTTTCTTCTCAACCATTGGTTTCAGTGCCAGCCTTAAAGTCATTAAAAAAGGCGGCGTCGCTATTGTGATTTTGTTCCTGGTTTCTTCTGTGATGCTCGTCATCCAGAACGTTTGGGGCGTTGCAATTGCGCGTGTATTTGGCTTGCACCCGCTACTGGGCATGTGCGCAGGTTCCATTTCACTGATGGGCGGTGTTGGCTCTTCTGCCGCATTTGCACCGCTGATGGAGCAAAACGGTGCCGTCGGCGGTCTGCCGTTTGCAATCGCATCTGCTACATTTGGTCTTGTTATGGGTGGCCTTGTGAGCGGACCGATTGCTAAGTTCCTCATCGAGCGCCGCAAGCTGAACGAAGCTGTCACCGTGAAAGCAGGCCATTCTCAGGTGGATTATTCCAGCCTGACTGCCGACGATGAAGAAGCCACTGTCATTGAAGTAAGCAAAATGCACAAAGCTTTCTTTCAGATTGTTATTGCCATGGGCTTTGGATCAATTATCTCCTTGCTCATCAGCAAAACAGGACTTTTGTTCCCCGCTTATGTGGGTGCCATTTTCGCAGCTGCGATTATTCGCAACGGCGGCGAAAAACTGCACATTGAAATCTGCACCAAAGAGATTGATGCGCTAGGCAACCTGTTTTTGAACATTTTCCTTGCCATGACAATTATGGGCCTTGAGATTTGGAAACTTGCAGAAGTGGCAGTGCCGCTTCTCGTAATTCTGATCGGGCAGGTGATTCTGCTGGCCATTTTTGCAGCAGGCGTAGTATTTTTCTTCTGTGGCAGAGACTACGATGCAGCCGTCATGTCCGCAGGCTTCTATGGGTACGCCATGGGCGCAACCCCCAACGCAATGGCAAGTATGAATGCTGTGGTAGAACACTACGGCCGCCCCTCACCAAAGGCATTTTTCACCGTGCCTATCGTCGGCGGCTTTTTGATGGATTTCGCGATGGCGATTCTCATCGTCGGCCATATGAACTTGATTTTGGCCGGAGTCCTTTAACGGTAACACAAGGCGTTTGTCTTGTTCCGTTTTGTTGGCCGGAAACGGCAAAAAACAGACCTGCTTTCGGGCAGGTCTGTTTTTTTGAGCAACGCAAGGCGAAAAAATGGTAAAAAAGAAAGCCGCTTTTTCCCATGAGAGATAAAAGCGACTTTCTAAGGCAGAGAATAAAACGCTGCTAGGCCGCCGTGCAATGTATGAGAGGAAACACTGCGCGGCGCTGGGCACAAAGGCCCACGCTTGATTCTCTGGCTGACATAAAAAACGGCAACATTTGCCGGCCGTGGGTAACCTGAACTTCTGGCAGGAGGACGAAGCAAAAACTGCACCGGCAGCACACCGGAAAAGTGGCATCTTTTCGGTGATAATGAGCAGCAGTTATACGCAGAAAAAGCACAATGCCGGTGCAGTTTATGGCGTTCGTCCAGAAGAAAAAGAAGAATTGGAGCAGGTGAAAGGGTTAGCAGCTGCCGCGGTAATAATTAATCAGGCAGCCATCGGCAAGAATTTGCCGTTCCGGTTCGGTCAAAGCTCCGGTAGAAACGGTAAACGGCGTCACTGTGCCATCGGGCTTTACGGCAAAAGCATTCAGTGCGGGGCGGTTTTCGAGCACCGCATTGCGCACGTCCGGCAAAAAGATGTAATCACCGAGCGAGAAAAGCTCAGAAGATTCTACCAAAAACGGAGTGATACCCCAGTTGATGCAGTTGGAGCGGTAGCGTTTGGTGGCATATTGGCGTGCAAAATTTGCAGCGCCGCCCATTACACGCTGGCAAGAGGCCGCCTGCTCGCGCGCAGAACCATCGCCCGGCATATTTGCAAAGAGTGCAGAGCCGATTACTGGGGATTCTGGCTTGCAGGTAAGCCCCGCCTGCGCTAACGCTGCATAAACAGCCAGTAGCTCGGGGGAGAGAGGCTGGCCAATCTCGCGGTCGCGCTCGGCCTGGCGCATTTCTTTGCTGCGCGGCACATAGCGAGGGTCACGGCGGAACAGTGCAAACTCACTTAGCCGCTCTGGGTTAGACCGGTAGCTGGAAGTTTCTCCGGAGGGAATTAGCTCGTCGGTGGTGGTGACAGGGTCGGTGATATAAGCGCAAACCTTAACGAGTAAATCGTCTGAGAGGGCAGGCATTTCAGGCCAGTCTTTGATGTTCGGGCCAAATCGCAGTTCGGTTTCGGGTTCTGGGCGGCCCCAGCCATTGTAAACACGCTTTTCATAAATACCGCTGTCATAGTGATAATCGGCTTCGGTATAGGCAACATCAATGTCGGTGGCAGCGGTGAGGCGGCCACCGTTAGCGGCCGTTGCAGCAATGCTGCGCGCATCCATCAGTGCCACTGCCGACATCTGCCCCTCGCCGGGTTTGGAGCCTTCGCGATTGGGGAAATTGCGGGTGGTATGGCGAATCGAGAACTCGCCGTTTGCCGGGCAATCACCAGCGCCAAAGCAGGGGCCGCAGAAACATTCGCGCATAATCGCCCCGGCAGAAACCAAATCTGCCATCCGCCCATTTTTAGCAAGCTCTGCGTAAACCGGCATACTGCCGGGATAAAGGCTGAGGGTAAACGCGCCATTGCCGCAGCTTTTGCCGCGCAGAATATCAGCGGCGGCGCAAAGATTATCAAAGGTGCCGCCGGCGCAACCGGCGATTTCGCCCTGGTCCACCCAAATGGCATTATCGTGCAGCTTGCTCATCAGGTCCATTTTGGCATCCTGAATCTGCTTGTTCGCGGCTTCCTGCATTTCATACAGAATTTCTGACGCGTTTTGCTGTAGCTCATGGATAGTAAAGGTGTTGGAAGGGTGCATCGGCATTGCGATGGTACACTCCACGGTGGAAAGATCAATAAAAACGCAGCCGTCGTAATAAGCGACCTCGCTTGGTTTCAGCTCGCTATAATCCTGCGGGCGGCCATGCAGATAAAAATACTCTTTCACTGCATCATCGGTCACCCAGATAGAGCTCCAGCAAGTCGTTTCGGTGGTCATTACATCGATGGCATTGCGATATTCTATCGGCAGTGAAGCAATGCCGGGGCCGACAAATTCCATAACCTTGTTTTTGACGTAGCCGTTTTTATAAACGGCGCCGACGAGGGAAAGCGCCACGTCATGTGGGCCAACGCCGGGGCGCGGGGTTCCCGTCAGGTAAACTGCGATAACACCAGGGCGCGCAAAGTCATAGGTACGCCCCACGAGCTGCTTTGCCAGCTCGCCGCCGCCTTCGCCCACGGCAAGGGTGCCCAGAGCGCCATAACGGGTGTGGCTGTCGCTGCCGAGAATCATTTTGCCGCAGCCGGCCATAGTTTCACGGTTATAGCTGTGAATGTTTGCGAGGTTGGTGGGCACATAGATGCCACCGTATTTATGCGCGGCAGACAGTGCAAATTTGTGGTCGTCTTCATTGATGGTTCCGCCGACTGCGCACAGGCTGTTGTGGCAGTTTGTGAGCACGTACGGCATCGGGAACTGCGTCATGCCAGACGCCCGCGCTGTTTGAATAATACCTACATATGTAATGTCGTGGCTGGTCATACTGTCAAACCGCAGCCGAAGCGCATCTATATCATCAGAAAGGTTATGCCGGTTTAAAATATCGTAGGCAATGGTGCCCTTTCTCGCTTCGTCAGCCGTTGTATGATAGCCCGTTTTCTGCAGTAGTTCTGCTTGTGTTTCGTAAATCTCTGACCCGTTTGCCAGAAAGATGCCACCTTGATAAAGTTTGATCATTGCAATCTCCTTAAACGATAGGCGAACACCGGCAAACAGGTGCCGGTATTAGCTGTGGCCTTCGCCCGGAGCAAAGCGGTAGCCCGCCCCCCAGACGGTACGAATATAAGAAGGACGCTTGGGATCGTCCTCAATTTTGTTGCGTAAGTGGCTTATGTACACCATAATGGCATTTTCATCCACAATGGAATCTCCCCAGATTTGAGAGTAAAGCTGCTCTTTTGAAAAAAGCCGTCCAGCGTTTTCCATAAACAGCCGCATCATAATACTTTCTTTAGAAGAAAGCGGAATTTCGGTGCCGTTTTTAAACAGTTTCATTGTGTCGCAGTTATAAGAAAACGGCCCGCTTGCAATCAGGCTGCCGCCGGTGCTTTTGCGGTCACGCCGAATCAGCGCTTTTACCTTGGCACCAAGCAATACCGGGTTAAACGGCTTTACGATATAGTCGTCTGCACCGATGTCCAGCCCGTAAATTGTGTTGTAATCTTCGCTTTTGGCTGAGAGGATGATGATAGGGGTGTCGCAGCCGGCACCGCGCACCGCCTGCACAACTTCAAACCCATCAATTTCGCCCATCATCACATCCATAATCATCAGGTCGTACTGCTGTTTACGCGCAAAAACAAGCGCCTCTTCTCCGCTGGAAGCAAGCGTGCAGTTCATCCCGTTTGACGTGAGAACACGAAACAGAATCTTACGTACCGCTGCGTCATCATCCACTACAAGAATTTTCTCGTCCGCCATCCGGCAGCCCTCCCTTACCTCTCAAAACGACACCAGAATTAGCAGCTTCTTAGCGTCTGATTACTTTAAGTATACCGAATGAGAAGAAAAAAGCAAGGAAGGCAACGCCCCGAGGAATGATTCTTAAAAAATTTTAAGAATTTGTCGGTTGCACCAAAAAAGTTTCACGTTACAATAGAAGTATAGACAAGCTGCTAAGGAGCGTTGTATGAAAAAGAAGATGAAGCTGCTGACCAGCCGTGCGGTGCTGGCCAGTGCATTGGTCATACTGATTATGCTGGTAGGGATTCTGCGCATCCTTTCTACCTTTTTTGAGTTTCAGCAGACGATTATCTCACAGCAGGAAGAGCAGATGCTTGCGGTTTCCAAATCGGTCGCAAGCAGCATTTCCATTTACATAAATGGTTATCTTTCCGACATGACGGTGCTGCGTTCCAGCGAGGAGTTTGTTAAAGGCTATTGGCAGTTTACCCAAACGGGCGATGGTTCCGCATTGAAAGACTGCCTTGAGGAGTATACCGAAGTGCGGCCCAGCACGGTAACCGGGCTTTGCCTGCTAAATAACAACGGGCGGTATGTGCTGGGCACAGCGCAGGCGGCACAATATGCCAAGCGTACCATCGAACATACCAGCACCCAGATGCTTTACTTTAAAGATGACGCCGGTTCTTATTGCATCGGCATTGCACTGCCGGTTTATCAGGAGCATTGGCTGGTTTGCCTGCTTAACATCAGCGATATGTACCAGCGCATTGGTTCGGATATTCGCATGGGTACCAGCGGCTATGTAATGATTATGGCCTCGAATGGGCTGATTTTGATGCATCCGTCCTCGCGCGAAGTTGGCATTGACGTGGTGGAAGGCCGACGCATTCGCTACGCTGACCGGGATTTTACAGAGCTTGCCGCTGTTGCGGAGCGCCAGAAGCACGGCGAAACCGGGGTAGATGTTTATTGGTCTTACGATTGGATGCGCCCAAGCAATGCAAAGCCGGTGCGAAAACTATGTGCTTACACACCTGCACCGTTGCGGGACGATTTTATGATTGTTTGTACGGTGACCGATTATGCCGCCATGTTGCAGCCACTGCACTCCTCGATGGGGCATATGCTTGGCGATGTGGTCATGGTTTTTGCCGGGGCAAGCGGGTTGTTGATGATTCTGCTCTACTTACAAAACAGCCGCCGCCGTGTGGCAGAAGAAAACCGTACCCTGCGTGAGGTGAACAGCAGTCTGGAAGAGCTGCATGCCCGCGAAGAGCAGATACAGCACAGCCAGCGGTTGCAAACCATAGGCACCTTAACGGGAGGCATTGCGCACGAGTTTAATAACCTGCTTACCCCAATTATGGGGTATTCCGGCATGATGCTGCAAACGCTGCCGGAGGACAGCATGCTGCGCGAAGATGCACAGGAAATTTACACAAGCGCCGAAAAGGCGAAAGAAATCATCCAGCAAATTACGATGTTATCCCGCAAAAGTGTGGGGCATACCTTTACGCAGATTGACCTTGGCAAACTGAGCCAGCGTGTGGAAAAGATTACGCGTTCCATTTTGCCGCAGAATGTAACCCTGGAGGTCAGATGTGCATTTCACCACGCCGGGGTGCTGGGCAACGAAACGCAGCTGACCCAGGTGGTGCTGAACCTTTGTGCCAACGCCATTGGGGCGATTGGCACAAAAGAGGACGGCCACCTTGCGATTGTGGGCGAGCTGATGGACGCGGCACGTTTGCCCAATATGGTGCCCCCGCGTGAGGGATACAGCAGATATGCGGTAATGCGGTTCAGCGACAATGGTTGCGGCATTGAGCCGCGGTTGCTGGAGCGAATTTTTGAACCGTTTTTCACTACCAAAAAAGCAGGGCAGGGCACTGGGTTGGGGCTTTCGCTGGCGCAAAGCATTGTAGAAAGCCACGGCGGAGGCATTACGGTAGAAAGTACGCAGGGCGTAGGTACTACGTTTGCCGTTTATCTGCCGGTCAGCAACGAAAATGTAACCTTGCAGCCTATGGTAGAGGAAATACCCGATTTAGACCGGGCACCGATTGTGGTAGTCGACAATGACCCGCGCATCTTGAGAATGCTGGAGCGTGGGCTGACCGAGAAGGGGTATTCAGTCACTTCGTTCGATCACCCGGTCAAAGCTGCGGAGTATCTGCGCGGCCATTTTTGTGCGGCGCTTGTCACCGATTACTCGATGCCGGACATGCTTGGCACAAACCTTGCAGTGATTGCGCGAGGTATTCAGCCGGGTATCCGCATTATTGTTTTAACAGGGCTCATTGAGCGAGATATTGTTGAACTCAAACACCGCGAGATTATAGATGACTATCTGCTAAAACCTATTTTGTGTGAAGAAGTAAGCCGCCGCCTGCTGCAGCTGCTGCAAGTGTAAGCACTGCCGGCAAGGCGCTAAAGCCGAAAGAAGAGGGAACATGACAACCAGAGAACTGACCTATGTTTTAACAGCGGCACGGGAAAAGAGTTTTCAGACGGCAGCCCAAAAGTTGCAAATGTCGCAGTCGACCCTAAGCCGCAGTGTGCAGAAAATTGAGACCGAGCTTGGCTGCGCCCTGTTTGTACGGTCAGCACAAGGCTTGCTTTTGACCGATGCCGGCCGCCGCTACACCGCAAGCGCACAGCAGATTTTACAGCTGGAGCGAGAATTGCAGGCCGATATTTCGCGCATCAACAATCTGGCAGCGGGGCGGCTTACGGTAGGCGTAACAGGTTATCTTGGCACCTACCTTTTACCCACACTGCTGCGCACGTTTGGCACAATGTTCCCCGGTATTGAAGTGCTCTTCGAGGAAGCCGATTCTTTGACGGTAGAGCAGCGGCTGCTTGCCGGTGAGGCAGATGTGGCGTTGCTGCACCTGCCGCTTGCACTGGAAGGCATCGTTGCACAGCCGGTTGCAGCGGATGAATACCTGCTGGTATTGCCCGAAACGGACCCAGCTGCCAACGAGGCTCGCCCTGCCAGTGACGGGCTGGAACCATTTTTACCGCTTAGCATGGTAGCGCGACGTAATTTTGTGCTGATGGCCTCGGGGCAGCGTTCGCGCCAGCGCATAGATGAAATTTTTGCACAAGCAGAGATTACCCCGCGGGTGAAATACAATACGCGCAGCCCACATACCGCGCTGGCTTTTGCGCAAGCAGGCCTTGGCGTAACCCTTTGTACCCGCAGCTCGCTGCGAATGTACCGGCAAGAGAAAAGTGCCCTCAAGATTTGCCGAATTCCCGGCCAGAATACAAACGTAACGGTAGCGGTGTGCTGGGCAGAGCGCCTTGCTCGCTCGGCAGCGGTGGGGGAATTTGCAAAAGTGTGCGTTGCTACGCTGCCGTACCTTTACCAAACAAAACCTATTTTGCTTTAAAGTTTGTTTTGGAGAAAAGAAAGCAAGGCTGCCTTTACGGCAGCCTTGCTTGTTGTTGTGCAACAGAAGCTGCTCAGACGCTTTCGTCCGGTCAGACTTTCGTATCTTGTTTGCGGTTTTTCTTAATGAGCGGAGCAACCGCCGGGCCAACGAGCATTAGCACGCAGGCAACCATAATTACAGCGGTAATGGGTTTTGAAAAAACTTCTAAAATGTTGCCGTTTGCGATTGTGACAGCGCGCCGCAGGTTGGATTCGCACATCTGGCCGAGCACCAAACCAAGCACCAGTGCCGCAGCAGAGAACTTCATTTTAGTGAACAGGTAGCCCAATACGCCTGCGATGACCATCAAAACAACATCGCCGGTGTTGTTGTTCAGCGCATAAGAGCCGATTACGGCCAGCATGATGATGATGGGGCCGAGGACGCTATACGGAACCGAGAGAATTTTGGCAAAAATGCGTGCAACGAAAATTGAGATGATAACCATGAGAATATTCGTCAGCAGCATCGAGGAGAAAACACTGGCGAGGTATTCTGGCTGGCTGCGCACCAGCAGGGGGCCGACCTGCACGCCCATCATAACAAGAGCGCTCATCATAATGGCAGCCGCGTTGCCGCCGGGAATGCCAAGGCTGAGCAGGGGAACCATCGAACCGCCGGTCGCAGCATTGTTTGCGCATTCCGAAGCAGCGATACCATCAATACAGCCGGTGCCGAAATCATCGGCATGCTTGCTGAGCTTTTTCTCGGTAGTATACGAGAGGAAAGAGGCGATGGTTGCGCCTGCGCCCGGCAGAATACCAACGATAGTGCCGAGAATGGAGGAGCGAATCATAACCCATTTGATGGAAAGAAATTCTTTCAACTTCGGAAACTCGGTTTTGACACCGCCGCTTTTGTCGGTGTCATCCATCTTGCGCGGATTTGTTGTTTGTTTGAGCACTTCTGTCACTGCAAACATACCAATCATGACGGGAATCATCTCCACGCCGCCAAGCAAGGTGTTATTCCCCCAGGTGAAGCGGGCAAGTCCGAGCATCGGGTCCATGCCAATAGTAGCAAGCCAAAGACCAATCAGGCCGGATATGAGTGTTTTTACAAGGTTGCCGCCATCGAGGCAGGTTAAAACGGAAAGACCGAGGAAAGACACAGCAAACAGTTCAGATGGGCCGAACTTCAGTGCCACAGCCGAAAGCTGCGGGCTGATGAGTGCCATTGCGAAAGCAGCGACCAGGCCGCCGAAAGCAGAGCCAATCAGCGATACGCCGAGGGCCTTGCCGGCTTCACCGCGCTGCGCCATGGGGTAACCGTCAAAGGTTGTCGGCGCGTTGGACGGGGTGCCCGGGATTTTAAACAGAATTGCTGTGATGCCGCCGCCTGTGATGGCTGCGCAGTACACTGCAACCAGAAAAGCGATAGCGACAATCGGTTTCATAGAATAAGCAAACGGCAGTGCCAGTGCACCTGCCATAGATGCCGAAACACCCGGCATTGCGCCAAAGATAACACCAAGGCAGGTGCCGCATAGGATAAACAAAAAAGTTGCGGGCTGAAAGACGATGCCAAAGCCCATTGTCAAGGTTTGTAACATATCAGCCCCTCCTTAAAACGCCAGCGCGGTTTCCAGCATCAACGCAAATTCGCGGAAGATACCAACGCCGCGCGGCAGCATGATGCTGAGCCCGAGATAGAAAAGTACGAACAAGAGTGCTGTGATAAGCAGGCTGAGAATAAAGCTGCGCCCAATCCGCTTTTCGCCCAACAGGCGAGAGTAGCTCATGAGAAACAAAAGACAGGTGGGGATAAACCCAAGATACCCAAGCAAAACGGAAAGCACCATAACCAGGATAATGCCGATAAACAGCTTGCTGGTAAAAAAGGCTTTCAGCGATTGTGCGGTAAGCTTTTTCTCTTGCGGAACCTCTTTGAGGCCGCGGATGATTTTGTAGAGATTAACGACCAACAGGATGCAGAGCAAAGCCAAAATAATTTGCGGCCACTGTTCTGCGCCCAGCTCGTTTGCGCCGGATTTGGGCAGTGCAACCCCAATGTAAAAGTAGCAATAGCCGAAGAAAATCAGCATTGCCAGATTGAAAATAAGTTCAATCGTCATGGTTCTTACTCACTTTCCTTTACAGCACGGGGGCTTCCAACGGAAGCCCCCTCTTTGCTGCAATTACAGATTATTTGCTGATTTCTGCAACCAGTTTTTCGAGGTCGGCGGTGTCAGCAGCCCAGGTAGCGGTAAAGTCCGCAGTGTTCTGCCAGCCGGGACGCTGATCGAGGCCCTGAGAAGCGGCCCAGTTCTGGAAATCAGAGCTGGCGACTGCTTTTTCAGCAGCGGCTTCAAAGGCTGCAATGGCTTCTGCCGGGGTGCCGTTTGCGCAGAAGATGCCACGGTACGGGCCATAGTAGCAATCGATGCCGAGTTCGCCCGCAGATTCGCAGTCTTTAAAAGCATTCATCGTCATACGGTTTTCGCTGCAAACCAGGATGGGTTTGACATCGCCGGATTCCACAAGTGCCTGAATTTCAGCGGGGCCAACAACTGCAAGAGAGATATGGCCAGCCATAACGTCACTGTTAAGCTGTGCGCCTTCGGTGTAAGCAACGGCTTCTACGTCGCCGTTGAACGCCTGCTGTACGCAAACGCCGTCAAGTCCGGTGATGGACATGCAACCCGCTTTTACTTTGCCGGGGTTGGCTTTGATGTACTCCTGCAGTTCTGCAAAAGTGTTATAGGGCGAGTTTTTGCCGGTTACGATAACGTTGGTGTCGTGTACCAAACGAACTACCGGAGTAATGCCGCCTTTTACATCGGTGGTGGCAGCGCCGGTCAGCTGCGCAAGCAGCGGGCTCTGGGTGCAAAGCAGCCAGGTGTAGCCGTCTGCCGGTTGTTGCATGGCGTACTCTACACCGGTGGTGCCGCCTGCGCCGGTTTTATTGTTGATGACGACCTTAACACCGATCTCTTTTTCAAGTGCCGCCGCAAAGGTACGAAGTGTGGTATCCGCGCCGCCGCCAGCGCCCCACGGGCAAACAATTTCGATGTTGCGTTCAAATTTCCACGCGGGGGCTTCTGCTGCGCCGGAACCGGAGGCTGCCGGCACCCAGAGGCCCGAGGAGGAAGCGCTGCTGCCGCAAGCCGCCAAAGAAAGTGCCATGGTCAGCGAAAGCGCCAGTGCCAAAAACTTTTTCATGATTTTCTCTCCTTTTAATATTGTTGTGGTAATTAGCCGGGAAGGCAAGATGTTTAGTTTTCGCTAAGAACATCTCTTTGCCACAAGTATAGCCGCCCCGAAAAAAGAATTGCAAATGCATAAACCGCACTTACCAAATGCAAGTAAGGCATAGCGATTGTCCGCGCTCTTTAAAGAGCAACAGCGTGGCTGGTGCTGGCATTTTTCTACCTTTTACCTGCGCGAAGCCGCCTTTGGCTGCCGCGATAACTGACGGCTATAGACGAAGCTTTGCACCGACGATGCTTCGGATACAATATAAAACAGCAAAAATATTTGGTCAATCTGCCAGAGAAGTTTTTCATCATTCCGCAAAAGGACGTTAAGAAACGGGAAGCTTTTTCAGAAACATCTTAAATCTTTTTAAGACATTTTTATTTGGGTGTAAACAATGTATGGTATAATAAGTATAACAGTCTAGATACTCCCTCCCGCTTACGTTGCTGCCACAGCGAAAACGGGACCTCCTCAAAAGCCCCGCCGCTCAAATTTGCGGCGGGTTTTTTGATGTCCGGTCTCGGCAAAAGTTTTAAATCGTGGTTGCATTTTCTTTGGCGCGGCAGTATAATGTTGGGCAAGACAAAGGCGTCTGTTCGGTAAAAGAACAGGTGCCTTTATTTTTTTATTTGGGAGGGATGTCGGTGTGAGACCTACGATAGGCTTGACCCCGCTTTATGACGAAGAAAAGCAGAGCTTTTGGATGCTGCCCGGTTACGTAGAAATCTTAGAGCAGTGCGGAGCGGCCCCGATGATTTTACCGCTGACGGCAAACACCGAAGTGGTAGAAGCCTTCTTTGCCCTTTGCGACGG